>LSQX01033253.1_pt2 | contig 17564 bp, 16 predicted proteins | sample 654561 | NCBI WGS metagenome assembly LSQX01 (sample SAMN04489861, study PRJNA283612) | anaerobic digester metagenome | isolation source: 4 biogas reactors fed with cattle manure at either 37C or 55C with and... | place: Denmark: Kongens Lyngby | collected 2014
AGAAGAACCGTCCCCTTGTGTTCGAATCTTGAACTGTGTTCTTGTTGCTCCCGACAGTTCCGCGCAACTCGTCTTCGGAAACCTTTCCGATGGATTTGTCCAGAATGGCCAGAAATTCAGTTTTCATCTCACGATTACAGTATACCCGGCGGACTTGAGGATTTCCAGGCTACGGGCCTGGCTGTTCCCATCGTAAAAGCAGATTTCCATGGCTCCGCCCTCCATTTCCCTGCTGTTGTTAATGCCGATGTTTTTAATATTAATTTGGTGTTCACCCAGCAAAGAAGCTATTGCCGCGATGACGCCGGGTTTATCCTCCACATCCACGACAATGTCATAGGTCTTAACGATACCGCCAATTCTGTTGTCCAGAAAAGAATCCCTGTATTGTTTTGCGCTGAAGAAAAACTGTCTCAGCGGTTCCTCCTCTTCCCCGCACAAAACGGTTTTAAAATCATCGATACACTTCACAAACCTGTCCAGTATTTCAACAATATTCTCCCGGTTGGTGCGGCAAATGCTTTGCCATATCTCCGGAGAAGAGGATGCAATTCGGGTGATATCCTTGAAGCCACCGGCAGCAAGCGTATGCATGATTTTATCCTCCCCGTCCAAATGATGAATAATATTCACAAGTGTGGAGGCCAGCACATGGGGAACATGACTGATTGCCGCTGTGGCATAATCATGTCTGGAGGGTTCAAGAACAATGGGTAATGCTCCAAAGGCCTGAACAAAACCCGACAGCTTGTCGACATATCGGTTTTCAGTCCCCTCCAAAGGGGTTAAAATATAGTACGCGTTCTCAAACAGATTTGCCCGGGCCGCTCTATAACCCGTGGCTTCGGAGCCGGCCATGGGGTGGCCTCCGATAAAGGGACAGTGCAGCGGAATGCTTTCTATGGTCCGGATCACATCGCTTTTCGTGCTGCCAACATCGGTAAGAATGCAATCCTTATCCACAATACCGGTAAGCCTTTGAACGATTTGTGAAATCTTATCCACAGGAACGCAGATAAAAATGAGCTCACAGCCTGCAAACGAAGCATCGATTTCATTGGCCGCCTGCTGGATGGCGCCTTCCTTCAAAGCCATTTCAGTGGCCTGGGGATTTCGGTTATACGCGACAACCCAATCGGCCAGCCTCTTTTTATGTATCGCCTTTACCAGTGAGCCTCCGATGATGCCAAGCCCGATAACGCCCACTTTTCTCATGTTCACATCACCTTCCCGCAAATCGCCGCGAGAGGCTTTAACACCTGTAATATCGATTGGAACTGTTCAAAATCCAGGGATTGGGCCCCGTCCGAAAGCGCTTTTGACGGCTGCGGATGAACTTCAACCATAATGCCGTCCGCGCCAACAGCCAAAGCGGCCCTGCAAAGTGCAGGAATATACTCCCGCACGCCTGCCGCATGGCTGGGATCAACCAGGATGGGTAAATGGGATTTTTGCCGGATGACCGGTACTGCACTGATATCCAGTGTGTTCCTGGTTGACGTCTCAAAGGTACGGATACCCCGCTCGCACAAAATCACGTTCGGGTTCCCCTCTGTCATGATATATTCGGCTGCGTTCAGCCATTCGTCAATGGTCGCGGACAAACCCCTTTTCAACACAACCGGCTTTTCGGTTTTCCCAACTTCCTTCAGCAGCTCGAAGCTTGACATGTTCCTTGCGCCAATCTGGAATACATCTACATAATCCATCGCAATTTCAAGGGTCTTCAGGCTGGTCACTTCGGTGATGATGGCCATCCCCGTCGCTTCGGCAGCCTCCTTCATATATTCAAGACCTTCCCGTCCAAGACCCTGGAATGCGTATGGCGAGGTTCTGGGTTTGAAGGTGCCGCCACGCAGAAAATTGACACCGCATCCCTTCAGGAATGTGGCGGACTGAAGGATCTGTTCCCTGCTTTCAACTGAGCATGGGCCAGCAACGATTGAAAACCCGTCACCGCCGATGGTAAAATTCTTCACCTTGATCACGCTTGGTTCGGGATTGAACTTCTTATTGCTCAGCTTATAGGTTTCTGTGATGGGAACGAGCTTGTCAACACCTTCCATCAGATCCAGGTTGGTATTGGACAAAACCGTTTTGTCCCCCACCACACCGATAATGGTCACTTGTTTTCCCGTGGACAGGTGCGCCTGCAGCTGATGCTCCTCCAGCACGGCAACCACCCGCTGGATGTTCTCCCGGCTTGCCCCCGGTTTCATTACAATAATCATATTTTCCCTCCTGCTACCGTACTTCCGTACTACCTGATTCTACTCATTCTAATCTATCCCCCGCTCTCGCGTCAAGCCCATCTATGCGGTCAAATCGTTACTGTTCACAGGCAATGTCATTTAGTTTTAGATTCCTAAATAATAAGAAGTGAGATATCAATTACTGATCTCTCACTTTTTTGTACAGTAACTCAGAAATAATTTATTTTTCAATCAGCCTTTCTTCCTCAAGTGCGTTGTCCGAAGCATAACCTCACGCTCGATCTGTAGATAGTTCTCATCTGCGCAGAACAGCGCGATCTGTTCCGTCCAGCCGCCCCGTAAAAGGATGGTGAGTCTTTTGGGTTTATATTTCACCTTTGTGACTCGGTTCCAGTTGAGAAAAACCTCCTGCCGCGATTGCGCCAGCATCCCCGCGCCGGCAGCGGTCGGCTTGCCGGATAAAAGCCCCAACACAACCGTCAAGGCATTGATGATTCGGTTCTTTTTCGCCTGTTTTGCCTGAGTACTGCAAAGGACGCCTTTCCCGTCCAGCACAAACTCGGCCTCATACTTTCCACGATAGATCGTCATGATAAAGAGCCAGGTGAGAAACAGCAACGCGGCGATAAGCCCCAACCCGTAGAGCGTATAGATGCTTTTACCCGATGAAAGCCCTATCACCAGCGCGACAAGCCCAAAGGGGATGCCAATGGCAAGCCCAAGCTGCTTCAAAATCACCGTGTTTCTAAAGATAGGCACGCTAATCTGCCATTGTATTTTTCCCGGTGTCTTTTCCATCGTCATCTCCCTTTCTATGAGCGACTTAAATAATTGTTACCCATGTCGCCGAGCAGTTCTACGATGATACTGGTGAGAGCGGCTCCAAATATATATGATAAATTGTCTTTGGCGGACATCTATACGCAGCGTCACTTTTTCCGCTCGGTCCAGGAAGTCATTTCTGAGAACCCCGTTTTCTTGTATATCAGGCTGTGCTGAGAATCATTAAGGGATTTCCAAGTAACCGAGAAGGAGCGCACACTTGGGAAGGAGCGCGCCGCTGTGTTGAACGTCCCGCCATCCAGTGTAACAGACAAAAGGTCATAATCGTACGAAGGGAGGTTTTTGTCTGCTATACTAATCTTCAAACTGAGTTTAAGCTCATTACCGCCCGTCCAGTGATAGTCCTCAACCGTGATGAGGTAATCGTCATGAGCCAGGTTGATGGATTTCAGCACACCCTGGTTCCAGACGAAGGTCCACTTGGCGCCCTTAAGCAGTCCATCGGTCTCGGTAAACCGGCCGGTAGCGCTTGCCGTTGAACCTGTTTGCACGGCACTCTCGCTCAGGTTGCCCGGGAAGTACCAATGGCGGAACTGCTGCTCCACCTCATGCCGCCGCATTTCGGACATTTTGCCGCCCAAAGTGTCGGCGTGGTAGGCGTATTTGTCGAACAGTTCGTGTATGCTCACCGTGAACTTCCCGCCAAACCAAGGACCGATGTTGGAGATATCACCGATGATATCGGTGTCGACGTTAAACCAATAGGCCCCGTTTATTGCGTTCAAGATATCGGTCTGGAGGGTACTGCCACCGCTCTCCAAATCGGTAAGTGCCCTCGCGACATCGGATAGATGCTCCAGATAATAGGCGTGAGTCTCTGATGTGGCATTGACTTTATAGCTCCCATGCTGGTCCTCGATGACATGGGCCAGCTCATGCACCAGCGTTTGTACTTTCTTAAACTCGTTGGCATCGATGCCCTTCGGAAAGTGAGCGTCCTCAATGGCGATGTAGGATTCGCGCATGATGTCCCATCGGCCGTGTTCATAATGGCTATCGCTTGATCTGTTCCAGAGGAGATTGGATGACCAGGGCACACCGCTCATCGGATAGACCCTGCTTTCGATGAAGTCCAGAGCCGCGTGGTATATGGAGACGTCCCCCAACGTGATAAAGTCCGCCGCCGCGCTGCCCAACGGGTACTCGAGAAACCATCGCACCATACCCTTGAAATCCGGATTAGGCTGGATTCGCGCCGTAAGTTCAAGCGGTGCAAGCGTAGCATCCTCTTCGCAGACGACGGTCATCCGAAGATCAAAGAGTGCAGCACCCTCGTCGGGGTCGGCCTCAGCCATAACTCGGTAAGCCGACGGTTTTTTAGTTGTGTCAATTTGCAGAGTAGCGGGTGCCGGTTGCCGCTCAGCCTTTAGCTTGGCTTTTGCAACCACCCTCTCAGCTAAACTTTTTGATTCGGGCGTTTTAAATTCAAAATCCGGATGCACTGCATAAGCCCATGTCAGATTGTCAGCTTTGGCTGGATCGGGTTCCAGCATCCGGTTCTTTTCGTTCCACTTCATAACCGTCATTGGTACCCATAAGGCTTTTTCCGTCCTTTTTTCCTTTTCGGCCTCGGTGAAGCACTGGATCAAAGCATCCTTTTCCAGTTCATCAGCCGCTAAGTTCTCATACGCCGTACCGATTCCCTCAAAGCACACGCTCACATCGAACACGGCCTTGACGGGAAGCTTGCCGTCCATGGCTGTCATCTCGCAGCGGCAGACATTTATGAAGCTCTTGCGATCCCATGGATCGGCATCTGGACCAGGATTGATCAGGATCACAGTCTGTTGCTTGTCGTTTTTGCCCATATCCAGGGCGACGAACCCAGAGGAAGCCGTGATCTCCAGCGGCGGTTCTTCCTCGGTGAAGTTTTTAAGCTCGTAGATTAGCTCGAAGGGCTTGTCATCGGTAGAGAGTATATTTACCTTGTCGGATGCCAGCTTAATCTCGGCCTTGCCCAGCAGTCGAAAGCGTACGTTGTTTTGGAACGACCCATTAGCGCCGCTGTAAAGGAAGCTGATAACTCTCTCCGGCGGAACGTTTTCTTGAATCTGCACCTCGGTCTCCATATTTACGCCGCGCAGCGATGCGGCTCCCACCAGAACCTCGCTCGAAAAAATAGAGATCCCTGCCGTCAAGTCAGGACGGTCCACGGGAGCACCGTTTTTCAGCTCGACCATGCGCGCCCATATCCGCTGTTTTTCGCCAAATTTGAGCGCATCGCCAAAGTCCTTGCCAATGACCATCTGATAGGATGCGGCTTCTTCTTCACTTGAGGCTTCGTCCCCTGATGAGCCTGCTGCAGCTCCTGAACCTGCCGCTCCTGCTGCTCCCGCTGCGCCTGCGCCTGCTAAGCCAGCCACTGCTGCCGCCACACCCAACACGACCGTCGCAGCTACTGAAAAACCGGCTTCACCGGCGGTCTTTTTTGCGTCGGTGTCGATGGTGATATCTTTAGCAGCAACATTGGAAGCATCATCGTTTGCTTTTTGCTCGCCCGCCTTATTCGAAGAACCTTTATAGGGAACCTGCATATCAATTGTTTTTGTTATTTTGGGCTTAATCGATAAGATGTTGTTTATAGCCTTATCCATGTTTGATATTTCTTCATTGTAATATTTTCTGACTTCGTCTTTAAACTCTTTGCTGTATTTTTCAAAGGCAGCGTTGCTGATATCCACAAATTTCTTAACATACGATGCCTTGAAACTATTATCATATGTCCCGTTGGAGTACGCATCTGCCGTTATTTGTGCCAGTATGATCCCACCCGGCATCTTAACATCATCAAGATAAACATATACTACTTTTTGAGTGTCCAGACTTAGCTCAGTCTCAGTCTCCTTATTATTAATTTTGCTTTTTTTGGTAAGAATGAGGGCTTTGTATCCCCCAGCACTGCTCTGGGATATATCAATATCAAAAGTCGTGTCTGCGGAAGTCTTTGTTTGTTTTGACTTGACAAAATCATCCCAACTGGATTTCGCAGAAGTTAATGTAAAATCGACACTGTGGTGATGCCTTATCTCCGAATCCCTGTTACGAAGCAACGGTTTATCAGGTTCTTCTGTTGTAGAAATATAACGAGCAGGCATGTTTATTTTGTCAACTTTATATATACCGAGAGGTTCAAGATAAGTGGGAAGATCTTTAAATAATATTTCCAATCTGTCGTAAGACAGAATATTTATACTATTTCTTTCCCTGACCCTTATACGATATCGATAATAGGCATCCGTCAGACTCTCATCGTTACGACTGTTAAATGACTTTTCAGCCTCCACTAAGTATGCGTAGTTGATATCATCGTCATAAGGGTAACCCTCTTGCTCTTTTTCCGCAGATAATGAAACAATACTTAGTGCAGTGAACACAATCAAGCCGGATAATACGGCAGTTATTATTTTCTTAATCATGACGCTACCTCCTTGCTGCCGCGTGAAACAAATCCTAATACTACCGCTGCCAATAACAAGATGGCGCCGAACAGCAAACTTAAGCTGCCAATTTTCAAAGAGGAAATAACTACGCCTATCGCAAACCCGGACGTCCAGCCTGTAATCAGACGATTTACATAAGCGCTTGTTAAAGTGCTGTTCACTCCCACCCTTTTAAAAAAGGAGAGAAAAAATCCTCTCAAAAACCCAGCTTTATTGGACAATGCCCTTAAGGATAGTAGAAGCGCGGCTATTCCCACCATGCTGTTTTGGATTGATGCGTTTCCCGTTATAAAATTGTAGCCAATCAAAGCAGCTCCAGTGCCCAGCAACAGCGGAGCAAGTTGTGCCAGGCTTTTGGCTCCGATGCTCTGGAAAAATTGTTTTATTCCACGACCGACGCCGGCAAAAGGTTTTTGTCCACGGGTGAGAGGTATTACGAGCGACATAAGAAAATATGCGAATACGCCCTTGCCTACCACACCGCCTACAAGACCTGTTATTCCATTTGAGGTTCCACCACCGGCAAAGGTTAAAAACGAAAGCCATTTGACGGGCATGGGATTTATGCCCAGCAAGGGCAGCAGCGTCAGGATAAACCAAAGAAGAGCTAACATCAGTGCAGGAATCAAGCGTTTTTTATCCTTAATGGCTGACCCAAAGCCGCGAAACAGACCAGAAAGGCCCTGGAAAAGGACCTTTAACGGTCCTATTGCAGCGGAGATCTCCCCCGCCCCAGGCAGAGAGTGTGTGAAGCAGCTTTCTCCTGCAGTCGCCGAAGCGAAGGAAGCATTTGCAGCCATTTTTACCGTCGCACCAACGGGCGAGACCGCGAGCGTTTGAGCACCGGTAACCTGCGCTTCCACGCCGCAAGGGGCACAGAATTTAACGTCCGGCTTTAACTGTACGCCGCAATTTCTACAGAATTTACTCATTATCGGACCTCCTCTTTCAAAAATGATTTGCTTTATTTCCGCAGCGGGCATTTACAGCGGCCCAACTTCTCGCGCTTACACCTTACGGTAAACGCTGTTCGCATTTGTCGCAGAATTTGCTGTTTTCCCCCAGCGGGTTGCCGCAATTCGGGAAGAACTTTGAGCCTTGTCGGTGTGATTCCTGTTTCAAAACGGAACCGTTCAGAGATTTCCTCCATCGTCACCGGATTGATTGCTGGGCGCAGAAGGCGGATGTTCTGCGCCTTTTTTTCCGTGCCGCAGGTGAAGGAGATGAAATCATTTCCTATCTCCACGGCTCTGAGACGGATGCCGTCCTGGTTGAACTTGATGATTTTCTCGCCCAACAAAATGCCGAAATATGAAACGACCACCTCGGTATTTTCGATATTTTCCGGCTGGGCTGCTTCAGCGGATATGTCGCTGATTACTGCGGTGCTGATATGGAGAATCGGATTTTCAGCAATGAGCTGCGCAATCTTTAGCTTGCTTAGCCCCCGCAGCCAAAACCCCGCCGAAACTGCGCTGGCAATCACGACGCCTGCCAGAAGTATCTGCGCTCGGATTTCAGACATTGCTCCCCCGAAAACGAGAAGTGCACTACCCGTCAGTATGCCAAAGCCGGTTAGAGCTGCCAAAACGAAAATATTTCTTTTGATCGCTTTCAAACGTACTCCCCCTTATCCGGCAGGATGTTATTCATCATGAACAGCATAGCAAAAGCGGGGCTATAAAAAACCACCCGACCGGGTAGTTTGCATGAAAAAAGCCCCTACCTTTTTCGGGTAGGGGCTTCAAATCACAGGTTTTTCAGGGGTATTATGCGGGAGGGGATGAACCTTCTTTTTTCAACACGATGTTAATCAGCTCCGCACGGCTTTGAATACCAAACTTGGAATAGATGCTTTTCACATAATATTTGACCGTGTTTTCGCTGATCGTCAGTTCACCGGCGATGGTTTTGTAGGTCATTCCCTGAAGCAGCAGGACGGTGACCTGGCTTTCCCGTTCTGACAGATTTCCGAACCTTGCGGCGCGCTCAATCTGGCCTGTTTGTTCCTGCTTGGGTAGTTCGGAAAACGCTGAGAGATAGGCATGGTCTTTGAGGCAGAAGGAAAGGTGCCTATGTAGCGGCGGCAGGAGAACCAGCGTCACGCAAACCACGGCCAGCGCCAGTAGTGTTGAATTGAATGTTTGTGTTTCTGTGGAAGCAATTGCGTTGCCAATCAGTCCTCCCAGCAGTACGCCCAGCACATTGGCCGATAGCCCGATTCCAAGCACTTTTGCCGGACTTTTGTGAAAATCCAACATTTCGCCGAGGATGCTCCACCAAAACAGGTCGTACACCCCGCAGGCTCCAAGCATCAGCGTGTTGACAATAAAATAACTCGTTGCGGAGCGGTCAAGGCTTACAAAAGCAATAAAGGAAAAACCGATCATGGCGATGGCCACATAGAGGATATAAGTGCGGTTTGTTTTGCGGGGCAGGTTTCTCATAATAAAGAGGGCGACAATATACGGGATAGCCCAATACCAGCTTGTCAGCCATGTGAGATGCGCGTAGGCCGGATTCAACACCTGATACATGAGCCCCGAGTTGATGGTGATGACAAATACAAATAAACACAAAAAGGCAAGCGGCCTTATAATACTGACCGGATTGCTCTGAGGCTCGGAGGATGCGGAAGGTGTTGTACCGGCAGCCTCCGGCAGCCGAAGCGCAAACAAAAACGCGGCTCCAAGGGTGAGCATAGATAAAGAAAGCCCAATGCGCGGCGAAATATAAATGGCAGCCATATTCAGGAGAATCATCAGAATGTTAGAATAGATGAGTCCGTCCGCCGCCGTTTTAATTCTTTCGTTTCTGGGGGTGCCGCTCCAAAAAAAGAAGCCCCAGGCTGCCACGCAGCCTCCGGCCAGTAACGAGCTTGAAACGATTGCAGCCAGCCAAAGGCCGGAAGGAGGGAATAAAAACGCGCCTGATCCTGCGACACAAAAAATGATAGAGCCAAGCATAAGCCTCTTGGCGGCCTTCATGCTTTTTATAAAGAAGCCGCATGAAAATAATCCGCCGAAGGTAGCAGCGACCGCTCCGAAAACCATTATGTGCGGTTCCACCTGATAGTAATCCGCAAGAGCGTAAAGGATCTGGCCTTCAAAGGGGAATGCCAGCAGCCAGGCAAAAAACAGGGAAAAGACGATTACGGATAATCGACGGTCATTTATTATTGTTGATATGTGTTGATTTGTTCTGTTTTCTGTCACCCTTCACCCTCTTCACAAAATGGTCGGCTTTTTCTGCTTGTTTGCGCCGTCCATCCGCAGGTTTTACCGCATCCTTCGGTACAACCCACATGTTCCCGATCTTCTGCGCCCCTTCAATCCGTCCGGATGCGCAGTGGTAATTGACCATCCGGCCTGTGATACCCCATTTTTCCGCAGCTTCTTTTACACTGATGTAATCCATGTCAATTCCTCGCTATTGTTAATGGTTCCATTATACTTCTTGAACAGGAAAATTTCAAGGTTGAGAAATTTATTGTAGTTTCTTCTGCAAGCCGTGGTAGTGTCTGTTGCTAATTTTTAACTTTAGAGATATAGGTTGCTTATTGTGAGCAATTTGTTAGAACTGTTTATATGGGGGTGTGAAGAGTAACCAGGCAATCAGGCACAGCCTGCTGAGCGAAGTAAAGGGTCTCGCATTACTCCTGAAAGATCCTTCGCTACACTCATGATGACATCGCTGCGCTCAGGATGACTTCGCTAATGGAATAAAATCATCCATAGCTTCGCAATACCCGTATAAAGACGATTATTGAATAAAACAAATGAAGAGAGAGGCCAGGCTTCTCCCTTCATTGAATAGATCGTGATGGATTTTTTTGTTGCTTTTCAATGTTTTCATCATTCGGGGTTTTCTGGCCGGTATGGCAGATAGCCATATCAGCGACTCCCGGTTAATAGATCCTCATATGTCATTTTTATGAATTGCCGTTGGCAATCTGCAGGTAAACCTGCGTGGATGAAATGTCGGAATGACCCAGCATCATTTGCACATCTTTCAGGTTCTTGCCTCTTTGCACCAGATGAGCGGCAAATGAATGACGCAGTGTATGCGGGGTGATATCCTTCTGGATATTGGCCTTGGAAGTATAGTATTTGACGATTTTCCAGAACCCCTGTCGTGTGAGCCTGTTGCCGTTTGTGTTGACAAACAGGGCTTGCTCGGTCTTTTCACGAAGCATAAACGGCCTGACCATGTCCAGGTATTCCTTCATGATATCGCTGCAGCCCCTGCCAACGGGTATTTTTCGCTCGCGGTTGCTGTGTGTGCAGGTTAAACTTAAACCCTGGAGATCCAGATCGGATACGTTCAGCGCAATCAGTTCGGATACACGGATGCCGGTTGAATATAGCAACTCAAGCATGGCCTTATCCCGCACTCCTTTAAGGCCCATCTTTTTAGGTTGACTCAACAGGATTTCCACTTCTTCCACCGATAAAATCTGGGGCAGCTTTTTCTCAACTTTCGGAGATTCCAGCCCGATGGTAGGATTGCCAATGACAAAATCGTGAGAAATCAAAAACCTGTAAAACGCCCGAATGGAAGCAAGGCTTCTGGATATTGTGGTAATTGCGCGCCCCTGGTTGTTTTGCCATGTCATATAAGCAGAAATGGTTGTTTTGGAGCTTTGTTGAATGTTTTTCACATTCTTCTCCTGAAGAAACCCGATGTATTGTTCAATATCTCTTTGATAAGACATCAGAGTGTTCTGGGAAAGCTTCTTCTCTTCCCTGAGATATTGAATGAATGCCGTAACCAGATTATCCATTTGTTTTCACCCCTATCATCTAGCTGAACCATCCTTTTTAGCCTGAGGCATAGCTGTGCGTATTCGGGCCGAATATGAACCACTATGATCAAATTAGTATCCCCCTGTGTTAAAAGAACAAAACACCGCATGCCGGGGCCCTAATCAACGGACTGTGTTTGTGAGCTTTGAATCAAGGTTTCATCATGAAGCAAAATACTATATCTGCCCAGTACTATTAATTTACCACATAATTCATATTTATGCAAACTTAACGTAATTTATGTTCGCCTTTTTTTATCCTGTCAGCCAGGTAGATGCCTATAATGGTTTTGGCATCGGTGATCTGACCGTTCTGGATCATCTGGATGCACTGTGAAACAGGGTATTTCCAGCAGGAAATAACCTCATCCTCATCAGGGCAGGAAGTACCTTCCTTTAACCCCGTTGCCACATACATATGTAAAACCTCGTCCGAAAAACCCGGTGTGGAATGGATATCCATCACCTTTTGGATGTTTTCGGGCACATATCCTGTTTCCTCGCGAAGCTCGCGAATAGCACAGGTCTCAGGCAGTTCTCCCTCATCGAGCTTTCCAGCGGGCAACTCCAGGGATACCATCTCACAGGGTTTTCTGTACTGCTTTACAAGCAACAACTCCCAGTCATCGGTGATGGGAACGACAACGGATGCTCCGGGATGCCTGACGATATCCCGCGTGGCCTGTTTACCGTTGGGCAATAGCACGGTTGCCCTGTTGACATTGATAATATTTCCCGAATATTTCCGCTCTTCGCTGATGGTTTTTTCTTCATAGTCCATGATTGTTCTCCTTTGCCTCCCAAGCTTGTTGCGCGCCAGCCATGTCGTTTTGTTATAGCAGACAAGCAGTTGTTTGTGATGTTACTGTTTTATGTTTCATCGGCCTTTTGGGTCGGGCCGTTACCGTTCATTTTCGCTCTTGCCGAGATCTCGCCCGTGGCAAGCTTGTCACACCGGTTGTTCAGCTCGTTGTCGGAATGACCCTTCACCTTCACCCATTCAACCGTATGCAGATGAACCAGACGTTCTATCTCCTGCCACAGATCAGCGTTTTTCAGTTCTTCCTTTCCCTTACCTCGAGCCCAGCCATTTCTTTTCCAGCCCCATATCCAGCCTTTTTGCAGGGCATCCACCAAATATGCGCTGTCGCTGTAGAGCTTCACCCGGCATGGCTGTTTCAGCGCTTTCAACCCTTCAATCGCAGCCGTCAGTTCCATCCGGTTGTTTGTGGTCTCCTCCTCATAACCGGAAATGATTTTTTCATTTCCCCTGTACACAAGAATTGTTCCCCAACCGCCTTTCCCCGGGTTTCCGGAGCAAGCGCCATCGGTATAGATTTCCACTTCCTTCATTGACCTGTCTCCCTGCCGATTTCTCTGGCCCTGGCGGTACATTTCTTCATGGCTGTGATGATGCAGTCACGAAAGCCTTTGCGTTCCAGGGCGGCAACGGCTTCAATGGTTGTGCCGGCCGGTGAACAAACCATATCCTTCAGTTCGCCGGGATGCTTCCCTGTTTCAAGAACCATTCGGGCAGAGCCCATGACAGCCTGAGCTGCCAGTGTGTAGCTTAAGCTTCTTGGAAGGCCGGATTGAACAGCTGCGTCCGCCATGGCTTCGATAAACATGAAAACGTAGGCGGGGCTGCTGCTGGTAAGGGCGATAACCTCGCTCATCAGCTTTTCTTCCAGTTCTTCGACCTCACCAACACATTGAAAAATCTCCCGGACAAGCTGTTTTTCTTCCTGGCTTACATGTTCACCATAAGAAACCACTGTCATACCCTGACCGATCAGCGCGGGTGTGTTTGGCATGGTTCGAACGATTTTACAGTTATCCCCCAGGTTTTTCATGTAAAAGCCAATGGGCAGGCCTGCTGCCACTGTAATGAAAAGCTTGGAAGGGTCCATAGCCTGGGCGATCTCTTTGAGTACACTCTCCATGATTTTGGGTTTCACCGCTGCAATTATAACCTGACATTCACTGGTGAGCCGCGCAGCGGATTGCACTATTCTGACAGGGTACTGTTTGCTCATTTCGGCCGTCAAAGCGGTGTTCAAATCATAGACCACCAGCTCATACTGCCCCTGATGACCGGAAAGCCCCTTGATTAAAGCTCCGCCCATGTTCCCTGCGCCGATAAAACCTATCGTAACTGGCATTGTCTCGTTCCTCTTTTCTATTCAAGCAACTCAACTTTCCCACCTCAACTTTTGAGTAGTGTTTTGAGACGCGGATACAAACATGCTCAGGTGTGATATCACACCGCCGTCGGTAGCCTTCTGTGCAGGCAAGCGACCATACGCCGCGGGAAAGTTGAGTAAGCTGAAAATAATGGAATAATTAAAACCAATTGTATCATCTTTTTAACCCGGTTTCAAAAAAATGTTGATGGTTATTTCATTGTTTTCACCGAGGGTGTATTAATCGATCAGGCTGATTTGACCGTTCTGAGTGGGTTCGAGATTCAGGTGGCGGTAAGCCAAAAGAGTTGCTTTCCTCCCCCTTGGTGTTTTCTGCAGGAAGCCAAGCTGCATCAGAAAAGGTTCATAGACATCTTCGATGGTATCGGCTTCCTCGCCGGTGGACGCAGCCAGAGTCTCCAGGCCTACCGGGCCGCCTTCGAATTTCTGGATGATACAGTACAGTAAATTTCTGTCCACCCTGTCCAGGCCCTTTTCATCCACCTCCAGAGCTTCCAGACCAAACCGGGTGATAGGCAAATCGATCACACCGTTGGACCGAACCTGCGCGAAATCCCTTATTCTGCGAAGCAGGCGGTTGGCGATGCGCGGCGTCCCCCTGGACCTGGATGCGATTTCATAGGCAGCCTCATCATCGATCTGAATGTTCAGAATTTTTGCCGAACGGATGACGATGCTTTTCAATTCATCATGGGTATATAGTTCCAGGCGGTTGATAATGCCGAAACGATCCCTCAGCGGAGAAGTGAGCATGCCTGCCCGGGTGGTAGCCCCTATCAGTGTAAATTTCGATAGATCCAGCCGGATTGAGCGGGCGCTTGGCCCCTTGCCGATCATGATATCCAGCGCATAATCTTCCATCGCAGGGTACAGAATTTCTTCCACCGTGCGGTTTAAACGGTGGATCTCGTCGATGAACAATACATCCAACGACCCCAGGTTTGTGAGAATGGCGGCCAGATCTCCCGCTTTTTCGATGGCCGGTCCGGATGTAACCTTGATGTTCACTCCCATCTCGGATGCAATAATACCCGACAGCGTTGTCTTCCCCAGCCCTGGAGGCCCGTAAAGCAGCACATGATCGAGCGCTTCCTTGCGCTGTTTGGCCGCCTCGATAAACACCATCAGGTTTTCCTTTACTTTTTCCTGCCCGATATACTCATCAAAGCTTCGTGGGCGTAAACCCGCCTCTTCATAATCTTCCTGGCGGAAATCACTGCCGATAAGCCTTTCTTCCAAATAAAACGCCTCCATTTCAAATTCCCTGAAGCTAAACTTCAAGGTGAAATTCCACAACTCAGGAGCATCCCACAGTGGTTTGCTTCATTGTAATGGGTAATGGTGGTTGAGAAAAGGCCTTAATCCCGCAGACAGCAGTCGCTTAACATCCGGACCCTTCAGTTCTAAACAACCAAACCCTTCAGCGCATCACGAATGATGGTCTCCAGGCTTTTATCATCGCTGTATACCGAAGATACCGCCCGGTTTGCCTCCTGGCTGGAATAACCCAGCATCATCAGTGCACTAACGGCCTCCTGAATTTTGCCTGCCGGTTTTTCATCCCAGTCCGCCCCGGCAGAAATTGCCTTCAGTCCGCTACCCTGTTCCTTTTTCAGTTTGTCCTTCAGTTCGAAGATAATCCGCAGTGCCGTCTTTTTCCCGATTCCCGGTGCTTTCACAAAGGCATCGGCATCATCTGTTAAAACAGCCAGGCCAAAACGTGACGGCGGGATATGTGAAACCAATGACATGGCCGCTTTTGGGCCTACACCCGAAACCTTCAGCAGTTGCTCGAACATCTTCAGCTCTTCCTCTGTTAAAAAGCCAAACAATAGCCAGGCGTCCTCCCGGTTATTCAAATAGGTATGCAACTTCAGTTCCATACCAACTTTCAAGGCTTCCAACGCGGTAACGGGCACCGTTACTTTGTAGCCAATGCCGCCCGTTTCAACAACGATAGCGTCATTCCCTTTATATGCCAGAGTGCCTTTTATGTAAGCAAACATAGCAATCTCCTTTTCATCAAATGATGATGACCACTAAATCTTCCGCTGAGTTTATGCCGGGGATGAAGCAGATCACCCGTTGACTGTACGTTTTTTGTAAAGAGTGCACAGTACGCGAACAACGAGTTCACCCCTGAATGCCCTGAAACCTGCTTAAATCGCGGAAACTGTGCGCGTGGCATATGGCAATCGCCAACGCATCGGCGGCATCATCAGGTTTTGGGATATCTGAAAGGCCAAGCAATAGCTTAACCATCTGTTGTATCTGCTTTTTATCGGCCCGGCCATATCCGGTGACCCCCTGTTTTACCTGCAGTGGCGTATATTCAAACACCGGGAGATTCTCGCGCGCTGCGCACAAGAGCGCGACACCCCTGCCCTGGCCAACCTTCAGCGCGGTTTTGGCATTATTGTTGAAAAAAAGCTCTTCCACCGCTACTGCTTCAGGCTTATACTGCTTCAGCAGCTGAACAAGCCCCTCTTCAAGCAACAGCAGGCGTTTGGCCAGAGGGATATCGGAATTGGTGGTAACCGCTCCATAACCCAAAACTTCAAAATGATTGCCCACATATTGGACAATACCGTACCCCATAATGGCGAAACCGGGGTCAATACCCATAATAATCAAAATGATTTCCCCTTCTTCAGGCTCTCCGCACAGCGGATCTCCTATTCTTTTGTGGAACGTCCCGCATGATTTTATTGAATAAATCTAAAATTGGGTATTGAATAATTATGCATTAGTATGTATAATTATTTAATCACCTTGTTAAAATCAACACAGGTATATTCTAACACAGAATGGAGAGATTTTGTATGGGGAAAAAGGAAAAAGTTGTACTGGCCTACTCCGGGGGGCTGGATACTTCCATTATCATTCCATGGCTGAAAGAAAATTATGATTACGACGTGATCGCCATGGCAGCCGATGTCGGTCAGGGCGAAGAGCTGGATCCGCTGCACGAGAAAGCAAAGAAGACCGGCGCGGAAAAACTGTATATTGAAGACTTAAAGGAAGAATTCATTACCGACTATATCTACCCTACGCTTAAAGCCGACGCGAAATATGAGGGGAAATACCTGCTTGGCACCTCCTTTGCAAGGCCTATCATTGCAAAACGTATGGTTGAAATTGCTAAAAAAGAAGGCGCAGTCGCAATCGCACATGGCGCTACCGGAAAAGGAAATGACCAGGTTCGGTTTGAGCTTACCGTAAAGGCACTGGCACCCGAGCTGAAAATCATCGCTCCGTGGAGGATCTGGGATATTCGCTCCCGCGATGATGCAATCGATTATGCTGCTGCCAGAAACATCCCAATTCCAGTCACCAAAAAAGACAATTACAGCCGGGACCGCAACCTGTGGCATTTAAGCCATGAGGGCTCTGAGCTGGAAGACCCACTCAATGAGCCCTTCTATGACAGGCTTTTAAAGCTTTCGGTCACCCCGGAAAAAGCTCCGGACAAGGCAACCTATGTTGAGCTTGAGTTTGAAAAGGGCATTCCGGTAAAGCTGAACGGAAAAGCTCTGAAGCCTGTGGAGCTGTTGACTGAACTGAATAAGGTCGGCGGTGAAAACGGGATTGGGATCATTGATATCGTTGAGAACCGTTTGGTTGGCATGAAATCCCGCGGTGTTTATGAAACTCCAGGCGGCACCATTCTGTATGCTGCCCACCGTGAGCTGGAACTTTTGTGTGTAGACAGGGATACACTGCATTACAAGGACATTGTCGCACAACGATTTGCCGAGCTGGTTTATTACGGACAATGGTTCTGCCCGCTTCGCGAGGCTATTTCTGCATTTGTTGATGTTACGCAGCAATATGTCACCGGCAAGGTAAAACTGAAGCTCTACAAGGGGAATATCACCCCGGCCGGAAGCGAATCCCCCTATTCCCTGTTCAGCGAAGAGCTTTGCACCTTTGGCAGGGATGATGTGTACAACCAAAAGGATGCAGAAGGCTTTATCAACCTGTTTGGCCTGCCCATGAAAGTCCAGGCCATGATGAAAAGAAACATAAAATAATGACAACCTTAGCCCGAAGAGATGAA
>LSQX01154917.1_pt1 | contig 17563 bp, 20 predicted proteins | sample 654561 | NCBI WGS metagenome assembly LSQX01 (sample SAMN04489861, study PRJNA283612) | anaerobic digester metagenome | isolation source: 4 biogas reactors fed with cattle manure at either 37C or 55C with and... | place: Denmark: Kongens Lyngby | collected 2014
GTGTCAGTGAGCATGGGAATAAAACTTACCAGCAGCGGAACAGCAAAAAAGGCGTTCTCATAGCGCTGCAGAACAATTCCGGTGATTGTCGCGGAAAGCATCAACACTGCCAACCATACGGCCCGATTTCTCGCCAAAGTCCAGACGTCTGTCTTTAGATACGGCCGCTCAGATGGACTGGTCGCCGCCATCAACTGGAAGTCTTCCGTAGCCTCTTGGGTAATGACTTCCACAACGTCATCGACGGTAACGATGCCCACTAACCGGTTTTCCTGGTCCACCACGGGCAGAGACAATAAGTCATACTTGGCAAACAAGCGGGCGACTCGCTCTTGGTCATCGGTGGTAGTAGCCGAGATAATCTTGGTGTCCATGATATCCGCAATTAAGGTGTCATCGGATGCCAAGAACAGCTCTCGGACGGTGATCACGCCCTCTAAGTGGCGGTTTTCGTCCATGACGTAGCATGTATAGACGGTCTCGCGATCCACCGCGTCCCGGCGAATGCGGGCAAAAGCCTCTTTCACCGTCATGGTTTTCTTGAGGCCCACAAACTCCGCAGTCATAATACTGCCTGCCGAGTCTGGAGGATATTGGAGGAACTGATTAATCAAAGCTCGCACGTCAGGGGAGGCATTCTTGAGGACTCGCTTGACGACACTTGCGGGCATTTCTTCCAAGAAGTCAGCCGCATCGTCCACAAACAAGTCGTTGATGATGTTCGCGATCTCCTGATCAGTGATGGAGCGGATAATCTTTTCCTGCATGTCGTAGGAGAGGTAGGAAAAGACCTCTGCGGCCGTGTCCTTATGCAGCGCGCGAAAAGCGATCACAATGTCCTCTCCCGCTAACCCTTCAATAAAACCAGCCACGTCGACCACGTTCAACTCTTCCAACTGCTCTTTCAGTGCCTTAAGCTGCCGACCCTTCAGCAGCTCGAGCAGCGCAGGGTATTCTCTTGCTGGCATGTTTTTATCCTCCTCCTTGGTAGGTTAAAACCAATCGGAGCGACAAAAACGGACAGCAAAGCCTGGACAGCGCGCTATGCCAGACGAAGGGCGCGAGTGAGCGGCCCGCTAGTTTGGCATGAACATCGCTGGTCTACATCGCTGTCCGTTTGAGCGCTTCGACAATCAGGAACCACTCATCTCACCCCTTTGCGTAGGAATTAGCCCTGCTTAGTTTGCCACGGGAAGCTGCAGCCGATCAAAACTGCTGCCTAAAATGGCCTCCAAAAACTGGGCAGCTGTTTTGATGGGCACAATCTCCACCACAGTGGACTGTTCTGATATTTCATCCCAGTTATCCTGGGGGACGAACACTTTTTTCACTCCCGCCTGCCTGGCACCGTAGATCTTGGGATGCAGGCCGCCCACAGGCTTGACGTTCCCTCGAATGGAGAGCTCCCCAGTAACGGCAATATCCTGGGGAAGGGGAATCTGCCACACAGCGCTGATGATAGCTGCCAAGATTGCCACCCCGGCAGAAGGACCGTCGATGTTGCCTCCGCCAACTACATTGACGTGGATATCATAGTCCGAGAGCTGTCTGCCAGTAAGGCTGCGGAACACAGCTGCCGCGTTCGCCACGCTGTCCTTAGCCATGGATCCTGCGGTATCGTTGAAGCGAATTGCGCCCTTACCTGGTGCACTTGCGGGAAAGGCCACCGCTTCAATCTCCAAGACGGAGCCCACGTAGCCGCTGACTCCCAACCCTAGAATGCGGCCGACCTCCTTGGTAGGAGATGCTTTGACGCCCACATACGGACTGAGGCGGGCCGCCTGAATCACCTGCTGGACATCGGCAGTGGAAATGACTAGATCAGTCAAGTCTCCCTCTTCCCGCTTGTACAGAGCTGTATTATAGGCATCAGCCAAGAGGCGGGCTGCCTGGCGCCCTTCAATGGTGTACTCTGAGATCATCTGGGCGGCGCCGTCTTCCAGCTTGGCCCCGAGGCGTACAGCCGCGGATTCCACAATCGCGACTATGTCCTGCGGAGTCAGGGGATCAAAGAACACCTCCGCGCAGCGGGAACGAAACGCGGGACTGATCTCAGAAGGATCCCGGGTGGTGGCACCAATCAGGACGAAATCAGCCGGTGCACCTTCTGTGAAGAGTTTATGGATGTACTTAGGGATCTGGGGATCATCTGGATCATAGTATGATGATTCAAAGGTGACGCGCTTGTCTTCCATGACTTTTAGGAGTTTGTTCTGGAGAATTGGATCCAGTTCCCCAATCTCGTCAATAAACAGCACGCCGCCGTGCGCCTGAGTCACAAGCCCAAGCTTGGGCTCAGGTACCGCCCCATCCGCGAGGTCACGGCGCGCGCCTTGATAGATCGGATCATGCACCGAGCCCAAGAGAGGGTTGGTCACTTCCCGAGGATCCCAGCGCAGGGTTGTACCATCCACTTCAATAAACGGCGCATCCTCCCCAAACGGAGTGTAGCTTTTCGCTTGGGCGTACTTCAGGGCCAACCGCGCCACCGTAGTTTTCCCCACTCCAGGAGGGCCGTACAGCAGAATATGCTGGGGAAAAGGAGAGCTGAGCTTAGCAAGGAGCGAACTAATGGCGCTTTCTTGGCCCACCACTTCTTCCAAAGCCTTGGGGCGCATCAGCTCTAGAGTTGACCGGGACAACTGCTTCTTTTCCAGCATTTCCAGTTCCGCATACTTCTTCAGTGTCTGGGCGTTGTCCGGTCCCCCTTCTTCCTTGAGAACCTGCTGCCGGATCTCTTTGAGATATTCTAGATGCCGTTCCTGCATTTTGGCACTAATCTTCTTTTCCAGTTTTTCCTCAAGGGTACGGCGCGCCAAGAGATCCGCGAGGTGTTCCTCCAAATCTTCGAGCATATCCGGGATTTCATCGAGACTGCGAGCTTGATCGATGGTAGGGTCTTCATGAACAATGCGTTCTAGTGCAAGTACTCTTTCCTCCAATTTCTCAGAACGCATCAGGTTTAGCGAATCCAATTTGCCAGCTTTGAGAACCAGTTGATCTGTGCCGTGAATCTCGGCAAGTACGGCAAACAGGGCGCTAACCTGCCTGTCAAGAGAATTTGAGTCAGTCGTTTGATGTGTCAGCATTGTCAGATACCCTCTCCCACGCTATTCCGCTTATTCTTCTGGTACTACCTCTACTTTGAACGTGACATGGACTTCCGGATGAATCCGGGCCGTCACGCTGTAGGAACCCAAACTCTTAATTGGCTCCTTCAGATCTATCTTCCTCTTGTCAATATCTACCGCGAGCTGCTCCTTAAGCTGGTCAGCCAACTCCTGGCTCGTTATGGAACCAAACAGCTTGCCCGCTCCGCCCACTCTGGCTCGGATGGTAAGTCCTTTACCTGAAAGCTTTTCCGCGACAGCCTGCGCCTGCTTTAGTTCCCGCGTGTTCTTGGCAGCTTCAGCCTTTTTCTGCTGCTCGATCTGCCGGAGGTTGCCGGCATTTGCTTCCACCGCAAGACCACGGGGCAACAAGAAGTTGCGGCCGTAACCTTCCGCTACTTCCAGCACATCCCCCTTCTTGCCTAGGTTCTTCACATCTTTCTGGAGAACAACCTTCACGCTGTCCCCTCCCTAGTTTAATCTTGCCTAGCGGGCTCCCGCCGTAAACTGTACACCGAATCCACCATGGCTGCCACCACCACCCCTAAGAACAAGGGGCCCACAGCTAAGAAATACACCAAGATGATGCGCAGCACCAGAGGTACCTTCCAGCGGTTAAAATAATACCATACAAGTGCTGTTCCCACCACCAAGTGAGCCGGCACCATCACGAGCAGAAGGTTAAACCCAATGCGGTACAGGAACCCCCCTTCAGGTCCCCCCAATCCCAAAAGCAAGAGGCTCGCGATCAGAACGATACCTGTCCAGCGGGGCAAGCGCCAGTAGATGAAAGGCCTTACCCAGGGAACCTGCGTACCCATCCGCCGCAAAACTAGGCGTACTACCGCCAAATTGATAAAGGCCGCGGTTACAGAGGAAATCAAAACGATGCTGGGCAGCCCCCACTTTACCACCATGGTTGCTGTCGTCCGCATAGCCTCCAGCTGTCCCAACATCTCACTGGGAGCGCCCATGGACTGGTAGAGGGAAACGGTCTGCTCGAACACATCGGTGATGAGGTTGCCGTAGTCCTGAAAAAGGTTGATCCCAAAGATCAGCGAATAGAAAACCACCTGCAGCCCGAGGCTGACCAGGTTCGCTGCAATCCCCACCCCAAGTGTCTTGGCAAACGAGAAATTCTCCCGCAGCGCCATGCCCAGAGCAATACCTAAGAAGCCCCAAATCACGATGGTGACTCCTGAAAAAACATGACCGGCAATCAGGCTGGCCACGACCGCGGAAGCGAAGGACATGGTGATCCCCAGCTTATACCCATGGCGGAAAGACAACAGCGCCAAGGGAACTGGGATAATCAGTGCCGGCAAGCCGAGGTATTCGCCAATAATTGTCAGCAGGACTGTTATGGCCGCCAACATGGCCCCTTCCGTGATGGAACGGGTTTTCATGCAGCCTCTCCCACCTATCTGATATACTATGGAAAAAAGGAGCAGCTGAGCTGCTCCTGGCTGTTAGTCAATGGTATATGGCATCAGCGCCATAAAACGTGCCCGTTTAATTGCAGTAGTCATCTGCCGTTGGTGACGGGCGCAATTTCCGGAAATCCGTCGAGGAAGGATCTTTCCACGCTCCGTAATGTACCGGCGCAGGCGGCCCACTTCTTTGTAATCTATCTGATCGATTTTGTCGACGCAGAAGGAGCAGACCTTTCTCCGACCTCTCCGGCCTCTTTCTCTGGCCATCTTCTCGCCTCCAAACCAAGAATTGATTTAGAACGGCACATCATCAAATTCTGGTTCAGGCGGACCAGCAGATACATCGTCATCGAACGAACCACCATCGCGAGCTCTATCGAGAAAGCGCACTTGATCGGCCACAACTTCGGCAGCCTTTCGCCGGATACCGTTTTGGTCATCGTACGAACGAATCTGCAAACGGCCTTCCACGGCCACCAGTCGGCCTTTGCTGAGGTGATTAGCAACAACCTCGGCCTGTTTGCGCCAGCTGACCACATCGATAAAATCAGTTTCTCGTTCTCCGCTCTGGGATAAGAATGGTCTGTCGACAGCGATGGTGAAGTTTGCTACGGCGATACCTGTTTGCGTATAGCGCAGCTGCGGATCTGCTACTAACCGCCCGATCAGAATGATTCTATTCAACACCGTTCTTCACTCCTTTGCTCATTCTTCATCCCTGCGAACGAGCAGATACCGAACCACTTCTTCTGTGATCTTGAGAATTCGCTCCACTTCAGCAGTGGCGCCGGTTTCGGCTTTAAAGTCGATCACCACATAGAAGCCTTCGGTCATGTCGTTGATCTCGTAAGCGAAACGGCGTCGTCCCCACTTGTCAACCTTCTCCACTTCACCGCCATTGTTAGCGATCAAGTCGGTTGTACGCTGAATCGCAGCCTCGAGGGCTTCTTCATCAAGCTGTGAGGAATAAATGAGCATAATCTCATACTCACGCACCGCAGCTTCACCTCCTCCCTATGGACGTAAGGCCCTAGGACGAACCTAGAGCAGGGCACGTTCATTATATCACTGCAATTTTCTGAAGTCAAACATTGAAGCGGAAAAGGATCACGTCTCCATCCTGGATCAGATAGTCCTTCCCTTCGATCCGCAAAAGGCCCTTATCTCGGCATGCCGCAAACGAACCTGCCTCAACTAACACTTCCCAAGGAACCACCTCTGCCTTGATAAACCCCCGTTCCATGTCGGAGTGAATGGTCCCCGCTCCTCTGGGGGCCGGCGTGTTTCGGGGAAGCAGCCAAGCACGAGTTTCGCGGCCCTTAATCGTATAGAACGTAATTAAGTCCAAAAGCCGCAGCCCAGCTTTGATCACCTTGTGCAGGGCGGGTTCATCCATTCCCAGTTCTGCAAGGAAGGCAGCTCGGTCTTCCTCGCTCAGTTGGGCCAGTTCCGCCTCCAGGGCAGCACACACAGGAATCAGTTCTGCCTGATCCGCTTGAGCACGCTCCTGCAGGATCTGACCGGCAGCTTCCTGGCCCTCAGCCACATTTGCTATGTACATCACCGGCTTAAACGTCAAAAGAGGCAGTTCCCCAATTTGGGGCAGCCTGGTACGCCTTAGGGGAATGCCCTGTTCCAGGGCCTGCTTGTATTCCTCCAGCAGCTCCAACTCTTCCTTGTAGATCCGCTCACCGGTCTTCAGCATCCGAGTCGTCTTTTCCATGCGCTTGTCCACAACCTGCAGGTCCGCCAGGGCCAGCTCCAGCTCAATCACATCCACATCTCCCAGCGGATCGATTTTCCCCGAAACACTGGCCACATCGGAATCAGCAAAAACCCGCACAACATGTGCTATGGCATCCACTTGGCGGATGTGGGCAAGGAACTGGTTGCCGAGGCCTTCACCGCGATGGGCGCCTGCGACCAGCCCCGCGATGTCCACGAACTCTATGGTTGCCCCCGTTACAATCTCCGGCTGCACCACCTGGGCAATCTGCTCTAGGCGGTGGTCTGGAATGGGGATGGCACCGCGGTTTGGCTCGATGGTGCAGAACGGATAGTTGGCCGNNCTGCTGGCACGTCCAACTTCGTCAGGGCATTAAATAATGTAGATTTTCCAACATTGGGTAAGCCAACAATTCCAATTTGTAAATCCATAATCGGCCCTCCCTGGAAAGGTAAAACTAGACTGGGCGGAGAAAGAATGGGAGCAAATGAGGACAGGAAGGAGTACCCTAACGTGCAGCGCCTTGCTCGGGCCGCCCTGATTGCGGCCATGTATGTTGTTTTGGTCTACGTTTTTCAGTTCGCGAGTTTCGGGCCTCTGCAGTTCCGTGTTGCTGAAGCCCTTACTCTACTGCCCATCCTCTATCCCGAAGCAATCGGCGGTGTGTTTGTGGGCGTCCTTGTGGCAAATCTCTTAGGTCCCCACGGTCCCTGGGATATCTTCGGCGGGAGCCTGGTCAGCCTTCTTGCCGCACTGATCACATACAAGTACCGCAGCAGCTGGATCGCTTATGCTTCGCCCATTATCTGCAATGCTTTCCTTATAAGTCTATACTTACGGTTTATCTTTGACATACCCTCCTACTGGTATCTTGTCTTGACGATTGGAATCAGCGAAGCTTCTGTCATTCTCCTTGTGGGCAGACCACTAATCAAGTTCCTGCAGCAGCGCCAAGGTGATTGGCTCTAACCTGCAAAGATCCGAGCGTGCAGCTGGGCACGTACCTTTTCGAGACGGGCAAAATCAACGGCATCGATATAGAATCGTTCCAGCTCGTCGTGAATGCTTTTCGCTTGGGCAAGTTGCTCAATTCCCGATTCCAAAAGCTCCCTGTACAGATCTTTCACCCGTTGGGGGACTTCGTCTTGATCCACATTGCCCCGGAGATCGATCACTTCACCGGCCGCATCCCATGGGCTTAACTCATCGTGAGACAGCACCGCGTTTCCCAGCTCAGGAAAGAGCATATGCTCAATCTGGGTAGGAATGAGGGGCCGGTGAAACACTTCCGCATACACACCCGCCAGCCGCGCCGCACTCACTAGGGCTGTGAAGACGGCTTGGACCCCAGTGCCAGGTGCGCATCTTAAGACCCAGCGCCGGGGGTAATCCTGCACCAGCTCGCCAATATGGCTTATCAAACCATCGGGGGTAATCGCCGAAGCAAAAAGATGGCGCTCCAGCCCTCCCCCAAGTTCTCCCCTCGATTCGGTAAGCTGCAGCGCTTCGAACAGCATGCGGACGACCGCCCGCACCCCTTCTGCCTGGAGGTGTGCTTGGTTAATCTCAGCCCACAGTTCTTCCATCTCTTCCGCTGCCCGCAAATAGCGGTAAGCCTTAGCGTAAGCGGCTTTGTTAGCTTTTGTGAGGGTAATGATTTCACCTTTCGCCGCCAGCAGGTCGGTGCGGTTCCAGTTATCCCCTAAATTAATGATCTCTTCGCGGCAGCCCGGGAATGTAGGATCCTGGACATGGGGTGCTGTGGCATCCACCATACCAGTTTGCTGAAGGGGCAGGACAATTCCATCGAGGGAGTTTGGGTCGGAGCTGCAGTAGAATAGCTCCACCGGCTGGTTGTGCTCCACAGCGTACTGCGCTAGGTTCTGCATCAGGGTGGACTTACCCGTTCCCGGACCCCCTTTCAGCAAAAACACCTGCTCAATTCGGCTGCTGAACATCTGGTCAAACAAGGAGTAGAATCCACGCGCCGAGTTTCCACCAGCAAACATTTTCCGAATCATATCAACGCCTCCCTCTGCAGTATATGTGCGAGGCGAGGCTTTAGGTTAATCACTTGCCCCGCACTTGCCGCACTAGTTTATCCCGGGCAATCAGCACCACCCGCCCGCATGTTTCACACTGCAGCCTCACATCTACTCCCGGTTTGATTACCTTCCAAGTATCCCCCCCGCAGGCATGTTTCTTGCGGAGGCGCAGCACTTGACCGATTTCGTACATGGAAACTCCTCCAGATAGATGTTCTTATTCAAGATTATATCATGTTCGGTTTTACTTTCTGGAAGGGTATGGGCTCAAGGAAGCGAATAAAGTGATGGGTAATGGAACAGCAAGAGGAAAATCTCAGAGAGGATGAGTTGTTGTTGAAAAAACTTAATGCAGTAGTCTTTGTGATTATTCTTGGCCTCGCTGTGCTGGGCAGCGCACTGCCTATGTTCGCCCAGAATGACGAAATCGTGGCCCGAGTAAACGGTGTGGAAATTACCATGAGCCAGTTTATTGAGGAGCTGGAAAAGCAGTATGGCACAGCTGTGCTGGAACAGCTCATTATGGACGAGTTGGTCGCGCAAAAGCAGGCAGCTCTGGGTATCACCATCAGCGATGAATACTTTACCGAGAAATACGCCGAGTTCATCAACCAGATCGGCGGTCCAGAATACCTGATGTATCTGCTCTTTCAATATGGAATCACCGAAGCGCAGTTACAAGAAGAGCTGAGGTACTCCCTGTTAGTCAACGAGATGATCTTGTCGGAGATTGAGGCTGATCAAGCAGAGGTTGCAGCCTGGTTTGAGGAAAACCGCGCCCGCTACGATAAACAGGAAGCGGTGACTGCAAGCCATATCCTGGTTCAAACTCAGGAGGAAGCAGAGGCAATCCTTGCTGAACTGGAAGGCGGAGCTGACTTCGCAGCCCTCGCCCAAGAGCGTTCCCTTGATCCAGGTTCTGCTTCCCAAGGCGGGAATTTGGGGCGGATCACCCGAGGCGTCACTGTTGAACCATTTGAAAACATGGCCTTCTCCTTGGGTGTAGGAGAGATGGGTATTGTGGAGAGCCAGTACGGCTGGCACGTTATCCTTGTAACAGGTCGCAGTGCGGCTCAAGCAGCAGTACTGGACGAGATCTACTCCGAGGTGGAAAGCGACTATAAGGCCTCCTTGGCCCCCACGTTCACGGAATACCTGCAGCAGCTGAAAAGCGCGGCAGAAATCGAGATCGTAAGGGAAAGATACAAGTAAGCCCAATAATGAAATCCCCCCGGTTTGGGGGGATTTCTTCATGCTTTGCGCCAGCGGAGAATTGGTTGACGGGCGGCTCGTGCTTCATCGAGGCGGCCCACTGGCGTATAGTGAGGAGCGCTGCGCAGAGATTCAGGATCGGTTTCTGCTTCTTCGGCAATCTGCCTCATGGCGGCGATAAACCGGTCGAGAGTCTCTTTTGTTTCTGTTTCTGTAGGCTCGATCATGATGGCTTCTTCCACGTTCAGCGGGAAGTAGACAGTGGGAGCGTGTACGCCATAATCGAGCAGGCGTTTGGCGATGTCCAATGTCCGCACCCCGTATTGCTCCTTCTGCCTTCTGCCCGAAAGGACAAATTCATGCTTGCAGTGGCGGTTGTAAGGCAGATCATAGAGGTCCTTAAGGTGGTGCATCAGATAATTGGCATTCACCACCGCTGTCTCACTAACCTGCCGGAGGCCTTCCGCACCGTGTGAACGGATGTACGCATAGGCCTTCACCAGCACAGAGAAGTTACCGTAGAATCCCTTGACCCGCCCGATGGACTTCTCCGGCTGCTTCAGCACGTAACGATCGCCTTGTTTCACAACGATGGGCCCGGGTAAGAAGGGCGCTAGTTTCTCTGATACTACAATCGGACCAGCCCCCGGCCCGCCTCCGCCGTGGGGAGTGGAAAAGGTCTTATGGAGATTGTAGTGCACGATGTCAAAGCCGGTATCCCCGGGCTTGACGATACCCATGAGAGCATTGGCATTGGCTCCGTCGTAATACAGCAAACCACCGGCTGCGTGCACCAATTCTGCAATGGTGCAGATGTTTTCGTCAAACAAACCCAGCGTATTGGGATTGGTCAGCATCAGCCCTGCGGTGTTGGGGCCAACCAGTTTGCGAAGAGCCTCAACATCTACACCGCCCCGCCCGTCAGACGGGACTTCCACCACTTTGTAGTTAGCCATCATCGCACTGGCTGGATTCGTCCCGTGAGCTGAATCAGGGACGATGATCTCGTTGCGGTGCCCTTCCCCATTTGCCTCATGGAAGGCCTTCATGATCCACAGGCCGGTGAGTTCGCCGTGGGCACCGGCTGCAGGTTGAAGCGTAGCGCTGTGCAGCCCTGACAGCTCCGCAAGGTACTGGCTGAGATTGTACATGAGCTCCAAGGCGCCCTGTACGGTTTCTTCCGGCTGATAGGGATGAATTGCGGCAAAGCCAGGCAGCGCAGCCACATCTTCATTCACCCGCGGATTGTACTTCATGGTACACGACCCAAGGGGGTAGAAGTCCACATCAACGCCGTGGTTGAGGCGGGAAAGCTGAGTGAAATGGCGCACTACCTCTATCTCGCTTACTTCGGGAAGTTCTGGCTCCTGCTGCCGCAGATACTCCGCAGGGAGCAGTTCCTCGAGGGGAACCTCAGGAACATCAAGGTCTGGCAGACGATAGCCGCGGCGCCCAGGAGTAGAGATCTCGAACAACAGCGGCACTCCGGTCTTGTTCATCATCAGCTCATCCCTCCTAAGAGCTCCACCAAGCGGTCAATTTCCGCTTTGGTTCTGGCTTCGGTGACTGCAAAGAGCGCTGCATCAGGCATGCCATAGCGCTTTAGGGGGAGTCCACCCAAGAAACCTTCCTTCAGCAGCCGCTGGTTGATATTCTCCCAGTCAACCTCGCCGGCGACCACAAACTCCCGGAAGGCTGGAGCTGTAAACTTCAGTCGAAATGGAGTCATCTCTAGAAGCCTGCTTCGGAGGTAGGCTGTCTTCTGCAGACAGTGATAAGCCACCTCTTTGAAGCCCTGCTTGCCGAGGAGTGAAAGATAAATCGCTGCTGCCAGAGCGTTCAGGGCCTGGTTAGAGCAGATGTTTGAAGTAGCCTTTTCCCGGCGAATATGCTGCTCACGTGTCTGCAGGGTGAGGACAAATCCCCGCCGGCCATCGCCATCGACTGTTTCACCCACAATCCGGCCAGGCATGCGCCGCACAAGCTTAGCGGTAGTGGCAAAAAAGCCCAGGGATGGCCCGCCAAAACTCATGCTGTTACCGAGGCTCTGCCCATCCCCCACTACAATATCTGCACCGTATTCGCCCGGCGATTTCAAAATGGCCAAGCTGATGGGATCAACAGCCATCACTAGGAGTCCGCCCGCCTGGTGGATAAAGTCGCTGATTGGCTCCACGTCTTCCACCAGACCAAAGAAGTTGGGCTGCTGGACAACAACACAGGCAAGGCTGGCGCTGTTCAAACGCTGTAGGGCAGCATGGTCGATGGTCCCAGTTTCTTCATCGTAGGGCACATACTGGATCTCCACGTCCTGGTTTTTCAGGTAAAGCTCGCAGACTTCTCTCCATTCCGGATGCAGGTTTTCTGGGAGCACCACCACATTGCGGCGGGTGGCCCCGCAGGCCATGAGCGCTGCTTCGGCCAAAGCCGTAGCGCCATCGTACATCGAAGCGTTGGCTGCTTCCATGCCAGTCAGTTCCGCGATTAGAGTTTGATACTCGAAGATGCTCTGGAGTACACCCTGACTTATTTCTGCCTGGTATGGAGTGTAGGCCGTGAGAAACTCTCCTCGGGAGATGAGGTGTTTAATGACAGCGGGGATCAGGTGGTCGTACGCCCCCCCGCCCATAAACGAAACGCATTCCTCGAGGTTCACATTCTTGCGTGCGAGAGCCTTCATATGGCGGACCAGCTCCGCCTCAGATAGTGCCGGTGGGAGGTTCAGGTCACCGGCGCTGCGCAGAGGCTCGGGAATGTCGGCGAACAGTTCATCCACCGACGATATGCCCATAGAGGCAAGCATTGCCTGACGGTCGTGTTCCGTCATGGGAATGTAGCGCATTCTAAGCCTCCTTTATGAAAGCTTGGTATTCCTCCGCGTTCATCAGATCATCCAATTGAGTTCCTTCTGCGATCTCGATCTCTGCGATCCAGCCTTTATCTAAGGGAGATTCATTGATCAACTCAGGGCTAGATTCCAGCTCTTCGTTGACCTTAACTACCGTACCGCTGACAGGGGAATAGACGTCCGATACTGCTTTCACCGATTCCACCACCGCGAAGCCTTCTCCCTCTTCCACTGTATCGCCTTCAGCGGGAAGGTCCACGAATACCACATCGCCCAGTTCGTTTTGGGCGTAATCCGTAATGCCAACACGCGCGATATTTCCTTCAACCAGTACCCATTCGTGATCCTTAGTGAACAGCAAGCGCTTTTCGCTCATTTGGATTCCTCCCTATTTTAAGAATCTGCCTTTTATGATCTGCGCCTGAAGGCGCTTTTGCCTGATCCCCACGAAGATGGTGGTGCCAGGAGCAGCTAGCTCCGCCTTAACATAGCCAGTGCCGATGGGTTGATTAAGTGAGGGCGATAGGGTGCCGCTGGTGACGTGGCCGATCTCGTCTCCCGCCTCATCAAAGAGGGGGTACCCATGGCGAGGAATACCCCGCTGGGCCATGACAAACGCCACAAGGCGGCGCGGCACTCCGGCCTCTTTCTGCGCGAGCAGAGCATCGCGGCCGAGGAAATCGCCTTTATCGAATTTTACGAACCTACCCAGACCCGCTTCCAAAGGAGTGGTTGTTTCATCGATATCATTCCCGTAGAGGGGCATGCGCATCTCCAAGCGCAGCGTATCGCGGGCACCCAATCCAATTGGGGCGATACCGTAGTCCCCGCCCGCGGCCATCAGGTCTTCCCACAGAGGTTCAGCACCAGCGTTGGGCAGGTACAGTTCAAACCCATCCTCGCCGGTGTAGCCGGTACGGGAGATGCGCAGGGGAAGATCCTTATATGTTGTATCGAGAAAGGTGTAGCTGCCCAGATCGGCCAGGGAAAGTCCTAAGACCTTCTCCACGACTGGTAGAGATTTGGGTCCTTGAACAGCAAGCAGAGCTAACTCGGAGGAGCGATCTTGCAGCGTCGCATCAGGCGTGAGGTGTTCTTTGATCCAGGCAAAGTCTTTGGCGGTGTTGGCAGCGTTAACTACGAGGAAAAAGCCGGTTGCTGTGCGGTAGACAAGGATGTCATCGATAATGCCGCCATCCGGCTTAGTCAGCATGGTATACTGGATATCGCCTTCCTGCAGCGCGGCAGGATCATTCGTGGTGAGTTTCGAGAGCACAGCCAGGGCACCCGGCCCTTCCAGATCAAATTCACCCATGTGACAAAGATCAAAGAGACCTACTGCCCGCCGGACAGTAAGGTGTTCTTCAATGACACCAGCATACTGCACTGGCATCTCAAATCCGGCAAAGTCGACCATTTTTGCACCAAGCGCGCGGTGCACCGCGGTCAGGGGAGTCTGTTTCAAGTTCCATCTCCGCCTTTCTGATCCCACAATTTGGTTGCTATCCAGGTTGATACTTCTAGTTCAGATAGGAGAATCCTTCTGTCACACCTTTGCGGTTTCCCGATAGTATATGAAGGAAGGCGCACATAGGGGGAGGGAAGAGCATGGGTCTACTGAAAACGCTGCTTGACCCGCTGCTGAAGGCTCGGGGAAAGACCATGATCCTAATTTGGCGTCCCTTTCGGCGGAAATAGATAAACCCCATAGCGTGGGGTTTATTCACATTATCCACAGGGCCTGTTGATAACCTGTGAGTTTCAACTTCGCGTAAAATACAGAATTAGGAGAACGATGACGATAAACAATACCCAGCCCAAGGCGGCAGCCCGCTTGCCCTGGGGTGAACTGCGCAGCTCTTTCTGCATCTGCGTCCGTTCCATGCGGCTGGCCCGCTTAATCAGCTCTACACTTTTGCCAATGTTCCCTTCCCGGCGGTATAATACACCAAGATTGTGAAGGGCGTTGGGATAGTCTGGATCCAAGGCGAGGGCCTTCTCGTATGCCGCCTTGGCACGGTCGTTCCATTCGCGCTGGGCGTAGATATTCCCGAGGTTGCTGTAGGGGGCAGGGTCATTGGGGTCCAAGGCGATCGCCTGCTGGAACAGCTCTTCGGCGGCATCTAGCTGTTCGCGCCTAGCGTAAACCACTCCGAGCTTGTTCACGGCTTTGGCGTGCTCTGGGTCCGCGTCCAGTAATTGGCGGAGCAGCTCTTCGGCCTCGTCCAGCTGCCAGCGTTCCAGTTTATCTACAGCTTGTTCGTACAAGTCCACTGGTGTGTTTGTCATGTTTGTCACCTCGTTTCGTTTCCATTATAATCCGTGTGTTGGCGGTGGACAAGGATTACACGCTCCTTCTGCCAGCCACTAGGAAAAGCAGTGCGAGTCCCATTAACCCGATGACCGGGTAGGCCAGGCGCACCAACGAACCAAATCCAACCGCGGCTACCAACAGTCCTAGCCCGAGGACCACGGCGCTTGCAGTTATGGAGTTCAGTGTCGTCTGCTGTACCAAGCGCTCTACCATCGCGTAGCAGTGGGCGAGGGCCGTGGTGAGCATTGAGGTGTAAAGCGTGCAGCGGAATACCGGTGTGAAGGCCTGGACGGATTCACTTACAAGGCCTAGCATAGGCATTTCCCAGGAAGCAGCGGCAGTATCTCTGCTCCACAAACCCGCGCTCGCTGTCAGGAGAAGTGCTCCAACGACAGTGTTCCCAAAGACGGCTGCTGACCAGACTTGGCTGTTCGATTTCAGCCGTCGGTGAAAGGTGGCCCAGACACCTATGGAAAAGCACAGGTTGTAAGATGCGTACAGCACCGCGGAAGCAATCCCTGTACTGACCCCACCCTCTGGAATAGTGACGCCGCGCGCCGCTGACAGTGCGCTAGGCACAGCCAGAGAGAGCACCATAAACGGCGTTAAGATCTGTCCGAAGCTTAGGACAGTGTCTGCCCCTCGGTAGACAAGCAAACCGACTAGGGATGCTGTCACGAGGCCGCCTCCACGTAGGCCAAAACTAGCCCACACCAAACTCTCGCACCCTGCCAGCATAACCCCTAGGCCCACCACAGAGAATAGACTGTACAGCCCGTCCAATACGGGTCCTGAGCCACCACCGATCTTATACAGGAAATCACTGTACGATACGGCTGAGACCTCCATCGCCTTGCTTAGCACCAATCCGCTCCCGCCTGCGAGGATAATCGTACTCACCAGTATGCCAAACAGACCTGCCCTACCATGCTCGACGAAAAAGGCCTGAATCTCGGCGCCCGACGCAAATCCCGCACCAATGAAGGCGGCGACGTACAGGAGGCTCAGGCGCATGCTCTCCCTCAACCGACTCTCCCCCTCCCTCGACACGCTATTCCAGAATTCTGCCATTCATGCATAAGACTGCTTGTCTCTGCATAGATTATGGAAGACAACGGAGTGGAGGAGAGTGCCTTCATGTCTGAGGAGCTGTCAATTGGGCGGGTGCACTGGCGTGATCCCTTGGCTGCAGACTATCTAGCCCTGACGATAGCCAATCTACCCCTCGCTGCGAGGGTTACAGTTGTTTGCGTTGGGACTGATCGTTCCACGGGTGACTGCTTGGGGCCTCTCGTGGGCTCTAACTTAACTCGGTACGTCGAAACCGGCCACCTTTCCCCAGGTGTGACCGTGTTCGGTACCCTCGATGAACCAGTTCATGCGCTGAACTTGCCTGAGTACGCACGCAAGCTTTCCCATCCTGACTACCGAACGCAGACGGTCATCGCGATAGACGCCTGCCTCGGCAAGTCGCGCAATGTCGGGTACATATCTGTAAAGCGTGGCCCGCTCCTTCCGGGTACGGGTGTGAATAAGAGCCTGCCGGTTATCGGCGACTATCATATTATCGGCGTAGTCAACGTCAGTGGATTTATGGAGCATGTTGTCCTGCAGAACACAAGATTGAGCTTGGTTGTGAGTATGGCGGAGGTAATCACCAAATCATTGGTAGCCGCGCTGTCCGTTGGGCCAGCGAGACGCGAGGCTGCCCTCTCGTTACCGCTGCCGTTCTAGTCTAGTAGTATAGAAATGTTCCACGTGGAACACTAAGCGCGATGGGAGCGGCCTGTGGCCGCTCTCTCGTGTCTTCCTTCCAACTTCGTTCTGTCTCCTTATGGCCGGAGCAGCTCCACTATTCTCTCCAACTCTTCGTCTGAATAGTACTCAATCTCAATCTTTCCCCTGCCGCGCTTGTAGCCAATGCTCACCTTCGTGCCGAGGGACCGCTGCAGCTCCTCCTCCAACCTCACTATCTCCGGGTCAATCCGCTTCAATGTTCCACGTGGAACACGAGGGCTCAGCTTCACAAGCCTCTCCAATTGACGAACCGACAGGTCCTCGCGCACCACTCTTGCAGCAAGCCGCTGTCTTAGCCCAACGTTCTCCACTCCGAGCAGAACCTTCGCGTGGCCCGTAGAAATCTGGCCCCGCTCCAGCATCCCCCTCACCTGAGAATCTAATCCGAGCAGCCGTAGGGAATTAGCGACAGACGACCGGCTCCGCCCCGCTACTTCAGCCACCTCCGCCTGCGTCAACCCGAATTCCTCAATTAATCTCTGGAACCCTTCTGCTTCCTCGACGGGATTCAGATCCTCACGCTGTAGGTTTTCAATCAGAGCAAGCTGCATCATGTCCCTGTCACTGTAGTCCCGGACAATCGCTGGAAGCGCCGCTAACCCGGCAAGTTGAGACGCACGCCACCGACGCTCCCCTACGACTAGCTCATACCGGCCAGCCTTCCTTCGGACGATGACGGGCTCCAGCAGGCCATGCTGCTTGATAGAGTCCGCTAACTGAGCGAGCTTTTCCTCGTCAAAGGTGCGCCTCGGCTGAAACGGGTTGGGACTGATCTCGTTCACATCGATCTCCTGTGCAGCCGGCCGAACCACTGCCTGATCCCCTTCTGGAATCAATGCCCTCAGTCCTCGACCAAGCCTCTGCTTTGTCACTTGCCCAACACCTCCCGCGCCAGATTCTGATACGCCACAGCACCCTTCGACTTATCATCGTACAGGGCAATCGGAAGCCCAAAGCTGGGCGCTTCCCCTAAGCGCACATTTCGGGGAATCATAGACTCATACACCTTCACTTTATTTTGGAAGTAGTTCTGAACATCCTGTACGACCTGCTGCGACAGATTCGTCCGGGCATCGTA
>LSQX01135074.1_pt1 | contig 17561 bp, 9 predicted proteins | sample 654561 | NCBI WGS metagenome assembly LSQX01 (sample SAMN04489861, study PRJNA283612) | anaerobic digester metagenome | isolation source: 4 biogas reactors fed with cattle manure at either 37C or 55C with and... | place: Denmark: Kongens Lyngby | collected 2014
TCGAACCTGTAACCTTCGGCTCCGGAGGCCGACGCTCTATCCAATTGAGCCACGGGGACGCAATTTCAGCTGCTTTTGCTGCAACGCTCTATGCCGGCGGGACCGCCAGCCGATCCGGGCCGGTTTCGCCCGCGGCGAGCCGCTGCAACACTAGGATTATAGCGGGCCTTTGGGGCGGCGTACAGCAGTCCCCAGAAAAGGTGAGGAGCCGCAAGGTGGGAACCGGCCTTGCCGCGGGACCGCCCGGCCGCCGGCAGGTCGTCGCGCCGGCGCTGGGGAGTCGGATTCGGGATTGGCAGCGGCAGGGCGGGCCGAGGCCCCTCCATGCCCGCTGGCCAGAATCGCTTCGCCCGGCCGTCACGGGGTCGGGATGACTTCTCCCCCCGCTCGTGAAGCCATCCCGCGGAGGATCTCGGCGCTGAGTGTGTCGGCCAGAAGGGCCACGTGCCCGTCGCAAAACAGGACGTTCGCGCCGCCGGGGTGGTAGCTTCGCGGTGCCATGCGGGCTTGCGTCGACTTTCCATTCATGCAGTCGGCTTGCGGCGAATTGGGGGGGTAGTAGAAGGTCATGGCGGCATAGGGGAAACTCCCGCTGATCCACTTGTCGCCGCGGTCGCCGTACCACACGTTGTCGCCGGCGGTGGCGTTACAGGCCGGAAACAGCGCTGTGTTGCGAATGTGCTGGAGCCTGACGTCGCCGGTATACGGAGCCAGGCCGCCCCCCATTCCCTTGGTGCTTTCCCCGATCGCCAAGGTGTTGGAGGTTCCGTCGACGATCTCGGCGAGCCGCACGCCAGACGCCTGGTAAGCGACGCCGTCCGGAACGAGCCCTGTGCTGGTCACCAGGATGGAACCGTTGCCGACCAGGCCGCTCCCCACGTTGAACAGGTAATTGGTCGGGGCCATCCCGTCGGGATCTGTCGGGCCAATCGGGTCCGATGGGCAGAGAAAGACCGCCACGACGGTCTGGGCAGCGGGCAAGTTGACGCTCCCGTCGGCCACCGTGCCGGCCCCGGTGACCGTGCTGTAGGGGTAGGCCGAGAAATCCAGCATGCCGTACATGTTCGCCTGTTCGACGTAGGGCGCAAGCATCGACATCGCCGACCAGTTGTGAAGGGTCTTGCCGGTGCGGTTCATCGGGAACGCCTTGTGCGCGTCGAGATAGTTGTGCAGCCCGATTCCCAGTTGATGCAGGTTGTTGCTGCATGCCATGCGGCGGGCGGCCTCGCGGGCGGCCTGGACCGCCGGCAGAAGCAGCGCGATCAAGATCCCAAGGATGGCAATCACGACCAGCAACTCGACCAAAGTGAAGCCGCGACGTTTCATCGTGCAGAACCTGGGCGAAAGGGGGGCAGTGGCACGGATGTTACGGAGACCAAATTAGTATTACCAATCGATGCCGCGACGGCAATCCCCCCACATGACGGAACTTCCCCCCGCCAAACGGTCCACGAAGAAGTTCCTTAACCTGTATCTGAACAACAGTTTGCGGCAGATCGATCCCCGCCGGCCAAGTCTGCTTCGAGGCGACGCGCCCGCAGCCCGGCCAATCGGCCCCCACCAGTCACGGGAGAGAGTCCTCGCGCGCCGCCTGGATGGCGGTCGTTGAATTGGCAGGCGGGCGATAATACAATGACAAAATTCGTGATACAGACTTCCATTTCTTGGCGGAACACTATGGACTTGGCCAATTGGGGCGTGGGGCAATTCGTTTATCGTGTGAGCCTCCTGCTGCTCTATCCGACCCTTGTGCTGCTGAGCCTGGGCTTCCTGAAGACGATGTGGCACCTCGGGGAACTGGTGCATGACACGTGGCTGGGGAGGTCTCGCCGCAACATGCAGACCGGCCGCCAGCTCCGCGATCTGGCCCTTGGCGAGGGGAAGTCGCTGGCCCGATCGCTCGAAGCGCTGGCCGAGAGCCGCCGTCAGCATCCGCAACTGAGAAGATTCGTGCAGAATCTGCTCGAGGAGCTGGACCGGGGGACGCGGGCAACGCTTCCAGCGAGGCTGGACCACCTGGTCGCTCAAGTTGAGGCCGAACTGGCTCGCGACGTGAACCGGGTTCGTGTCCTGGTCCGGCTCGGTCCGCTGCTTGGCTTGGCTGGCACCCTGATTCCCCTCGGACCTGCCCTGATGGCCCTGAGCGAGGGCGATCTGAGCAGCCTGTCGGCCCAGTTGGTCGTGGCCTTTTCCACAACGGTCGTCGGGTTGCTTGTCGGCGGGATGAGCTACCTGGTTTCCATCGCGCGAGCCCATACGGGCGATCTGGTGGTCAGCGACATCGAACTGGTGGCGGCGGTTGTATCGATGTCCCTCGGCCTGCCGCGGGAACACCGAACGAACGAACCGAACGCCCGGCTCGAAGCCGAGGAGGTCTCGGCATGAGAGGAAGAAGACGGCAACGGTTGATCGACGCGGTGGCAGAAGACGACCCTCTGAGCCTGGTGGCCAACCTCTTCGATCTGTCGATCGTCCTGGCCCTGGCTTTCCTGCTGGCGGCGCTCGGAGCGCTGAGCGTGGGCAACATCATGCAGTCGAGCGACGAGTGGATTCTCATGCGGCGGAGCCCGTCGGGGCAGACGGAGGTGCTCTCGCGGCAGGGCAAGACAATTCGAGTTCAGCAACTCAGCGCTCGCCAGGCGGGAGGGCAGGGAATGCGCCTGGGCGTCGCGTATGAGCTGGAGAACGGAGAGGTCATCTATGTGCCGGATTAGGCATGGCGGGGAGCGATTCGCCTGGTTGGCTCGGCTGCTTCCGATCGCGGTCCTGCTCATGCCACACCCCGGCTGGTCCCAGGATTCGGCTGCTCCGGCGGAGACGCCCCCCGAGGCTTCCCCGCGGGCCGGAGGGCCGAAACGCCGGCGTTCGCCCGGAAAACCGGTGCGGCTGGCGGTGCTCACCGTGGCGGTTCATACGCCGATTCTGGTGCGGGCCTATGACCGGTTTCGCGAGCAGCATGGAGACGGCAAGCTGGAAGTCGACCTATGGGTCGAGCAGCAATGGGCCGAGTCGCCCCGCCCGCTCGAGTTTGGGCAGTACGACATGATTCTCGCCCTCCGCTGTTCGATCCCGGGGCTCGCGGCGGCCGTGTCGGCCGCCGCGGAGCAGGGAGCCTGGGTCGTAAGCCAGTCCGACATGCAGTACAGGGACTGTGCCGTGCTCTTGGATGATCTCCCGGACCTGGCGGCCTATTACCGCCAACGCGGCGCGGACAACATGGTGGGGCTTTACGAGAAGATCTGTGAGCGGTTCGAAGTCCCGGGAGTCACGGCCCGATTGCCGGTGCCCGTTGCCGACGCAGGGATCTATCATCCCGACGCCAGCGAGGTCTTTGCCGACGGCCAGCACTACTGGAAATGGTATCAGGGCCGTCCGGGCTACGACCACGACGCCCCCAAGGTCGGCATCTTCGTCTACAACACCCTCTACCTGAACGACGAGACCGACTACTTCACGCAGCTCATCCGGGGAGTGGAACAGGCGGGGGCGAGTCCCGTCCTGGGATTCTGGTTCGTGCCGGTCGGACAGAATCGGGGTGGCGCGTCGCCCCTCAAGCGGTTCTTCGACGGGGTCGACGTGGTCATCAGTTCCAGCTTCCGGTTGACGAATGAAAAGCTGCATCACGAGGAGGCGCTGCTGGAGCTCGACGTGCCCGTGCTCAACAGCATCATCCTGAATGTAGCGCGGGAAGAGTGGAGCGGGAGCCGCCAGGGGATTCCCGCGAACTATCTGCTCAACAGCATTGTCTCCCCGGAATTCTCGGGGCTGATCGAGCCGACGGTGATTGCCGGACGGCAGCCGGTCACGAATCCCAATACCGGGCAAGACTATTTCCGGACGGTGCTGATCGACGACAACTACCGCTGGCAGGTCCGGCGGGCCCTGGCCTGGGCGACGTTGAGGCGCACGGCAGCGGCGGACCGGCGGATTGCCATCTTGTACTACAACCACAGTGGCGGGAAGCAGAACATTGGCGCCAGCTACTTGAACGTGACCGCCAGCCTGGAGGCCATCCTGGCCGATCTGGCCGCCCGGGGCTATCGGGTCGAGGGCGCGATCGATCGGCAGGCGATTGTCGATTCGATGCTCGCGGTGGGACGCAACGCGGGGCAGTGGGCTCCCGGAGAACTGGACGCGCTCGTCAGGAAAGGGGCCGTCCTCTGGCCGGTCGAAGAGTACCTGGCCTACTATGACCGCCTGCCGGAGCCCGTCAAGCAGCAGATCAGCCGGCAATGGGGCCAACCGCCCGGCGACCTGATGACGGTTGCCCGCGACGGGGGCGAACACTTCGTGCTGCCGGCATTTCAACTCGGCAACGTCGTCCTCGCGCCGCAGCCGGCGCGGGCTGCCAGCCAGCAGCAGGCGTCGCTCTATCACGACCCCTCCACCTGGCCCACCCACCAGTACCTGGCGTTCTACTTCTGGCTGCGGCAGCAGTGGCGGGCCAACGCCGTGGTCCACCTGGGACGGCACGGCACCCTGGAATTCCTGCCGGGCAAGAGCAGCGGTCTGTCCCGCGACGATCCGCCCGCCCTCGTGCTGGGAGATCTGCCCAACATCTATCCCTACATTGTCGACGGGATCGGCGAGGCCGTCGCCGCCAAGCGTCGCGGCCAGGCCGTCGTGTTGACCCATGCCACCCCACCCCTGACCGGGACCGGCCTGTACGGCGAATTGGCCAGATTGCAGGAATTGACCAACAACTACGGGAAGGCCCGAGATCAGAAGCAGACGGGACTTCAGGCCGAGTACTACCGGAGCATCCTGCAACGCGCCGGCGAATTGGGATACGCCTGCCACGACGAGGCGGGGGACGAGGCCGAACAGGGCGGACCGGCCGCTGAAGCGGCTGAGGAGGAGCAAGTCCACCGGATCGAACACTGGTTGGCAAGCGTCCAATCCCAGACGGGACCGCGCGGCCTGCACACCTTGGGCAAGTCCTATTCCCAGGCCGACGCGGAAGACATGGTCGCGCACGCTTTCCGCGATGAACTCGACAAGCTCCGCGCAGAGGGGCTCTCGGCCGACGCGGAGAGAACCTGGCTGGCGGCCGCCGCGGACGCCGATCCCGGCCCGCCCGGGCGGAAGGCCGCCGGCGATGCCGCCGCTGCGGACCCGCCCGACGAGGACCCTCGCGATCGCATCTCCGCAACCCTCTGGCACATGCGCCACAACCGGGAACTCGACTACCTGGCTCGGGCACTCGATGGCCGCTTCGTGCCGGTTGGACCGCCGGGCGATCCCTTGTCGAATCCCGGCATCTTTCCGACCGGCAGAAATCCGTATCAGTACAATTCCGACAAGCTGCCCACGCGCGAGGCCTGGGAACTTGGCAAGCGAATGGCCGAGCAGACCCTCGACCTGCATCGCCGGCAACACGGCGGCGATCCAGGCAAGCTGAGCGTTACCCTCTGGGCCAACACGATGCTTCGAACCCACGGCGCGCTCGAATCGGAAATTCTCTACCTGCTCGGCCTGGAGCCGGTCTGGAACCGGCGCGGCGATGTGGAGGACGTGAAACTGGTCTCGCCCTTGGGACGCCCGCGCGTCGACGTGGTCATGACCGTCACGGGCATGTACCGCGATTCGTTCCCGGAGAAGATGCTCCTCCTGGACAAGGCGGTTCGCCTGGCCCACGAAGCGCCGCCCGAAACAGGATACCCCAATCACGTTCAAATCAATACGGACAAGGCGGCCCGCGACCTGGCCGGCCGCGGCATCGGCAAGGAGGAAAGCCGGCGGCTCGCCCTGTTACGAATCTTCGGGGCCCAGACGGGCGTCTACGGCACGGGCGTCGACAATTTCGTCAAGGATTCCCACAACTGGTCGCAACGCACCGAGGTGGCGAGCCAGTACCTGGAGCGGATGTCTTACGCCTATTCCGGCGACGGCTGGGCCGAACCGGCTCCCGAGGTCTTCCGGCGGCAGTTGCGCGGAGTGCAGGGGGTGATCCACGGCCGCAGCAGCAATCTCTACGGCGTGATGGACCTGACCGAGAGCTTCGAATACCAGGGCGCTCTGGCCCTGACCATCGAGCAACTCGGCGGCCAACCGCCGGACTTGTACGTCAACGACCTGGTGGGGGGCCAAGAGGTCCACACCGCGCGCGAGGCGGTCGTGCTGGAACAGCTGAGCCGATACCAGAACCCGGAATTCATCCGCGCAATGATGGCGGAAGGTTATGATGGGGCCCGCTACTTCAGCCGCATCGCCGACAATCAGTTCGGCTGGGACGTGGTCAGCGACGCAATCACCGCCGACGACTGGAGGAACTACGCCGAGATCTACCTGGACGACAAGTACGAACTGGGCCTGCGGGAGTTCTTTGAGCAGAACAACCCGCACGCCTTGCAGAACACGGCTTCCCGAGTGCTGGAGACCCATCGCAAGGGTCTCCAGGAATTGGACGCCCAGACGCTCGAACTCGCCGCCCGCGTGTATGTGGAGACGGTGGCCCGGCACGGCGCGGCCTGCGCGGCGCACATCTGCGCGGGCGGAGAACTGAACACCTTTGCCGAACAGCTTGCCGGCGCTTCCGCGGCGCTTGCCGAAGGAACGCTGGAGACGTTTCGCCGACAATTGCAGCGGACGGGCAACAACGAGTTGACCAGGGCCGGCGCCTCGGATCAGCCCGCCGCCCAGCCGCAGCCGGTGGAAGGCCGCGTCTTGTCTCCTCCGCCCCCGCCGGTCGCTGCGGCGATCCAGAACGATCCCCCGGCCACCGCGCCGTCCAGCGCAGCACCGAAGTCGCCCCCTTCCACCGATCGCGCTTCGTCCGAGACGGCGAAGCCGGAGCCGGATGCGACCTGGTTGGCGGCATGGCTGGTGGGGATCCTGAGCGTTTCGGCGTTTGTTTTCGGCATGCTTTGGCGTGGCGCTCCCAATCGCCGATCGCGGCAGTCGGGCGCGGCTGGCAGACGGATCGGCCGGCGATAAAGGGTCTGCGGTGCATGGCGGCGGCCAGGCAGCCGATCCGAGTCGGAGTGGCCGTCGTCTCCGGGCGAGCGAACCTCGCCAGGAAGCCTGAAAACACCTCAACTCACCGGCAATCCAAGGAGATCTCCACCGTGAGAACAACAGCGCACACCACGCACACGCGGCGACGCTTGCGGGCGGTGCTGGCCGCCCTGGCCTTGGCCGCATCCTTCGGCAGATCCGCGGCGATTGGCAGGTTGGGTTGAATTGCCGGGCGTGTCGGCCGATCGGGAATCGATCGGGCCCGTCCGCGTTGGACCACCCTACGGGCCGTAGCGGCGGTCGCCCTTGGCGCGGCCGTTGCCGTTCCGCCCGGCACGGCTCGGGATCGTGGCGGGCAGGAGCTTGAAGTTGCCCGGGCCGAGGAGCTCTTCCACACGGTTCCACATCTCGCGGTTGATGTCGATCTGCATGCCGCGGCAGACCATCGGCACGCGGCGGCCGTCGGCAAGGTAGACCAGGAGTTGGAGCTCGCCGTTGCCGGGATATCCGCGGAGGATTTCATAGAGCCGGTCGAGCTTCTCCTCACCGTGCTCGGTTTCGGAGACGCGGATCTTCACGCCGCGGGTGTAGCGGCTTTGCAGTTGGTCGAGGGGGATCAGCTCGTTGACGATCAAGTTGGCCTCTTCGCTGCCGGGCCGCTTGTCGATCGAGCCGAGGACGACGAGGATCGCGTCGGGCTGGACAAGTTCGCCGTACTGGGCGAACTGTTCGGGCCACAGGATGCAGCGCATGATGCCGGCCTTGTCCTCGAGGTCCCACATCGCGTAGCGGCTGGGTCTGCCCGGCTTGGGGTTCTTCGTGTGCGAGTGCTTGATCGCCGCGAGCATGCCGCCGAGCATGACCTCGGTGCGGTGGCTGAGCTGGGCCGCTTCGACGCAGGTGTGGGAGCAATAGGTCGACAGCATCGCCTCGTGCTCGGCGAGCGGGTGGCTGGAGAGGTAGAAGCCGAGGACTTCTTTTTCCTTGGCCAGCTTGTCGCGCTCGTCCCATTCGAGGACCTCCGGCAGGGCGGCCGTGGCCACGTCCTTCTCGTCCTCCGGTTCGGCCATGTCGAACAGGCCGAGCTGCCCGTGCCGCCGATCGGAGGCCGCCGCCACGCCGGATTGCACGGCCCGATCGACGATCGCCATCAGTTGCGCGCGGCGGGTGCCGAGCGAGTCGAACGCGCCGGCCTTGATCAGCGTCTCGATCGTCGCCCGGTTGACCAACTGGGGGTCCACTCGCCGGCAGAAATCGAACAGGCTTGCATAAGGCCCCGATTTTCTCCCCCGTGCGATTGCCTCGGCCGCCGGCCCGCCGCAGCCCTTGATCGCGGCCAGGCCGAAGTAGATCTTGCCGTCCTTGACCGAGTAATCGCGCTCGGAGGTGTTCACATCCGGAGGAACGACCACGACCCCCATCCGCTGGCAATCCTCGAGGTGCTCGACAGTCGAATCCTTTCTGGTGAAATTGCGGTTGGGCATGTCGCCCGAAAGCAGGGCCGCCATGAACTCGACCGGGTAGTGGGTCTTCAGGTAGGCGGTCATGTAGGCGATCAGCGCGTAGGCGGTCGAGTGGCTCTTGTTGAAGCCGTAGCCGGCGAACTTCTCGATCATTCCCCAGAGCTGCTCGGCATCCTTGGCAGCCAGCCCCTTGTCGCGGGCGCCCTGGACGAATGCCTCGTGGTTCTTGGCGATGACGGGCAGCTTCTTCTTGCTGATCGCCTTGATGCACTTGTAGGCGTCGGCCAGTTCGATGCCGCCCAGGCGGTTGAGAATCCGCATCACCTGCTCCTGGTAGACCATCACGCCGTTGGTCTCTTCCAGGATTTCTTTCATGACCGGGTGGAGGTACTCGGCCGCCTTGCGGCCGTGCTTGACCTGGATGTAATCGTCGACCATGCCGCCTTCGAGCGGGCCCGGCCGGTAGAGCGCGTTGGTGGCGATGATGTCGCGGAAGCTGTCGGGCTTCATCCGCTGCAAAAGGTCGCGAATCCCACCGCTCTCCAACTGGAAGATGCCCTTGGTCTCCCCGCGGCAGAGCAGCGCGTAGGTCTCCTTGTCGTCGAGCGGAAACTTGTAGGGGTCGATCCGCTTGCCGGTCGTCTGCTCGATCAGGTCGACGACCGTGCTCAGGATCGTCAGGTTGCGGAGGCCGAGGAAGTCCATCTTCAGCAGCCCCGCGTTCTCGACGTCGCCCATCGACCATTGCGTGATGATCTCTTCCTTCCCCTGGACCCGCCCGAGCGGCACGTACTCGGTCAGCGGGCGGTCGGCAATCACCACGGCGGCCGCATGGGTGCCGACGTTGCGCGCCAGCCCCTCGATCTGCTGGGCCAGGTTGAGCAGCTCGCGGACCTCCGGATCCGTTTCGTACACCTGCCGCAACTCGTCGCTCTCCTCGAGGGCCCGCTTGAGCGTGATGCCCAATTGGTCGGGGACCTTGGCGACGATCTCGTTGACCCGCGGAATCGCCAGCCCAAGCACCCGGCCGACGTCGCGGATCGCCGCCCGAGCCGCCATCGTGCCGAACGTGCCGATCTGGGCGACATTCTCCAAGCCATATTTGTCCTTGACGTACTGGATGATCTCGCCCCGCCGCTGCTGGCAGAAGTCGATGTCGATGTCCGGCGCTTCCTGGCGGTGTTCGTCGAGGAACCGCTCAAACAGCAGGTCGAACTCCAGCGGGCAAACGTGGCTCAGCTTCAGCGCGTAGCAGACCAGCGCGCCGACGCCCGAGCCGCGGGCCGTCGCCTCGATGCCGCGCTCGCGGGCAACGCGGACGAAGTCCCAGACGATCAAGAAATAGTTGGGAAAGCCGAGCTTGCTGATCACCTTCAACTCGCGCTCGAGCCGCTCCATGACCTCCGGGTGGAGCTGGCCATCGACCAGGCGCTGGGGATTGTCGGCGTAACGCTCCTTCAACCCTGCGATGCACAAGTCGCGGAGGTAGTCTTCCGACGACTGCCCGCCGGGCGGCGTGAAAACCGGGAAGTGGCGGTGGCCGAGTTCCAGTTGAATGTCGACCGTATCGGCGATCTCCTGCGATCTGCTGAGCGCGTGCTCCAGCCCGGGCATCGCCGCGTACATCTCTTCCGGGCTGCGGAGATAGAACTGGTCGGTGTCCATCCGCATGCGGTTCTGGTCGGTGCGGAACTTGCCCGTGTTGACGCAGATCAGCACGTCCTGAGCCTCCGCATCCGCGCGGCTCACGTAGTGGACGTCGCTGGTCGCCACCAGGGGGATCCCCAGCCGGCCGGCCAACTCCACGGCCGGCCCGAGCGCCTGCCGCTGGATCGGAAGGCCGTTGTCCTGGATTTCAATGAAATACCGGTCGCCGAACACGCCGCGATACCAGGCGGCCACCTCGGCGGCCTTTTCCATGTCCGGCTCGTTGCCGCTTGTCAACGCGCGGCTCAGCTCGCTCGATGCGCAGCCGCTCAAACAGATCAGCCCTTCGCTGCACTCGGCGAGAATTTGCTTGTCGATCCGCGGGCGGAAGTAGAACCCCTCCAGATAGGCGGACGAAGCGAGTCGGAGCAGATTCTGAAAACCGGTGCGGTTCTGGGCCAGGAGCGTGAGGTGGAAGCTGGCGGCCTTCATGCTGCCGGCGCCCTTCTCGAACCGGCTGCCGGGGGCGATGTAGGCCTCGTAGCCGATGATCGGCTTGATCCCGGCGTCTGTGGCTCTCCGGTAAAACTCCAATGCGCCGTGGAGGTTGCCGTGATCGGTCAGGGCCAGCGCGTTCATCCGCAGGTCCTTCGCCCGGGCGATCAAGGCCCCGACCTTGCTGGCTCCATCCAGAAGGCTGTAGTGGCTGTGGCAGTGCAAATGGACAAAGGGAGGTGCGGTCATCCTCGTCCTCCGGGAGAGTATCTGGAATCGCACGTCTTGCGCGAAGAAAGGCTATCCGCGCGATTCTAGCAGCCCGGCGCAAGAATCCTAGGGTGCCCGATCGGGGGAGGAGCCGGCCGCTTTCATCTCCTCCAGCAGCTTCCAGCAGACAAGCTGCATCCGCGGCAGATGGAACGCGCCTTTCCAGAGGTTGCCCTTCAGACGCACGCTGACCCGGCCGTCGCGGTGCAGGTAGCCGTACCATTCCCCGTACCGCGGGTCGGGAAAGTAGGCGTAGGCCCAGTCGTGGATCCGCTGGTGCCAGCGGGCGTATTTCTCCTCGCCGGTCAGCTGGTAGGCAAGCAGCGTGGCGATGATCGTCTCGTTCTGCGGCCACCAGAACTTCATGTCGTGCCAGTATTCTTGGACCGGCAGGTCCCGAAGATCGACAAAATAGAGGATCCCTCCGTAGTCCGGGTCCCACCCCCGCTCCCACATCCAGTCGAGCATCCGGCAGCCCAAATCCACCAGCTCGCGATCGCCACGCAGCTTGCCCTCGCGCATCACGAACCACGCCGCCTCGATCGCGTGGCCCGGATTGAGCGTGCGGCCGTCGAAGTGGTCGAGGACCGACCCGTCCAGCGCGACCGTCTCCATCACGCAACGCAGATCCTCCTTGACGTGGTCGCGGCGGATCGCCTCGATGCCGCGGTCGATCCACGCCTCGGCGCCGGCCAATCCAATCGAATCGCGCAGTTCCTGGGCGGTGGCGATCGTGATCATCGGGATCGCGATGCTCTTGGTGGGCCGCGTGGCGGTGAATTTCGGCTCGACTCCCACCGCCTCCAGATCGTGGCCGACAAACCGCGCGAAGGTCGCCCGCGCCTGCTCGGCAAACCGCCCGTCGCCGGTCGCCTTGGCAAGCTCGCCATAGGCGATCGCCGCGAAACTCTCGGAGAAGGCATAGCGGCGCTTGCGGATCGGGCGGCCGTCGCGGGTCACGTGAAACCACATCCGCCCGTCGGAAGGGTCAAAACAATGCTCGTCGATGAAGCGGATGCCGCCGAGCGCCAGCTCGAGCCACTGCTTTCGCGGTTCGACGCGGTTGTAGAGTTCCCCCATCAACCAGGCAAACCGGCCCTGTTGCCAGACGCCCTTGTCCGTGTCGATCACCGTGCCGTCGCGATCGAGCGACGTCATGATGCCCCCGTGCAAGCGGTCCACGCCATGGTCGATCCAGAAGGGGAGCGTGTCCTCCAGCAACCCGTCGCGGTAGATTCTCAGCAGGCGGTCGACGTTCTGGGGGGTCATGGCAGCCGAAGCGAGGATCGTTTACGCCGGGGGCAATTCCGCAGGACAATCCAGGGCAGCCGCCAGGATAGCGAATATCCAGTGATCGCGGCAAGGCACGCCGCGGCGGCTGGGCGGCGGCAAATCCTCGGCCTTCGCGGCGACAGGCGGTTGAGCGGCGCGATCAAACCGGCGCGGCGCAGGTCAAGGTCCTGCCGGGTCCACCCGCAACTGCCCTTGCGGGTGGACGGGTTCAGGCACAAAGAGGGGGCCGCGGATTTCATGAGCGGCGGGCTTGACGTTGTTTGCCCCGCTCACACGGTGGGTGTCCGACACCTTGGGCCATCATAGAATTGCACGCGGGTCAGGCCGGGTCTATTCGCTGCGAGGAGATCGGGGGCACTGGGTGTCTCCTCGGAAGTCAGGCAGGGGTGATTTCGACGTGCGAAATGAGCCGGTGATCGCGGCTGCACGGGCTTTCCAGCAGAGGGGACAGTGATGGAACGGGGAGCAGTGTCTTTGCGCTTCAGAGAAGCGGATCTTCGCCAGCGGGTCGAAACCGCGGCGCGGAAGCGGCTGGCCGCGGAGCATCCCCACGGTTTCTATTTCGGCCAGGTCGAGTGTGTCTTCGAGGATGGCGTGCTTCGGCTCCGGGGGCGGGTGCCGACATACTACATGAAGCAACTTCTCCAGAACCGGCTCGCGGACATCGACGGCGTTGACGGGATCGATAACGCAGTCGATGTCGTCAGCAGCGTGGGGCTCAGCAGCGCCCGGCCAAGATAGGGCGCCTGTTCAGCGAAATCCAGGGGGAAAAAGCTTGGCGAACGCCAGAATTGCCGATCCTCCCGCTGCGCGCCTGTGGGGGTGTTGCACGGCATTGTAATTGAGGGTAAGATCGCCGGCGCCGTTGTTTACCCTCACTCTTTTCTGCACTGGCGAGGTAACACTGCCATGAAAGGGTCTGGCGTCGTCTGGTCGGCTTTTCTGGTTCCGATCCTCTTGCTGAACAGCGGTTGCGGCGATCCCTCTCCCCCGGTCGCCGAAACGCCGGCTGAACCGTCCCCCAAGACACCTCCACGGCCGCCCGCTGCACCGCGGCCGCTCGAACTGGCCGAGATCGAGCCGATCGCGCTTGACCCCGGCGCGGAGGCCTCGGTTGGACTGAAACTGGAGCGAAACGGCAACGAGGGAGTCATCGACGTGATTGTGGAGGGCGCGGCGGAGGGGATCGCGGTGGCGGCGGATCCGATCGCCGCGGACAAGAGCGAGGGGCAGTTGCTGTTGACGGCCGCCGCGAGCCTCGGCGAAGAGGCGCTGGACGCCCCGCTCCAGGTGATTGCGAAGATCGGCGATCTCAAGGCGGAACGCACCCTGCGCGTCTCCGTGCCGAAGGTCAACCTCCCCAGCGTTCAGCCGGTCGCGGAGGTCGTCCTTCAGCCGGGCACCGCTGCGCGGGTTGGCTTGAAGCTGGACCGCCGAGGTTTCACTGGGCCTTTGAACCTGGTGGCGGAAGACGTGCCGGCAAAGGTCACCTGCAAGGTCGCGCCTGTGGGCGACACGGCCGACGAGACCGAGCTGGAGATCGCGGTCGACGCCGGAGCGCCGGACGGAGAGCACAAGATTCTGGCCGCCGCGACCCTGTTCGGGCGGCAAGTCGCGGCCGAGGTTCCGCTGAAGATCGAAAGCCGGCCCTATCGCGTCGAGTCGTTCCGCGTGGTCACGATCGCGCCGGGAGAGAGCCAGCGGGTGGAGATGCCGATCGAGCGCCGCAGCTACAAGGGAGCGATCGACCTGGCCGCGACAGGTTTGCCCGCCGGCGTACAGATCAAGCGTGCACGCGTCGCCGACGATCAGGCCACGGCCGTCCTGGAGATTGCCGCGGACGCCGGCGCGGCGCAGCGCGTCGCCTCTTCGCAAGTCGTTTCCAAGGCGGGGAACCTCAGCGGCGCCGATCCAATCGTGATCCGCATCTCGGAGGGCGATGACATGTACCTGCCGCCCGGCGTGACCGGCAATCCGGAAATCGCCCCATTGCTGCGGCGGGGTTCGATCGGCGGGCGGCTGACGGCCGAAAGCAAGCAGGCCCTGCTGGACTTCTACGGCGGCACGCCCGAATCGGAAGCGGCGGTGATGCGCGGACTGAAATGGCTGGCCGCCCACCAGCAGCCCGACGGAAGCTGGTCGCTGAAGGATTATCCGCGCGGCATCGAAGGCTGCGACTGCAAGATCCCGTTCGAGGAAAACCTGGACGACAACGATCCGGCCGGGACCGCCTTCGGCATCCTGCCGTTTCTCGGGGCCGGCGTTACGCACAATCGAGCCCCCGCCAGCCCGCCGGAGTTGGCCACCTACAAGGAAGTCGTGGAAAAGGGATTGGTCTTCCTGGCCAAGAACCAGACACGAAGCACGGATAAGAAAGACGGCCGCTTTCACGAGAACATGTACGCGCATGCGCTCGGCACGATCGCCTTCTGCGAGGCCTTTGGCCTGTCGGGCGACAAACGGCTCCAGATCAACGCGCAACTGGCGATCAAGTACCTGCTGGCCGCGCAGCACGACCAGGGCGGCGGATGGCGGTACCGCTCGGGGCAGGAGGGCGACATGTCGGTCACCGGTTGGGTCTTCCTGGCGATCCGCAGCGCCCAGCTCGCCGGGCTCATGGTCGACCGGGCGCCGCTGGTCCGCGCCGAGCGTTTTGTCAATTCCTGCGCCGCCGGGCCGGAAGCGGCGAAGATGTCGCGATACGCCTACCTGCCCGGCCAGGAGCCCAGACTCTCGCTTTCCGCGGCCGGGCTGCTGACCCGCCAGTATCTCGGCTGGCGCAAGGATGAACCCGACCTGGTCGTCGGAGCCAGCTACCTGATGGAGAACTTGCCTCCGGAAAAAGGCGGCAGTCTCGGGGCGATCTACTATTACTATTACGCCACCCAGGTCTTGCACCATATGGAAGGGCCGAACTTCGACCTCTGGAATCACCGCATCCGCGAACACCTCATCCGCACCCAGGAAAAGTCAGGCCACAAGGCGGGAAGCTGGAGCCCCCAGGGAACCGATCAGGGACACCGTGGCGGGCGGCTCTATGCCACCTCGATGGCCCTGATGACCCTGCAAGTCTATTACCGGCACCTGCCGATGTATCGACCCGTCAGGCGGACAGGCGCCTGACCGGTTTTCAAATGTTCGCCGACGGCACGCCGGCCGAGGTCCGCGACAACCTCCGCCGGCTGGCGGACGGATCTGCGCCCGGCGGAGGATTTGTTTTCCAGCCGGTCCACCATATACTGGCCGACGTGCCGCCGGAAAACGTGGCGGCCATGTTCGACGCAGTCCGCGCGGGCGGAATCCGCCCCGCCAGGAGAAGCGCCCACCCCAGCAGGCGCGCGGCCCGAATCCGGGCGGTCATGGACTGGGCTGTCTCGGCCGCCGAAACCGCTCGACGGCAAACCCCTGGGGGGGCCTGCCATGCACCCCGGGCGGACTGCTTCGCTTGACACCCCGTTCGGTTGGAGACGCGACAATGGCAACCGAAACACCGACCTGTTGCCCACCGTTCGATCCCGAACCGTGGAATGACAAGGAGCTTGTCTGGCGCGACAAGCCGTTCGTGAAGGATCGGGTCCGCAGTTTTCTTCACATCCCGCTCAACTTCCGCTCCGTGATGAAGCGAAACATCGGTCGGATCGAGGCCGCCGAGGCCCTTGCCGATGAGCCGATCGTCGTCTGCGATGAGAATTCCCTCTGGGGGGCCGACGTCTACATCGCCGTCTCAAAGGAGGTGCCGGGCGCCTCGATGGCGACCCTCTCGGGTACCTTTCTCGCCAAGGTGTTCGAGGGACCGTACAAGGACATCCGCCGCTGGATCTGCGAGATGGGCAAATACGTCGAGTCGAAGAACAAACGCTTGAAGCGGCTGCTCTTCTACTACACAACGTGCCCGAAGTGCGCGAAAAAATACGGCAAGAACTACGTGGTCTTGCTCGGGCAGGTCTAAGCGCCGCGCCGGGGCGGGCGAACGGGTTTGCCCGCTGCCGGGTGAAGGCTTCCCGCGTTTCATGCAGCCGTCGCCGAGCAGCCGGTTTCATCGGATCGCCGGGGGGCCGATCGCGCCGCGCTGCATCCAGGTGCGGACGATCCGCTTCGCGCAGCGCGGACTTGCCCCGCGATTGGAGACGCAAGCGGTCCGGGGCTCGCAGAGACCGGGCCACGGGGCCGGGCGGCCTGTTGCTGGACAGGCGCCCGGTTTCCTCGTATTTTGTAGGGGACTCGGGCCCGCCCGGGCACGGCGCTCGGCGCCCCGCGGGCCCCCCGCTGCAATCTCCAATCCACGCGAAGGAACAGATCGTGAGCAGTTCCCCCATCGCTCCCGAAAGCCGTTCGGCCGAGGACCTCGATCGCTTGTACCGCCAGCGCATGCATCGCTTCGTGACGGCAATGCGCAACGCAAAGGCCGATCGCGTGCCGATCCGGCCGTTCCTGGCCGAATTCTGCGGCAAGCTGACCGGTCACGACGTGATGCAGGTGACCCACGATTTCGAACAGGCATTCGCCGCCGTCCGCAAGACCGCCCGGCTCCTCGACGTCGATGCCCTGGTGGGCAACATGGTCTATGTCTGGACCGGCCTGGTTCAGGCGCTCGGGCTGAAGTACTACGGAATTCCGGGAATCAACTCGCGGCCGGATTGCGGGTTCCAGTACCTCGAACCGCCCGAAGACAAGGCCTGGATGCGGCCGGAGGAATACGACCACCTGATCGACGATCCGACCGGCTATCTCTACGAGGTCTGGCTGCCGCGGATCTCGACCGAGATTGCCGCTCCCGGCGAAAAGTGCACCTACCGCAACCAGGTTACACTGGTCAAGGGCAGCCTCGCCATGCTCAGCTATTTCCAGGGCTTCGGCCGGCAGGCGGAACAGATGCGTTCCGAGGCCGGAATGCCCAGCGCCTTGTGCGGAATCCTCAAGGCGCCGATGGATATCCTCGCCGACAAGCTCCGCGGCTACATGGGCCTGGTGACCGATCTGCGCCAGCGCCCGGAAAAGGTCCTCGCCGCCTGCCAGGCGCTGGCGCCCCATATGCTTCACACGGCCCTTGCGGGCGCTGACCCGCAAAAGCTCCTGCCGATCGGATTCTGGATGCACCGCAGTTGCGTTCCCTTCATCAACCCCAAGCATTTTGAACAGATTCACTGGCCGACCCTCAAGCCGATCATCGAGAACCTATGGGCGGCCGGGCATCAGACGCTCTTCTATGCCGAAGGCAAATGGGGCCCGCACCTGGACGCATTCGCCGAGCTGCCCGACCGCAGCATCGTCTACCACGTCGACCAGGACGATGTCTTCGAGGTCCACAGAAAGCTCGGCAAGAAGTTCTGCATCACCGGCGGCGTGCCCAACACGATCCGCAGCTTTGGCAATCCGGAACGGGTCCGCGAGCACTGCCGACGGATCATCGACGAGGTGGCGGCCGAGAGCGGCTAC
>LSQX01335265.1_pt1 | contig 17560 bp, 16 predicted proteins | sample 654561 | NCBI WGS metagenome assembly LSQX01 (sample SAMN04489861, study PRJNA283612) | anaerobic digester metagenome | isolation source: 4 biogas reactors fed with cattle manure at either 37C or 55C with and... | place: Denmark: Kongens Lyngby | collected 2014
GAATATGGGTTTACACTTGACACACCCATATGCGACTTTTCAAAAGAGGCGTACAATGCCCTTTTGTACGGCACCGCTAACAAGAAGCTTGAACTGACTTATAGCTCTGCAAGCCGCAATGCCACATACCGCCACGCTTTCGAGGGACTTGTAGCAAATCTGGAGCGTCGCTACAAGGAGACGCAATCGAGTAATGCGAGGGCGGGTATTGAAGAATGTATGAGTGAGAGCCCCTGTCCTGAGTGCAAGGGTAAGAGGCTGCGTAAAGAGAGCCTAGCTGTTACAGTAGGTGGTATAAACATTGCTGAGTATAGCGACTTGTCTATTTCGAATGCGTATCAGTTTGCGGAGGAGCTTGAGCTCAGCCAACATGAGAAAGTAATAGCCGACAGAGCACTTAAGGAAATTAAGCTGAGACTGGACTTTTTAAGGAGTGTCGGGTTAGAGTATCTCACATTGTCCCGCTCAGCCGGAACACTCTCAGGAGGAGAAGCTCAGCGCATTCGGCTTGCGACCCAAATCGGATCATCCCTTATGGGTGTCCTGTATGTACTGGACGAACCTTCAATCGGTCTTCATCAGAAGGACAATAATAAGCTTCTTGACACTCTTAAGAGACTGCGGGATTTAGGTAATACTCTAATAGTAGTAGAACACGATGAAGATACAATCCGCACAGCCGATTATGTAGTTGATATTGGACCGGGTGCAGGGGTTCATGGTGGAGAGATAATTTTCGCAGGCACTCCTGATGAGATCTTAGAATGTGAAGAGTCTCTGACAGGTCAGTACCTCAGTGGAAAGAAGAGTATTCCTATCCCAAAGAAGCGCCGGAAGGGTAACGGCAAGAAGCTGATTGTCCGTGGAGCCGCACAGAACAATCTCAAGAATATTGACGTGGAGATCCCGCTAGGAATGTTTGTCTGTGTCACAGGTGTGTCGGGGTCAGGTAAATCATCCCTTGTTAATGAAATAATATACCGCAAGCTTGCAACCGAGCTAAATGGTGCACGCATGACCGCAGGAAAGCATGACCGCATAGAGGGTATTGAACATCTTGATAAGATTATTGATATAGATCAATCTCCGATAGGGCGTACACCCCGTTCTAATCCTGCGACATATACTGGTGTGTTTACGGATACAAGAGAACTATTCGCATCTACACAGGATGCGAAGGTAAGGGGATATAATGCAGGTCGATTTTCCTTCAACGTTCGTGGAGGGCGCTGTGAGGCCTGCACTGGAGATGGTCTCGTAAAAATCGAGCTGCACTTTTTACCCGATGTCTACGTTCCTTGCGAGGTCTGTGGCGGAAAGAGATATAACCGTGAGACACTTGATGTGCATTATAAAGGCAAGAACATCTATGAAGTACTGGAGATGACGGTTGAGGAAGCTCTGGAATTCTTCGAGAACCTCCCTCGGATTTCCCGAAAGATCCAGACTCTGTATGAAGTAGGGCTTGGATATATTAAGCTAGGGCAACCGTCCACGACCCTCTCTGGCGGTGAGGCCCAGAGGGTTAAGCTTGCAACCTACCTATCGAGGCGCTCGACTGGTAATACAATATATCTCTTGGATGAGCCCACTACAGGGTTGCATATAGCAGATATTCATAAGCTAATCGACGTACTGGAGGAGCTAGTTAAAACAGGTAACACTGTACTCGTGATAGAGCACAACCTAGATGTAATAAAGATGGCTGACTATATAATTGATCTTGGACCAGATGGAGGCGATGGGGGAGGGGAAGTCGTTTGTACTGGAACCCCCGAAGAGGTAGCAGAACACCCTCACTCGTATACAGGTCAGTATCTCAAGGCAGTTTTCGACAAAAAATAGGATAATATTGTTTACAAAGATCCCGATCAACGGTATAATACCCTAAGATAGGGAAAGCTGGAAAACCTATAGCATTCCCTTATCTCCGAATTGACACTAAAAGAAGAATATTAAGAAGAAAGAGGTATTACTATGAAAAAGTATGTCTGCACAGTATGTGGTTGGGAGTACGACGAGGCGGCAGGTTATCCTGATGAGAACATAGCTGCCGGAACAAAGTGGGAGGACGTTCCTGAAGATTTTGTTTGTCCCCTATGCGGAGCCGATAAGGACATGTTCGAAGAGGCCTAGTTAGAGGTCTAGTACAGAGAGGATCACAGGTAAGGATCTTGAGGTTTTTTACAGAAGGTCTAGTCAATGAGAAACCGGAGTTCAGTCTGCGGATTGGAAGGAAGCTAAAGTACTATCTCGCCCGCAGCCTTGACAGAAAGCGCACAATCATGTGGATGGAACAGAAGCATTCGCGCAGAATGTATTCATACCCCTGTTTAATAAAGGAGCCCGACAGAATCTACCACTACTCAAATAAGTCATTTGACAGGGAACATGCATCCAAAAATGAAATTCTGGTTAAGCGTTGGAAAGAGATCGTGTCCCCCGAGACACTCTACGAGCTCTATGAGGTGGAGGAGCTTGGGGAGAAGGATTTCTACCACAATTATCGTTTGTTGAGGGAATCCGGAAGCTCTGACGTAACCGAATCCGAATAAGTAATTGACGAAGACTCCGGAGTAATTACCTCGAAAGACGAGACATTGAAAACAGATATAACTCAGGTAACACATATTGCAGGCAACAAAATGGTATATATTGGAGTATTGACAGCGAAACTCTTCATGTGCTATACTTCCTCCAATTATATTTTTCAATAGCAATAACAGCGTTGATGGAGATCAGTAGTTGTAACCACGTCTTCAGAGAGCCATCGGGTGGTGTGAGATGGCGTCGCAGGACAATGAAACTCACTCCGGAGCGGCCGCGTCGAAGCTGGAAACAGTTGTAGACAGGACGGAACCCCACCGTTATAAGGGGAAGGGCATGTTGGTGCTCTATTAAGCGACATGGTAACATGTAAGCAGAGTGGTACCGCGGAGAATTTGACTCCGTCTCTGAAAAGAGACGGAGTTTATTTTATGCTTAATAGAAAAACTCATCAAAAGCAGCCGACATATACAGATTGAATGCTCAAACAACATTGATTTATATGGAGGACGACATGACAGAGATAAGCAAGAATAACTCCCAATTGATGGAGATCACTATAGGAGATATGTTTGATGAAATTGCAGACAGGTTTCCAAATAATGAGGCTATTGTCTACCCTCATGAAGGTATCCGCTACACATACAGGGAGTTGCAAAGTATCTGCAACCGTGTTGCGCGGGGCCTATTATCGCTGGGCATAAAGAAGGGTGACCACGTTGCCATGTGGGCGACTAATGTACCCGAGTGGATTATAACTATGTTTGCTGCCGCAAAGATTGGTGCAGTACTTGTTACTGTAAACACCAACTATAAAAGATACGAGCTTGAATACCTGCTTGAGCAGTCCGATTCAATGACTCTGATTTTGGTTGATGGGTACAGGGGGTATGACTACGTATCATGTCTTAATGAGATTTGCCCCGAATTGGAACACAGCGAGCCGGGGCAGTTGGTAAGCAAGGCTCTGCCGTTCCTCAAGAACGTAATATATGCAGGTAGTAAGACAGAAGCACCTTCAGGCATGTATCACTTCAACGATTTGATTACATCAGGCGAGAGCGTAAGTGAAGCTGTTCGGGCTGAAGCACAGGCATCCTGCGATGTTTTCGATGTCATTAACATGCAGTATACTTCCGGAACTACTGGTTTTCCTAAGGGTGTTATGTTGACACACCACAACATCGTAAATAACGGAAAATGTATAGGCGACTGTATGGCGCTTACTGAAAAAGACCGACTCTGCATACCCGTACCACTTTTCCATTGCTTTGGATTAGTTCTAGCTGTAACCGCAGCGGTAACACACGGGACAACAATGGTTGTTATTGAGCAGTTTGACCCATTGCGTGTTATGCAGGCAGTTGAGAGGGAAAAGTGCACTGCTCTCCACGGCGTTCCTACAATGTTTATTGCAGTTCTAGATCACCCCGATTTTGAGAAATATAACTTTTCCACCCTGAGAACAGGGATAATGGCAGGGTCACCGTGCCCAAAGGAAGTTATGAAGCGTGTTATCGAACAGATGAATATGAGAGAGATCGTCATTACCTACGGTCAGACAGAGTCGTCGCCCGGAATAACGATGAGCAGGACAGACGATCCGATAGACTTGAGAGTAGAGACTGTTGGAAAGACACTCCCTCACTGCGAAGCTAAAATAGTCGACTGTGAGACCGGGGAGGACTGTCCGCCCAATGTCACCGGTGAGATAGTGACCCGAGGCTACCATGTAATGAAGGGCTACTACAATATGCCCGAAGCGACCGCACAGGTGATCGATGATGAAGGATGGTTGCATACGGGTGATCTGGGTAGTGTGGATGAAAACGGATATTTCAGGGTTACAGGAAGGCTCAAAGATATGATAATCCGCGGCGGCGAGAACGTATATCCAAGGGAGATCGAAGAGTACCTGTATACTCATCCGATGATAAAGGACGTCCAGATCGTCGGCGTGCCCGATCGCAAGTATGGTGAGGAGATTCTCGCATGCACGATTCTGCAGGAGGGCTGCAGGCTCACCGAAAATGAGATTATTGAGTTTGTAAAGAAAGGCCTGTGCTATTTCAAAAAACCCAAGTATGTTATTTTTATGAATGAGTTCCCGATGACAGCAAGCGGGAAGATCCAGAAGTACAAGTTAAGGGAAATAGGTATTGAAGCCCTGAAACTAGAGGCAAGTGCTGCTGTATAGTTTTTTAGCAGGATAGAGAGGATATAGTATTCGAGGGAAAACAAGCCTTTACAGAATATTTGTTTTGTATTCACATTTTAGAAACATTCAACCGGTACAATATAATTGTAAGTTACCGGGTCATAGATTTTCATCTTCCTTGAAAACCAATACCACAATTTATCTCCTAACAAAGCATGTCATATAGGACTATGCAAAAAAAGCCGCTTCACTGCAATTCCAGTGAAGCGGCTTTTTGGGTAAATGATGAGTCAAATTATAACCAGCCGCGCAACTTACAGGCATTAGCAACACGGTCTATTGCAATCATGTATGCCGCATCACGCATGTACAGATTCTTTTCCTGAGCAAGATTATGAACGGCATGGAATGCGGTGGTCATCTTGAAATCAAGTTTCTCGAACACTTCTTCCTTAGGCCAGAAGTAGTTCATGTTACACTGAACTTGTTCAAAGTAGCTGCATGTAACTCCACCGGCGTTGCAGAGGAAGTCAGGTACAAGATATATGTTCTTTGCTTTGATAATGTCATCGCTATCCGGTGTAGTAGGTCCGTTAGCACCTTCGCAGATAATCTTGACAGTATCACTAACCTTCTCTAGTGTTTCGGGTGTAATCTGGTTTTCGAGTGCGCAGGGCAGTAGGATATCTACATCCTGGGCTATCCACTCGCTGCCGTCCAACAGCTCCAGACCCATATCTAAAGCCTTCTGTTTGTTTATGGTTCCAAACTTGTCCTTTATCGAAGCGACACGGTCTACATCGATACCGTCTAAGCAGCGGTAGGTATATGCCTTTTTGTTGTCGTTATCCCAGCAGGATATGGCGATAAGTTTGCCGCCAAGTTCTGTGTAGAGACGCGCTGCGTACTCAGCAACATTTCCAAAGCCCTGAATACTTGCGGTAGTAGATTTTATGTCGATATTGTTTACCCTCAGTGCCTCTCTGAGTGTATATATTACACCGTAGCCTGTCGCCTCAGTACGTCCGAGTGATCCACCCATGCCTACGGGCTTACCGGTTATGCCGCCGGGATAGTGTCCTCCGGTGATAGTCTCGTACTCATCCAGCATCCAGAGCATATGCTGCGCGTTCGACATAACATCGGGTGCCGGCACATCGATAACCGGTCCCATAACTTTAGAGAGCTGCCTAATATATCCGCGACAGAGCCTCTCCTGCTCGCCCAGCGACATTGTGCGTGGATCGCATATGATCCCGCCTTTACCGCCTCCGAGGGGTATGTCCACAACTGCGCATTTCCAAGTCATCCACATAGAAAGTGCCCGGACTGTATCCGCAGTCTCCTCTGGATGGAAACGGATCCCGCCCTTTGCAGGTCCTCTCGCATCGTTATGATGGATACGGTAGCCGTTAAAGATCTTTGTTGTCCCGTCATCCATTTTTACAGGGATGGTTACATGGAACTCACGGCTTGGCTGCCTCAGCAGATCTCTTGCCGCTTGTTCCAATCCGATCATATCGGCTACGCTATCGAACTGTGACTGTGCCGAAACATAGGGATTGTAGTTTTTCTGCTCCATTATTACTCCTCGCTTTGTCAGAATCGGTTCTGTTATTTAGCAAATAACTTTAATACGGTAAATAGCTGAATAATATAGAATTATACTACAGATTGTGATAATGTCAATGATTTTCGCCTATGTCTGAATTCTCTGTGGTTTCATAGTTGTAACCGTCAGGCATTGCAAGGAGATACCCTTCCTTTTCTATGCGGAGTGATACATAGAGGATATTGAATGCAATTGGTGTCAGAGGGTTGAAAATGAGCGGGATCAACATGTTGTCAAACAATCTCCCCAAAACCGTGTTGCCGGCACCAAAAATATCGAGAACAAGCCCAATAAGGTAGGACGAAATCAATGTGCAGAGTGAGAGAACGAGTGTTGATAGAAGGGCAAGGCCAATTGTCCTCCAGAAGCGGAAATAACACAGCTCTATGGCGCGGAAAATCGGTCTGAAGCCAGAAATATCCTCCCGGACGACTGTAGCAAATGTTAACGACTGAGCAGCAACGAGAAACATTAGGACAATAACAAACACCACTACAGCCGCTAACATTAAGAGAATGCCTACAAATGAACTTAGATATGCGGTCACTAATCCGAATATAAGAAAAGCAACTACAAGAGCGATTCCAAGCAAGAACGCAACCCCGGTCAGCAGTAATATTGTGCATATATGGGTGACGAAAAGAGATTTGTATTTTGAGCATGCAAGTCGGAACCACTCTCCGGGTGTTCGTTTCTCTCCCAATAAGTAGCCGGTAGTAATATAAGCAACTCCACCGCTAATAAGAGGAGATAGGAATAGAGATGCGGTAAATGTAATGATAAAAATTCTTGAAGAGGTTGCTGTAGTAGTGCGCCAGTTCGACACAAGGCGGCTTAGCTCAGATGTGTTAGATGTCCTGACCAGATCAAAAAGTTCTTCGGTGCTTATGTCAATACCCTGAACAGGATAAATCTCACCCAAAATAAAGCTTATGAGCGAAAAGAGCCCACTTATAACAAAGACAAATATTGCATAGCGGCTAAGATTACGGTAATAGGTAGAAAATGACCTGCCGACTATTGTGCCGGAACGCATGGGTTCTATAGGATAAGGGCGCTGATCCAAACCGATAACCTCCATCCGGGCGTGTGCCCTAATGTAATTGGATTATATTGAAGCTAATAATAACATATGCAGGCAATAACTTCAATTGCTGCTAATATTCTGGACAAAGAAAGAAAAAACGGTTAGAATAGTTCTAAGTTGCATATCTAGGCTAAATCTGCTGCAGGGACATAGCAATGGAGGTATATAAGGCTACAGTTAACATAGCTATGGTGGGCTATATTTGGCTTGAGATAATTAGAGTGTGAAAGGAGTTTTTGCTTTTGAAGAAATTCGAACGATTTCTATACAGAAATAGAAATAAGGGAATAAGAAACCTTATGTTATATATAATCATCGGGAATGCAATAGTATTCTTGTTGGCGCAAACCGATAGAGGAGCTACTATTGTAAATTATTTCACTTTTCTCCCCCATCTTATTTTGGAGGGGCAGATATGGCGCCTAGTTACTTTTATTTTCATACCCTCAACATTCAGTTTCTTCTCACTTCTGCTTTCATTGTACTTCTACTACATGATAGGAACGACGCTCGAGCGTGAGTGGGGAACGCTGAGGTTCAACCTGTATTATCTGACAGGTACAGTACTAACAATAATATACTCATTACTGAGTAAATCATTCGCAACAGCACACTATCTGAATTTATCGATGTTCTTTGCATTTGCGACGCTATTTCCCGATTTTCAGATACTTCTGTTCTTTATCTTGCCAATAAAAATAAAATATCTGGCATACGTAAATGCAGCACTTTTTCTGGTCAACATCATCTTTAACAGGTTTCCGGAAAATCTACTGCCCCTCGTTGCCATTGCTAACTACTTTATTTACTTTTATCCCGAAATCATCTACTTCTTTAAGACCAAGCGCTTTGCCGCAAAGAACACGGTCTCCTTTAAGGCGAAGGTCCGCGATAACAAAAAGAAAAGGGGTTATCTGCACCGCTGCACAACCTGTGGCAAGACGGATACTGATTACCCCAATATGGAATTCCGTTACTGTTCAATTTGTAGGGGATATGCTTGCTATTGTGAGGAACACATTATGGACCACACACATATCACCTAAAGCAATCACAGTGTTTTATAGGCGAGAGAGGCGAACGTTGATTCGTAGCTCCCGCCTTTTTTATAGAAAACAGGAGGAGAGCCCGGTGGGGCGTCTACAATCTTCGTTCCAGGCTGATACTCTGTACCGCTTAGAAGATGCACCCAGGTGTCACTATCCGGGAAGGTAACCTGGCGGGACGTCTGACCAGCTACCACGACGGGGGCGACCATAAGCTCATCCCCAAGCATAAACTGGTCGTCGATACTATGTGAGTTCTCTAGGTCCGGATACGCTTCCCACATATGCCGCATTGGGGGGATGTTATCTGTGTGGAACTGTTCGATACAGAGGTTCATGTAAGGTGCGAGGTGGTAGCGCAACTTGGTGAGCCGTGACATCTGGAACAGCACATCCCGGCTTGCTTCGGGTGAGCTCTGCGAAAACCCTAGCAGTGTATGAGTGAGCATTGCAGGTGTGAAGACTGCAAGCTCAGTCCAGCGAATAAGGTGATTTGCAAATAGCGGCTCGGGAATTAGGTGGGCATATGCCCCTAAATCGCAGTGTGCAGGGCCCGCCCCGCTTAGTCCAAGTGATAGGATCTCGTGTAGTGCAGACTGCAATCCGTTTCCATTAAGCCAGTCGACTCGGTCACCCTTTGCGCTTATAAGGGACGTTGAGGAGCCGATGGATCCGGAATCCACAATACAGACCGGGTCTAATCCGCACTGTTCGGCAGCGGACCGAATTATCTTAGTCCAGAGTGCAGGCCAGTAATTGAAAGCCTTTGCAGGAGTAGTACCGCCATGGAGTACGGCGCCTTTGGGCAGGTAATCCAGTCTGTCGGTTATCACACCTGAAAAGCCCAGTGAAAAGACATTGTCTATAAGAATCTGACGCAACCATTGGCAAGCGCTCTGATTAGTCAAGTCGATATGGCCGGCCATAAAGCCTCCCATGTCGGAAAGCAGGTTGGAGTCGTCAGCGCCCTTTATGAGATATCCACTTTTGGAGGCCTCTGCATAGAGACGGCCTTCCATCGCCAGATGCGGGTTTATATAGCACAGTGTATTTATGTTTAGATCGGTAAGCTCCCTAATAACCTCGTCAAGATGGGGGTAGTGCTCCTTGTTCCAGCACCAGTCCCAGAACTCCCTTTCCGCCGAATTATAAGCAAATGTACCGGTCCAGTCGCGTATATAGAACGCCGAGATCGGGACATCCGATTTGCTTAGGGTGTCCAGAGTTTCGAGCAGTTTTTTTGAGCCACCGGTTATACCGGCCACTATACCGCTCTGGTATTTGGAAGGAAGGGCACAGCGTTTTCCATATAGTTCTGTCTGGTGCTTGTGAATGGAATTAATGCACTCTGCTTTACCTAGTACTATTTTCTCAGGCGTACAGTCAAAGTCTGCAGTAAAGTAGTTGCTGTGCGAGAAATCGAAGTAAGAGGAACCGCCTGTCCAAAAAGAGTAGAATTTCAGGCTTGCAGTAAAGAATGAAGGCACCGCAAACTTGGGGGTGACCGCCTCACTGCCCCCAGAGTATTTACCGACAAAGTCCATCGGTCGAGGTTTTTCACTCTCGACAGCGCTACTCCCTCCGCGGATGTTTATATGTCTTCCCCTGAGATTTGGACTTGAAGTAATGCCTCCGCAACCGAACACCGGCTCATTAGGTATTGCCTTAAATCCGAAGCGCAGATGGCTGAAAGACTGTAATGGTTTTATAGGAGAGAGGATTACAGTACCTTCACTTTCGCGTACCGAAAAGGAAACGGAACGCGAACCCCGACTGAACCGTAGGATTGAGCGTTCATGGTCGTAATTAACATTATCGAGTGAGATGTATTTTCTGCGTATGCCGCTTATCGGTATTCGGGTCAAAAGGCGGTTTACAAAGCTCTTGTCATCACAGACTGACAAAAAGGGACAGTCCGGGCTGTGACTCAGAACGGGAATATCGTCTATATAAAGGGAGAAATTCCTACCGTCTGTTTCAGAATAAATCATGTTTACGCCTCCTTTAGGCGTGTAATTATAGTCGAATTATAACATCTATGACACGAAAAAACAAGAAGTGCGGTGTTTGGTAGTGGCAATCCGGGATACTAGCTCTCGGCAATACGAAAGAACCGGGCAGAGGCGGCTCATTCTTGAGAGCTTTCTACCCGGTCCTAAAGTATCTTATTAAGATATTCTGAGCTGATCTCGCTTGTAGGGTTGGCTACAAAACTTTACTTAGGAACTCCTTTGCGCGCCTGTGCTGCGGGTTGTCAAAGAATTCCGCAGGCGTGTTCTCCTCAAGTATCTTTCCCTCGTCCATGAACAGAACTCTTGTGCCCACCTCCCGAGCGAATCCCATCTCATGGGTCACAACTACCATCGTCATATCATTTGAAGCGAGGTCCTTCATGACATCCAGCACCTCTCCGACCATTTCGGGGTCGAGGGCCGATGTTGGCTCATCAAAGAGCATTACTCCCGGATCCATACACAGTGCCCGTGTAATGGCAATTCGCTGTTTTTGACCACCTGACAGTTGTGAGGGGTAGGATGAGCCGCGGTCAGCAAGACCGACGCGCTCAAGCAGGGACATCGCCTTTGCCTCCGCCTCCTCAGGAGTTTTCCCAAGCAGCTTTATTGGTGGCAGAGTCAGGTTTTTCAGAACTGTCATGTGGGGGAACAGGTTAAAATGCTGGAAGACCATCCCCATCTTCTGACGATGCAGGTTGATGTCAACATCCGGTTCTGTTATATCGATGCCCTCAAAGAGCACCTGGCCGGAGGTCGGCACCTCAAGCAGATTCAGGCAGCGTAGGAAGGTGCTTTTACCCGAACCAGAAGGTCCAACTACCACAACAACTTCGCCGTTATGTATTTCGGTTGATACGCCGTCGAGGGCTTTGGTTTTACCGAAGGACTTTACAAGATCGATTGTCTGAATCAGCGGCATGGAACTAGCGGTCATTGCTTCTCAGCCTCCTTTCAAGGTGGTTGAAAGCAGCTGTCAACCCTACAACAAGGATAAGGTACATAAGCCCCGCAGCCAACAAGGGGGGGAAGGGGTCATAAGTTTGGCTTCTGATAATATCCGCGCCCTTTGTAAGGTCGTGCATACCGATGTATCCTGCGATAGATGTCTCCTTGATAAGCACAATGAACTCATTTCCCAGTGCAGGTAGGATATTCTTGAATGCCTGAGGGAGTATGAAATACCACATTGTCTGAACATAGTTAAAACCAAGACTGCGGCCTGCTTCAAACTGCCCCCTGTCAACCGAAAGGATTCCCGAACGGAAAATCTCTGCGACATAGGCACCCGAGTTGATTCCAAACGCAATAGATGCTGTGAGGACCTTATCGATGCGCACTGAAGCGAATATGACGAAATATATTATTAAGAGTTGAAGTAGAACCGGAGTGCCGCGAATAACGGTCAGGTATGTCTTGCATATAGAATTGAAGAAACGTAGAAGCGGACCCCTTTTATCATTTAGGTCATATGTGGAGCGGACTGATGCAACCACTATGCCTATCACGATTCCCAAGAGTACTGCGAAAAATGCAATTTGCAGAGTGATGCCCAGACCTGTGAAAAGATACTTCCAACGGTCATCCTTGATAAAGTTGAGATAGATCGAACTAGAAATCCTGTCCCAATAATCAAGCAGAACCGCACAATAAACTACCATTGGAAGACCTCCTTCCCGAATGTTTAGCAGCCGCTTCCGACCCCGGATAGACTCTTGTTGCCTTACAGTTATCCGATTGGAGGCAGCTGCTCAGTGAATTACTGTATTATATCAGTCGTTTATGTATTTGTCGAATATTTCCTGAAGCTTACCGCTCTGTTTCAATTCGGCTATTGCTTCGTTGATTTCGTTCAGAAGCTTGGTATTACCCTTCTTAACTGCTATGGCATAATCCTCAACGGTGAATGGCTCGTCAATGACTTTAATGTCGGAGTTCTGAGCTGCAAAATATGCCGCGGGCTGGTCGTCGATAATGACGGCATCGATCTTTTTTTGCTGGAGAGCCTGAACAGCTTCAAAGCCCTTGTTGTACCTTTCAAGAGTCACATCATCAATATTTTCTGCATATATGTCACCTGTTGTACCAAGCTGGACGCCGATTGTCTTTCCAACAAGATCGTCGGGGCTTGAGATGTCAGTGTTGTCTTTGTGGACGATTATGACCTGTGACGCGGTTATGTAGCTGTCGGAGAAATCCACGTTTTCCAGACGGTCTGGTCTAACAGTCATTCCGGCGACTCCCATATCCGCTTTTCCTGACTGAACTGAGGGGATGATCGAATCGAAAGCAATGTCCTCTATAACTAGATCCTTACCGAGCTTATCAGCAATAGCTTGTGCAATCTCCACGTCGATGCCGACAATCTCAGAACCCTCGTAGTACTCGTAAGGTGGGAACTCAGCATTTGTTGCCATTATGAGTGCATCGGATTTTTCACAACCTGCGAACAGACCAAGGATCAGCAGAAGTGCCAGAACGACAACTGACAGTTTATAAGTAGTTTTCATATCACATATCTCCTTTAGACGAAAGTCAATGATTTGTAAGTTAAGTGAATGCAATTATACAGCATTATAAATAATAATGCAAGAGGTATATTGGATATACATACAAAATGCGCGAACTTCGTTATTAGCTGCATAAAAATACAGAAGCCTTTGAATTATTATATCAAAATAATACAAACGAAAAGACTCCCTCACGAATCTTTACGTATCAAAAAGAGTAATATGATTAAGTTTCTCAGAGTTGTATGGCCTTCCAAGAGAAATAAACAATAATATCCTCCGATGCTTTTTTCCTACTTGTGAAATATCTTTGGTAAATTTCGCATATAGATAGGGCAGAGAGGCTATACAGTTTGCTTTACGGGGGAGGGCTTTGTGTGAAAGGAAATATAGAACAGCGGGCTTGCGATTTGGCCGTTTACATAATTGAAAACCGGGCAACGGTGAGAGCCGCCGCCCGGAAGTTTGGAATAAGCAAGTCAACGGTACATAAGGACCTGACCGAGAGACTTCAGAAAATTAACCGCTCGTTATATCTTGAAGTAAAGGAAATAATGGAGATTAACAAGGCAGAACGGCACCTAAGAGGTGGTTTAGCGACGCAGAGAAAGTATAAGGAGCTCGCCCGCAGAAAGGATGACACATTATGACTTGTCTGCCGGCTTTGAAAGAAGTGCGGCAAGGAAACCGAATATAATTGCAGCTCCGATACCGGCAGAACCGGCAGTGAGTCCGCCTGAGAAAATTCCGAGGAACCCGCGTTCAGCTATCTCCTTTTCCATCCCTTTTGCCAGTGAATAACCAAACCCGGTGAGCGGTACGGTGGCGCCAGCTCCTGCCCAATCAACCAGTGGTTCATAAAAACCCAACGCAGTCAGTATTACACCGGCAACTACGTAAAAGACGAGAATCCGTGCGGGGGTAAGCTTTGTCTTATCTATAAGAATCTGTCCTATGGCGCATAGAACGCCGCCAGTGACAAATGCATTAATATATTCTCCCATATGCCTCTCAGCTCCTCACTGTTTATTAGATGATATGCAGATGGCATGACAGATGCCAGGTATACTTTCACCTTGCTGGATACAGACAGGGCTGTGAAGTGCACCAGTTCCTGCAAACAGGACTTTTTGAAGGGCACCCGACTGCAGATCCCTGATTATTTTTGAGCAGAGCACCACTGCTGAGCATCCGCATCCAGAACCGCCCGCATGAACATCCTGCTTTTCAAGGTCATAGACCATCAAGCCGCAGTCAGAGAAGTTCCCACTGAAAATTATCCCGTCATCTCTCAAGAGCTCGGTCGCAATTCCATGCCCGGTTTTACCTAGGTCCCCGGTCACAATAAGATCGTAATCGGAGGGAGAAGTGTCTGTGTCCTGAAAAAAAGCAAGTAATGTGGAGTGTGCAGCGGGAGCCATTGCAGCCCCCATATTGTTTGCGTCTGTTATGCCGAGGTCTACAACTTTGCCTGCAGTAAAATGTGTAATAAATGGACCCGGACCGTTGTCTGAAAGCAGAACACAGCCCGAGCCTGTGACGGTCCACTGAGCTGTCGGTGTACGTTGTGCTCCGTATTCAAGAGGAGACCTGTACTGTCGCTCAGCAGTGCAAAAGTGTGATGAAGTTAATGCGGCAGCTAAGTTGGAAAATCCCCCGTCTACTGCCATGGCCGCGAGTCCAAGGCCCTCTGCCATAGTTGAGCAGGCACCAAACATACCGATGAACGGTATTTTGAATTCGCGTATTGCATATGAAGACGAGGTACATTGATTTATAAGATCACCAGCGAAAATATACTCGATTGCGCTGATTGGTTGGTTTGCTTTGTTGGCAGCCAGAGTCAGTGCATCCTTTTGCATTCTAGACTCTGATTTCTCCCAGGTTTTTTCGCCAAAAGTGGTGTCAGTATTTACATAGTCGAAGAGTTCGGCGAGGGGGCCCTCGCCCTCTTTTTTGCCTACCACGCTTGCATATCCAACAACCGAGGGAGGATTCTGAAAGCGGACAGTATAGTTACCGACTCGTTTTGATTGCATATTAACCTCCGAAATAGTATCACTTAATGCTAATAATATCTTTGCCATTTCTGCATTAAGCATGCAATATTTCGGGGTGGTGGATTATGACAATTTTGAGATAATCATTCCGACCAGGGTTCTATGTTGCCGGTCAGCCAATCGACAGCATGCTCACATCCAAGCTTTGCTTCGCCCAGTTCAATATTCGAAAACCTATAGTCGAAGCTCTTTGTGAAGGTGGAGACTTCATCTAGATATTTCTCAAGTACGTTTTTGGTGATGGATAACAGGTCGGATGAGAAGGAGGGGAACTGTTTTGCCGAAAGGTTATCCAGACCACTCTTTAGAAGGGCGGAGGTGTGTGCAAAGCAAAAATACGGCTGTCTGAGAAACTTTTCACGAAACTCAGGCTCTGTATTCCAAAGAAACACAATATTGTTACAGTACTTTTCCAATGTTGAACTTATTCTACGGCATAGGAAACAGTCATCTGCTATGTCAGAAAGCTGCGCTGCGGCTTGCCTTGCTTGCTTCTTGCCTCCGTCTGTCACACTTTCTGCCATCTTCTGTATCTCTTTGAGGTGCGTCTCAAGCATGAGTGCCAGACTCAACCTGTTTTTCATTTCGAGCATTTTGTCATAGTGACGCACACAGAATCCGGATTTGTTAGTCTCGACGCGCACATCGGGCTCCATCATTGCAGCACCCATAATATACTCCAGATTTTGCTCTTCGAACTTTTTGTGTAGTCGGCATAACGGACATCCGTCGTATTTTTCAAATTCCTCATTTATTGGTATCGTGTAATTTTTTTCAATCATCTTGATTAGGCCCCCCTTTTGGCGTATTATATATTGTGGAACGTTTATAACGCATTAAGAATAATACAATGCATATTGAATAAAAATGGCAAACAAAGGATTATACATATGAATTACAGAGTAGAGGGAAGCTCGGTCATAATGGAAAGACCGGAGGACTTCGACGCTGAGAAAATTTTTGAGTGCGGTCAGTGCTTTCGCTGGAACCTGCAAGAGGATGGATATTGGACTGGCGTTGCCCTTGGGCACGTACTCAAGCTCAGGGAGGAGGGGGACACGGTCCGTTTTTTGTGCTCTGATGATGATTTCCTGAAAGTATGGATGCCCTACTTCGATCTTGGACGCGACTACACTGCTGTCCGGGCAAGAATCTCTATCGATCCGTTCACTGCCAAAGCAGCAGAATTCGGTAAGGGTATACGCATACTGCAGCAGGATGCATGGGAAACTCTTTGCTCCTTCATTGTGTCGCAGTGTAACAACATTAAGCGGATAAAGGGTATTGTGGAGAGACTCTGCGTCCTGTTCGGAGATCAAATTACATATCACGGCGAGGTGCATTACCTCTTTCCTCCGCCTGAGAGGCTCGCTCATCTCGAAGAAAAAGACCTCGAGAGTCTGCGTGCCGGATACAGGACCGGCTACATACTAAATGCAGCGCGGGAGATAGTACAAGGCCGGCTCTCTCTGGATATACTTAAGAATGTTACTACAGATAAGGCTATTGAAGCTCTGACTGAACTGAGGGGTGTCGGGATAAAGGTTGCAAACTGCGCCGTGCTGTTTGGATTGGGAAAGATAGATGCTTTTCCTGTCGATGTCTGGGTCCGTAGGGCGATTGAAAGACACTACGACGCAGAGACGTTCGACAGTACGGTTTTCGGCGAAGACGCGGGCATTGCCCAGCAATATATCTTTTACTATATCAGAAATGGACAGGACTGAGGACAGAGCCAAACGGGAGCTAGTCGCTCTCATCAGGTTCGGTTAGTGTATCTATAATACTGAGATAGACCTTTTCTGCCCTTGCCCGAAAGCCATCGGCCATTCTTTCGGCGCTGCTTTTGTCGGTTGCCCGCAAAGACAGCTTAAGGATAGGGCCGTGGTCGGCATTGAGGACAAGCTCTGCCACGTAGGCGTTACCGTCGCTGCGAACAGTTGCGGATATGGCGGAATCACGTCTGTTATCGGCGATGATTTGCTCAATCTCCTCAGCTATATGGCGGCGTGTTGATGGGCGGAGTGTCTTTTCCACAGCTTGCAACATGTACCTGCCCTTAACTGTTATCATACAGCTCCGTTCCGAATCGCTGAACTGTACCATCTCGCTGCTTTCAAGGTCATGTAGCGCATCCATGAAATCAAAGTAATTGGAGACCCTATCAAGCGAAATCTCAGTGAGCACCTCTAATCGGACGGGCTCATAAAAGTGTTTTAAAACAAAAAGAATAAAGGTTTTTATCTCCAGCTCATCTCGAAGAAGGCTTCTGCGTAACTCCATGGTCAATTCCTTCCATTAAAATTAATTACAGAGTATATGAAGTAATAATAACATAATTTGTATCGAACTTCCATATAGGATTTATTTTGCATGTAACGCGAACGGTCGTTTTCCAAGCAAATAGCAAACAGGGTCCTAAAGAGTAGAAAGTTGAAATAGAAAATTAAGAGTTGAAACTTAAAGTTGAAAGTTGTATATAACAATATTATGTGCTAAACTTTTTAGGACGCGGCGAGCCCGTGCTT
>LSQX01043112.1_pt1 | contig 17556 bp, 14 predicted proteins | sample 654561 | NCBI WGS metagenome assembly LSQX01 (sample SAMN04489861, study PRJNA283612) | anaerobic digester metagenome | isolation source: 4 biogas reactors fed with cattle manure at either 37C or 55C with and... | place: Denmark: Kongens Lyngby | collected 2014
CCGGGGCGGAGGGTGTAGGCGATCTCATGGCCGCGAAGGGTGGGATAGGCGGCGCCGTCATCATCGCCAAAGAGCGCTGCGGGACCCTCGCTCGGCACAAAGCTGTTAGCCTCCGGCCCGTAGTTCAACTCGCGGCGGGCGAGGTCGTGATCGCGGGCGATGGCGTCGCCCGAGACCGGGATCTCGTTCTCGCGGTCGAGGTAAAACGCGTCCATGTCGATGTCCATGAACTGGAACTCGCCGTCAACGAGAGCCTCGCACTGCACATGTCCGTGGAGCGCGCGGTTCTGCGAACCGGGGAAGCCGCCGTGGTGGTAGAGCGAGCAGCCTGAGTTGCCGGCGTCATCGCAGAGATTGAAGCCGAAGATGTTCATCAGCCGCACCGGGTCATGCGGCTCATCTCCGGCAAAAAGCGGCGTCTCGTGGTAGAGGTTCACGCGCATGTTTTGCCAGATCAGGTAGACCCTGTCCTGATCGGTCTCGGCTCCGCGGGTGTACTCTTCCAGCAGCGAATCGAAGGTGTACCAGTTCCCGCGGTCATTGATGACGAGGCGCGGGTTGATTACCGGCGTGTCGCCAACGTTCTCGATGGAAAGCTGGATGTTCGGCTGGAAGGCGATGCGGTAGTTGCTGGAGGCCACTGTGAGCGTGTTCTCCATGTCGAGCGTGCCGCCCATGTCGATGCCATACTCGGCGCTGCTCGAGGTGATCTCCTGCACATGCTCGCGCCGGGTGCTCGGCAGAGCCTCTATGCCGCCGAGGATGCTCATCGGATCGGTCGAGGCGACCTCGTAGACGCGCCCGTTCGTGCGCGGATCGCTGTTGTCTGACGCGGAGAAGTAGAGGCCCTCGCGGGTCCAGTGGGAGAAGCGGCCCTCTCCTTTCTCGCGGATGTCCGCATGCAGGGCGTGCGGCGGGCCAAGCTGCTTGCCGTCCTCAAAGACCATCAATTGCGAGGCGTTACCGGTGCCCTTGTCGCCCTCCTCGCCGAACTCCATGCTCGCCGTATATGCGAAGCCGATCTCGGGACGCATCGCCTCCGGCGGGACACGGAAGCGCTTCGGCTCGTCCGCGAACAAGGTTGAAGCGAGAGTAAGGACCGCGAGCAGGGAGAGGATGATGGCCTGAGAGTTCATCCCGCACGCCCCTTTCGATCTGGATAGCGAGTGGTGTGGAAGATTGGCCGCAAGGTGTCGCGGCACCTGCCGAGGAATTCCCGCCCGTGTGCCATTCGGATACCGGAGGCGAGTGCGGTGAAGATCCTGGTTGCGTATGAGACGGCACATGGCAGCACAGTCGGTGTCGCTGAGAAGATCGCCGAGACGCTCCGCGAACAGGGTGCAGAGGTCGATGTCGCGCGCTGCCGTGAGTTGAAGACGCTCGGCGACTACGATGCGTTCATCATCGGGGCGCCCGTCTGGGGCGGGAACTGGCTCAAGCCTGCGCAGGAGTTTCTGCGCCGGTTCGGACAGAAGCTGGCCGAGCACCCGGTCGCCTACTTCCACACCAGCGGTGCGGCGGGTATAGATGACCAGCGGGAGACGGTGGTGCGCGGCATGCTGAACGTGCTGCCGAAGTACGCACCGGCGATCACACCTGTCTCAGTCGGCGCCTTCGGCGGCGTGATTGACTTCAGTAATTACAACATCGCGATGCGATTGATCATGAAGGCCGTAGTTGGCAGCCAGGGCGGGCCCACCACCGGCCGCCACGACATGCGCGACTGGGAAGAGATCAGTGCATGGACAGCGGAGGTGCATGAGGCCTTCGAGGAGGGGCCGGCGGGCTAATCCGCGTGCCATTCCGTGCGACGGACACTCCTGTCCGTCGAGTTCTGTCTGTTTGGCCCACGGACAGGAGTGTCCGTGGCACGGGCACAGGCTACTCCCGTACCAGCACCTCCACCTCCGCGAGCCACATATAGTCGAGGCGCTCTGCCTGTCCGCCCATCGGCCGTTGAAGCACGCGGACGGCGGTCGTCGTGACCGGCGCGAAACGATGCTCGCTCATCGGTTGCTCCGACTGATCCCGCACCTCGACCTGCGGTACCCACCGCTCGCCATCCCACGTCTGCACGTCATACTCCCGCGAGGTGCGCCAGACCTGATACCACGGCCAGTGGAGGCGCACACCGTTGACCTCGCGCGGCTCCGGGAACTCCCAGCGCAGCCAGTGCTCGCGCTCATGCTGCTCCGAGAGCCACGTCTTGCCGGCGGTGGAGCCGTCCTGCTCGGTCATCGGCACCCCGTCGGCGATCACCCACCACTGCTGCCACCCCGCGGAGGAGGTGGTGCTGTCAACCGCGAGGATCGTCCCGTCATCGAGCCTGCGGCGGGGGGATAGCTGCCACGTAACGGTTCGCCGCGTCTGCTCCTCATCGATGGCGAAATCATCAACTACCAGCGCAATCGTGGCCTGCACCAGTTCCGCCAGACCCGCGATCTGCCGTGGTAGCACCGTCAGCGTCCCGGCACGCGGCCCGTCGGGGGCGAACTCCACTCCCGAATCACGCGGCCGAAAAGTGCCCGCCGCGGTCTGCACGCTAATCGTGTCGCGATCGATCGGATTGGCATCGTCCCGCACACTCAGGACGATGCTCTCTGGCAGTTCCTCCAGCCAACCGAGGCCGACGCTGTGCTGCCCCGTTGCGTCAGCGCCACCGACCTCGAAGCGCTCGACAGTGGGCGGTCCCGCGTCCTCCAGCGCCAGCCACTCGGGTGGATCGAGCACGACCAGCGCGCGCCCGCCGCCGATCTCCGTGGGGCCCAGAATCAGGCGCGCGCGTCCCTCATGCCACTCGGACTCGAGCCTGATCCACTCGCCACCGAGTGGCCGCGCCCATGCCACACCACCGGCCCGCTCACCGGGGATTGTGACGGCGACGGGGGCGGTGCCGCTCACCGTCCACTGCTCCAGCAGCCCCTGCTGCTGGTCGGCCAGCGCCACAGCCGGCATCAGTGCCAGAAGCAGCATTCGCAGAACCGGGTTGCCAGCGCTCATGCTCAGGGGCTCCTGCACGCATCAGTCTCCGCTCGCGGGGAGTTTCGCCACGGGGGGGCGCGCTCCTTTGTGACCGGCGATGTCCCGCGTTTCTTCGAAAACGAGAAAGTACCGCCCCGGGGCGCCGGTAGCTCCGTAGTATCGTTACCGGCGTCACAGCCTCCTATTGCATTCCGCTGCCACATTGTATACAATAATCATGGTGATGAGCAGGTGTCGCCTCCGGATGCCTGTAGCCTGTTCTCATCGGGCGAACAACCGGACGTTGCGCAGCGCCGCGATCGCAGCCTGGAACGAACTCGAGGGAGGCAGTAAGATGCGCAGCCAGCGGCTTTCAGACCCCGTCCGAGGGGGAGTACCCGATCGTACGTGCACGATCCAGAGTACGGACGGAGGAGCGACCTCGACTAAGCTTCTCGTCATGCTGGCCCTGATTACACTGTTGACGATCCCCGCGTGGGCGCAGGGACCTGAGAGCTACGGGCTTCCGCACCTGTTCTCCCTGCCCACCGCGACTACCACCCGCCAGTTCGGCATGGGCGGGATGACCTCTTGCGTACAGGATATCGGCTTTCCCAATCCGGCCTTCGCAGGTGCGCTGGACGGCGCGCAGGCTGCCGTCCGCTTTTCCTGCACAGACTTCGACAACGGCCTGAAGCTCAAAGGCACTCAGGCGTGGTATGCCGATACGCTTGGCGAGGGCAAGGGCTACCAGATTCTAGGCTTCCTGCTGGATTCGAACGAAGGCACCTTCACCACGCCGCTTGGCCCCCTCTCCGGCACCGTGAATGAGACGGACGTGGCCTTCCACTACGGCCACCGGCTCTCCGACCAGTGGCTGGTGGGTGTGGGCCTGGCGCCGATGCTGAAGACGAAGTCGGAGCTTACCCACCCGCTGACCGGTGACACTATCGTCCGCTGGGACAGCAAGGCGACCTTCGGCGGCCGCGTCGGCGCGCTCTATCAGTTCGCGCCCGAAGGCTTCGCGGGCTTCGTCCTCGATCACTACAAAGAGGACGTGACCATGCAGATGGCCGGTCAGCCTGATGCGGAGTTCGATTTCACCTCGACCGAGTGGGCGCTGGGCGTCTCCGGGCGGATTGATGAAAAGCTACTCGGCGCGATTGAGTGGATGCAACTGACGTCGAAGGATGGCGATTTCGAGGGCGAAGCTGAGGGGCTTCACCTCGGGCTTGAGTACAGCGCCGCGCCTGGTGTTGCGGTTCGCGCCGGCAGCAGCGACGGCGCCCTGACGCTCGGCGCGGGCTACAGCCGCGACGGCTGGGTTGTCAACTACGCGTTCATCAGCGACTGGAACGATGATTCGGTCGGCGAGATGCTGGGCGGTTCGGACACACATCAACTTGAGGTCGGTAAGTACTGGTAGTGCTCGGGGGTAGTCGAGTGCGCGCGAACAGGCAGGATCTGAAGCGGCGGGTCGTGATAACCGGCATCGGCGTCGTCTCGTCCACGGGTATGGGCAAGACCGCGTTCTGGGAGGCCGTGCGCGACGGCAGGTCGGGTATCAAGCACGTTACGGGCTTCGATTGCGAGCGCCTCTCCTCCCGGGTGGCGGGGCAGATCACGGACTTCGATCCCACGGTTTACATGACGCACGCTGAAGCGAGGCGCGCGGGCAGATTCACGCACTACAGCGTCGGCGCCGCCTTCATGGCGGTTGAGGACAGTGGTATTGACCTCTCCCGCGTCGAGCCATTTCGCGCCGGCACCGTCTTCGGGTCGAGCATGGGCGGCAATGGCAACGTTGCCGACGATATCTACAGCCGCTGGCTGAAGTCTGGCTACGACGGGATGAGCACCACCGACTGCGTGCAGATCGGGGCGCATGCGGCGACCTCTCATGTGTTCATCGGCCTCGGCCTCCGCGGCCCCAACACAAGCGTCTCATCCGGCTGCACCACCGGTCTCGAGGCCATCAATGTCGGGACCGAGATTCTACGCAACGATCAAGCGGACCTGATGATCGTCGGCGCGGGCGAGGCATCGGTCGGCCCGGTCGCCATGTCGGCGCTGTGCAAGACCGGGGTGCTGACGAAGTACAACGAGGAGCCGGAGAAGGCGTCGAGGCCCTACGATATCACGCGAAACGGGCTTGCACTCAGCGAGGGAGCGGGGGCACTGGTGCTTGAGACGGCGTGGCACGCGATGGAGCGCGGCGCCACGATCTACGCCGAGGTAGTCGGCTACGGCACCTCGACAGAGGGCCAGCACCTGATCATGCCCGACCCAAGCGGCGTGGAACTGGCGAAGGCGCTCGAACTGGCGCTGCTGCAGGCCCATCTGGCTCCGGACGACGTTGACTACTTCTGCTCCCACGGGATCGCCAACGTGGACTATGACCGCGCCGATACCCGCGCGGCGAAGCGTGTTCTTGGGGAGCGAGCCTACAACATTCCGGTCAGTTCGATAAAGGGCGTCACCGGGCAGCCATTCGGGCCCGGAGGCGTCTGGCAGGTGGCGGCCTCCTGCATGGCGATGCAGGAGGGTGTCGTGCCACCGACCATCAATCTCCACCAGCCAGACCCTGAGTGTGATCTCGACTACGTCCCGCTGCGGGCTCGGCGTGCGCGCATCGAGACGGTCATCACCAACTCCCACAGCTTCGGCGGCACTCACGCCGCCATGATATTGCGCCGCTTCAGCGAGACTGACCAGGGGTGAGTTCGGGCGGGGTGGGCATTGCAGGCCAGCCGATGGAGGCATCTGCGTGAACCTCAATCTGGCGACGCTGCTGATAACGGCCATCGGTGCCATCTGTCTTGGCATCGCCGTTTATCAGCGCACGCCCGATCGTGTCTGGAACCGCATCTTCGGCGTCCATGCGGCCCTCGCGGGTACATGGACCTTCGTCATCTACCTCGTCATGTCCGCGAACACCGCCTCTGAGGCCGGCCTCTTCCTGCGGCTCACGCACCCATTCGGCGCCATGGCCATCTGCACCGTGGTTGACTTCGTCTGGGTCTTCCCCGACAAGATCGACTACGCGCTGTCCAGACGCCGGTTGGCCTTATACGCCTGTGGGATGGCCGTGGCGACCGTATCCATCGCCCCCAACCTGTACCATTCGATCGAGCTTTCTCAAGGGATAGTGCAGGTGCAGTACGGATGGCCCCTGATCCCTTTCGGCCTCTTCTCGCTCGGCGCGCTGCTCTACGCGGACGTAGTCCTGCTGCGGAAGGTGATGCGCCTTTCGGGTGTCCAGCGCGTGCAGGTCGCGTGGGTGCTGATCGGCCTGGCGGGCACTCATCTGTGGGGCCTGGTCACCATCATCGTCATCCCACTTCTGGGCGGCGGCACCGACTGGAGCGGGTGGGGGCCCGTCGGCCTTCTGAGCACGCAGGCCGGGATGGGCTACGCAATCGCCAAGCATCGGCTGATGCGGCCGGGTGTCGCCCTCCGCCGGCTGGCCGTCTCCTCACTATCGGTATCCGTCGTCCTGGCACTGGGGGTTGCGGCACTTTCACTGGCCGCGCCCTACATGCGGGCGCACAGCTTCGCGATGTCGCTGGTCTACATGATCGCCGGCCTCGTAATGGGCATGATCATCGTGCTCATCCACGAACGCATCACGGGGCGCATGCGGGAGTGGGGCCGTACCGGCGCCGATCCAGCGGTCGTGCAGGCCGAGACTGAGTCGCAGATCCTGCGCACGCTCGATGTCGAGCAACTGCTCGATCTGCTCGCGCGTTCGCTCAACGATGCCATCGAGCCGTCGCGGGTGAGCGTCTACACCTGGGCGCCCCAGGTGGATCTCTTCATCCCACGTGTGACGCTCAAGGATGGTCGCGGCAACGGTGATGCCCGGGAAGCGGCCCCTATTGAACGCGATCATCCCATCCTCGAGCTTGTGGCGCGCGACAGAGGAATGCTCACGCGAGACCACATCTTTCGCTTCGCGTCTCTCGAGCACTCCGTGGAGCTTTCGGCAGCGATGGATCAACTGGAAGTGCAGCTCGTGGCGCCCATGATCTGGGAGGATGAACTGATCGGTGTGGTGGGGATTGGCCCGAAGAGAAGCGGCGAGATGTACTCCGATGGCGAATTACGATTTGTTGCCGACATGGCGCTGCAGGCGTCGCTGGCGCTGCGGAATGCCGATCTCTACGCGGAGACGGCAGCGCTGAAGGATTTCAATGAGCGGATCCTCACTCAGATGGACAACGCGGTTATAGTTACCGACGACCGGGAACGAATCCTCGTGTTCAATGCGGCCGCGGAGCGGCTGTTTCAGATCGAGATGGAGGAGGCGCGAGGGTCGTCAATCGACTTGCTGCCGGATGGGATCGCCGCCTGTATCCGCGAGAGCCTGTGCAGCGGGCAGATCCTCTCGAGCCGCCAGGTGGACATTCAGGGGAAGGATCGCGTCATACCCATCGGCTGCAGCACTTCCCCCCTGACGGGCGAGGGACAGGCCTCACAGGGCGCCGTCGCAGTCATCAGCGACCTGACACTGATACAGGAGCTGGATCGCGAGAGGCAGGAGGCCGAGCGCCTGCAGCTTATCCGCGTGATCTCCGCGGGCATGGCGCACGAGATACGCAATCCGCTGGTGGCGATCCGGACTTTCGCGGAACTCGCGCCGAGGCGGCTGGACGACCCTGACTTCCGCTCGAACTTCCTGACGGTGGCGCAGCAGGAGATAGGCCGCATCGACAAACTGGTGAGCGATCTGCTGACGCTGTCAAAGCCCGCCGAGGCGGTTGTGGAGCCGGTGGATCTTCGGGACCTCTGCGAGCAGGTGATGCGATCCATGGGGGGCATGGCCGAGAAGAAGGGGATCGCGCTACGCCTCGACCTGGGCGAGCTTGAGGCGTGGCCGATGGGCGATGAGACGCGCCTGCACCAGGCGTTGCTGAACCTCGCGCGCAATGCGGTGGATGCCGAGCCGCCCGATGGCGTGGTGACGCTGTCGCTTGCCCAGAGAGTCGGCGAGCGAGGCACACCTGTCGCATCCGTTCGCGTCCACAATGCCGGCAGCTACATTCCGCCGGATCAGACGGAGGAGATATTCCGTCCCTTTGTGAGTAAGAAGGCGCAGGGGACGGGACTCGGTCTCGCGATCTGCCAGACGATCATCGAGGAGCATAACGGCAGGATCAGCGTAAGTTCGGGGCCGGGCGAGGGCACGGCATTCACCGTCGAAATCCCGCTGACGGCATCATTAGTCGCATCCACGGCCGGTGAAAAGTAGATGATAGTGACAATCACGGCGAACCTGAGCCAGGAGTGGGGGCGCCATCTGCGCGACTCCATTGGGGACCGAGCGACGGTGCTGGAGGCGGCGAGCCGCGAAGCCGCTGTCGAGTTGCTGCAGTCGGTGCCGGCGGATCTGGTGGTCTGCGAGATCACCCGCGTCACCGATGAGCAAATCGAGACGCTCCAGCGGGTCCGCGCACAGGCCGGGGAGGCGCTGCTGGTAACCATCGCCCCCGACGAGGTGGTCGAGCGTATGCGGCTGGAGGCACTCGCCGCTCCCGACCTGTGGATCCGCTCCGATGCGGCGGTGGACGATCGCAACCAACTGCTGAGCCAGGCGGTGGAGACCGCCCGGCTCCGCGGCGAGATGGAGCAGATAGACCTGTCCACTGCTCAGACAGACTCGGTCCTGCGCGCCGATGAGCGGCGACCGCAGAGCTTCGATGCCTTCAACCGGCTCATCAGCGGCCTCACCGGCGGCTTCGATCTCGACCGGCTCCTCGATGCCTGCGTGGACGCAGTCAGCCAGTTCATACAGTGCGCCAGTTACTGCCTCCTCTGGGAGGAGGCGGCGGACGGCAATCTGCATGTCCATCGCCACAGGGGCATCCGTGGGGAAGTAGTGGCGGACGGGCGCCTGAGCCCGGTGGACGCGCTCCCGACATGGTACCGCCGCAATCGCCGCGTGCTGACCTTCGCCGAACTATCCGGCTGGGCGGATCGCAAGGGCGCCGTGAGAGTGCAGCGCGAGCTTGATCTCTTCGGCGGGCAGATCGCCCTGCCCCTGATGGTGCGCGGCAGACTCGCCGGCATCCTGATCCTCGGCGAGAAGGTGCTGGGGGAGCGCTACACCGGCAGCGAGATCGAGACGCTCTTCTCTGTGGCGAACCATGTGGCGCTCGCTGCCGAGGGCATTGAGCTGCACCAGGAGCTTGCGAGGTCGAAGGCATACACCGACAGCATCGTGGAGAGCATGGGCGCGGGCCTCATCACGCTGGGTAACGATGAGCGCATTGCGGTCTGCAACCCTTACGCGGCACACGTGCTGGGGCTGGAGCGGGGATCGATCGAGGGCTCCGATCTGCGAGCACTCCCCTCCCCCCTCGGCGACATGCTCTACGGCGCGCTGCGTTCAGAAGGTGACGACGTGATCTGCGAAGAGGTGCATATCCGCGGAGGAGGGACCACGCTCCGCGTAAACACCTCGCGTGTGCACGGTCTCTCAGGCGAGATCCTGGGCAGCGTGCTGCTGCTCGACGACATCACCGCCGAACGCGAACTGGCGCTTGAGCGCAACAGGCGCGAACAGCTTGATGTGCTCACCAGCATCGTCGGGCGCATAGCCCATGAGGTCAAGAACCCGCTGACGGCGGTGAAGACTTACGCGGAGTTAATGAGCGGCCGGAGGCCCGATGAGCGCCTCGCACAGTTCTGGTCGCAGACGGTCCTGCCCGAGATAGACAAGCTCGATGAGATGCTAAAGAACCTGCTGCGCATGGTAGAGGAGCCGGAGCCGCATGTCGAGAGTATGTCCGTCAACGATCTGCTGGAGAGAGCGTTGGAGACGCTGCCGATGGCGGAGGAGATCAAGCGGCAGTCGTTCGACCTGCAGTTTGCGAAGGATCTCCCGCCGGTGATGGTGGATCCGGGGCCTACCTGCGATGCATTCAGCTATCTGCTGGCGTATCTGGCCGGTTCGAAGCCCTCCCCGGTGGAGGTCGAGGTCGTGCGCAACGAGGACGACAGCGGCGAGTTGCTGATCCTCATGTCGCGGCGGACGCGGGTAAACGGGAGCTTCGACCCAAGTACCGTCTTCGATCCGCTGCATGCGATGCAGGACCCCGACAGCGACCTTGGGCCGGTGATCGGCCAGAAGATCATCTCCAGTCAGCATGGACGTGTGGACGCGTGGCATGAAGAAGGTAGGATGGCAATGCGTGTCGCTCTGCCCGTGGCGCCTGCGAGGGTGCCGTTGGACCAGGAGGTGTCGTAGATGCGCGCGAGTATTCTCGTCGTGGACGACGAGGCTGGACCAAGAGAATCACTACGCATGATCCTGAACCAGGATCACGAGGTGCGGGTCGCTTCCAGGGGCTCTGAGGCACTGGAGCTGATCCGGGAGAGCGCACCCGACCTGGTGTTCCTTGATATCCGCATGCCCGAGATGGAGGGGACGGAGGTGCTGAGGCGGATAAAGGAGGTGGCACCGGAGTGCGAGGTGGCCATGATCACCGCCTACGCCGCCGTGCAGAGCGCCCAGCGGGCCATGCGCCTCGGCGCGCTCGACTACATCACCAAACCGTTCGGGGTCGCTGAGGTCGAGGCGGTTGTCGAGCGGGCCATGGCACGCCGTCGCGAGCAGCGCGAGGGTCAACTGCTGCTCGAGCAACTCAGTGGCACGATCTCGCAGCTTTCCGATCAGCTCGCCGGCAATCGCGGCCGGCCGCTGGGAGGCAATTCCGCGCTCGCGGAGGGGCTCGCATCAGCCCACAGCTCGATCGAGGGCCAGCTCAACGAGGTGCTGCGGCTCAGTTCCATCGGCGAAGTGGCCGCAGAGGTGGCACATGACCTCAACAACTTCCTCTCGACGATCCTCTTCCGCATCGAGATCATGCTGCTCGATCTCGATGAGACGCATCAGCTCGACCCGCAGACTCTCGTTGACGGGCTGCAGCAGATAGCACTCGCCGCCCGTGACGGCGGCGAGGCGCTGGAGAGGATCTCGGCCCTCGCGAGCACCAGTCCCTACGAGCCCGTGGAGCGTGTGGACCTCAACGAGATTCTCCGCGCCGCGGTGGAACTGAGCCGGGGACGCGTGGAATCGAGCGACAACGTCGAACTCGTCTTCGACCTTGGCGACGTCCCGGCCATAGACGGCAGCCCGGCGGGATTGCGCACTCTCTTCACCAACCTGGTGATTAACGCTTACCACGCCATGCAGGAGAGCGAGCGGCATGGGCGCGTCATCGTGCGCAGCCGCCTCGAGGGAGACTGGGTGGTGGCGCAGATAGTGGATGAAGGCTGCGGAATGCCCGAGGACGTCCTCGTCCGGCTACCCGAACCGTTCTTCACCACCAAGGGCGAGCGAGGCACCGGCCTTGGCCTCACGGTGGCACACAAGGTAGTCGCTCAGCACAACGGCGCGATCAGCTTCGATTCAAGCCCCGGTAGAGGCACCAGCGTCAGCGTCCGCCTGCCGATCCACCAGCGCGACGAGGAAGATGCGGCGCCGCCCGTCCCGGTTGTGCTGGTGGTTGACGATCAACCCGGCATGCTGGTGGTGACGCGCGAGGTGCTGCAGGCGAACGGGTACAGCGTCGTCACTGCCACGTCCGCCGAAGAGGCCATGACGATCTTCGAGGAGACGCTGAAGAATGACGAGCACGAAACACCGCAGGTGGTCATCACGGACCTGCGCATGCCGGGGATGAGCGGCACCGATCTCGCCGCGCGCCTCAAGGAGCTTGAGCCGCGCACGCGCGTGATCCTGCTCAGCGCATTTCTCGAGGAGGCCGAGCCTGCCGCACTCGATCAGGCCGACATGGCGTTCGAAAAGCCCTTCGACCTGCAGAGACTGTGCCACATCGTGGACGAACTGGTCGCAGGAGGCAGAGCCGAAGCGTAGGGCCTGCCGCCTCGTAATCTTACCGCCGCACAATGCTCCGGTTGGCGTTAGCCACCATCTGCCCCATCGCCTCGGCATCTCCGATGGTGCACCACAGCCGGGTGGCGTCGCGGTATTCGCGGGGTGTCATGCCCGCGGCCTCGGCGATCAGCACGTTGTCGTCGGGGACGGCGGTGAGGACCCCCGCCGCCTCCAGGTCCGCCGCGAACTTCATCGTCGCCTGGCTGAACTGCCGGAAATCCTTGCCGTTGAGGCTGTACGGCGGCGCCTCCCACATTGAGGGCGGGAAGAGCAGCTTGATCTTGTAATCCAGCCCCCGGTCAATCATCTCTTCCTGAGAGAAGCTGAAGCCGTACTCCTCGGGTTCATTCCACCACGGCGTCCCGGGAAGTACTCCCGGGAACTGCACCGGCACCGAGTCCGGCCGCGTCTCCAGCACCATCTGCAGACTACGCGCGATGGTCTCGTCAGTGTCGAACGGCAGCGGCACAATCATGCTGGCGACCACGAAGATCCCGGCCCCCTGCGCCCGCTCAACAGTCGCGCGCACCTCATCGAGGTTGATTCCCTTGCGCACTGCCCGATCGAGCACCTCCTGGCAACCCGACTCAAGGCCGAAGAAGATCGCGCGCAAGCCCGCCTGCGCCATCCGCTCGAAGTGATCGGGGCGCGCGCTGGCGAAGTGGCCGAAGCTGGTGAAGCTCACGTCCATGTCGCGCCGGATGATCTCATCGGCCACCTCGGCCATCAGCCTGCCCGGAGTTGACGATCCCGCGAAGCGGAAGGCATGGATGTGGTGCTGCTGCACAATCCGCTGCATCCGGTCCGCCAGCACGGTGGCGCTGGCGGTGCGCAGCTTCCTGCCGCTCTCCACCGGGTGGGTGCAGAAGCCGCAGCTCTGGGGGCAGCCGCGGCTGTCATCGATCACAATGACCTTGATCTTCTCGTTCCCGGCCATCGCCGGATACTGCTCGGGGTCGTAGATCGGCTCGGGAAGTTCATCCAGATCGAGACCCTCGGCCCTCGGCAGACTGCGGGGCACACCGCCGTCGAGGAACGTAATCCCAGGGATACTCTCGAGTTCCATCCGCCCCGCGGCATGCTTCGCCAGCAGCTTGATCACCCGCTCCCCCTCGCCGTCGGTGAGACAGGTGAAGGCCTTGGTCCTCCGGTAGATCCCGCCACCAAACCACGACGACTGCGGCCCTCCGGCGTAGATCGGCATATGCGGGAACTCATGGCGCAGTCGCTCGGCGATGATGACGCTGCCGGTAAAGCCGTCGCCATTCCAGAGCTTCATGCCGACGAAGTCGGGGCGGGAGTTGCGGACCTCCTCCACGACCTCCTCGGCGATCGCGTGCATCTCCCGCGTCTGATGCTGCTGCAGGGCTGTATCAATGCCCATGAGCTTGCGCTGCGTCTCCTCATCGGGACCACTGCCGCCACCACCACCGAGCAGCGCCGTCGCCGCCGGGCGCAACGCCTCGGTCAACTCGCGCGGGAAGAGACGGCGCATCGTCGAGACGGTGCCGAAGTCGAGGATGCGCGCCTCGACGCCAACCTCGGCGAGAGCACCCGCGAGGTTCGCAAGCCCGTTGTCGGGCGTGAGACTGCTTGACGTGTAGGGATAGCCACCAAAGCTGAGTAACAGCGCACCGGGCATCTGAAATCCCACCCAGACGGTACGTGACGACATGGAGATGAACGCCCCTGCTGGTGTTTCCGCACTGGAGGCTGTGGCACCTTCCCCCGACCCTGCTGCATCGGGATGTTCGCGAGGCCGGCATCCCCGACGGCCTCGGCTGGTAGTAATGACCTTCCGCTTCAGGAGGTTCAGCGGGAGTTCTGCGCGAAGACCTGACCGCCCGCTGTCGTTCGGCATCCGCATTCAGGGAGAGTGAAGGGCGAGGCCGAAGCATGCGCAGAGGCACTGACATCGCGGTCGTGGGCGCCGGGTCGGGCGGCATCGGCGCGGCCCTCGCGGCTGAGAGGGCTGGCGCACGGGTGCTGCTGATCGAGCGCTCCCCCACCATCGGAGGCACGGCCGTGCGCGCGGGCGTCTCCACCTGGGAGCCTGTCGCGGGCGCGACCGGCGTCCCCTTCGAGATATACCTCGCGCTGCGCGAGCGCCCCGACGCCGTCGCCTGCTACTCCTACGGTCGGCACATCTGCATGCCGCGCCCCGGCGAGGCGCCCTTCCCCGGTGGCGAGCATGTCATGGACCGCGCCGTCGGCTATCTCAACACCCTCCAGCGCCACGGCATGCGCTCGCTGCGCGAGGACGAACAATTCGCACGGGAGACGCTGCACGGCGTGGTCTTCGAGCCGGACGCATACGCCGAGGTCGCGTGCGAGATGCTCCGCGAGGCTGGCGTGGAGGTGCTGATGGGCATAGCGGTGGTCGGCGCGGAGGCGACTGATGGACGCGTAGAGCACATCCGCCTCAGCGACGGCACTGAGGTACGCGGGCGGGCGTTCCTTGACTGCACGGGCGACGGGGCGCTCTGCGCGGCGGTGGGCTGCGAGATGATGGCCGGGCGCGACTGGCGCGACCGCTTCGGAGAGCCCCATGCGCCTCAGGTGTACGGACAGGAGTGTCCGTGCCACGGGAAGGCATCCTCCATTGCCACGAATGCCGCCACGCTCATCTACCGCATCATGCCAGCGGACACCGACCGCGTTGAGCCCCTGCCCGACGACATTCCCGCCGAGTGCTGGTGGCGCGAGCGCTTCCCGTCGGTGAGCGCGGTGCAGGCGCCGCGTGGCGGCTACATCATGAACATGTTGCCGACCGCAGAATATCGCTCCAGCGCCGCCTTCTACGAGGAATGCCGCCGCCGGCTGCTGGCGCACTGGCACTACGTGCAGAGCGAGTTCCCGGAATTCCGCGGATACCGCTTGGCGTGGATTGCCCCGGAGGTGGGCCTGCGGGAGGAGCGGCGCGTGGTCGGGGAGTACGTCCTGACCGAGCACGACCTGCTGGCGGGGCTGTCGGGGCAAGGACATGCCGACATCATCGCCATCGCCGATCACGCGATGGACCTGCATGGCGAGGGCGGCGGCTGCCGGGAACTGAGCGAGCCCTACGGCGTGCCCTTCCGCTGCCTGGTGCCGAAGGGGCTGCGGAACGTGCTGGTGGCGTCGCGCGCGAGTAGCTTCTCAGCAATCGCCGCGTCAAGCTGCCGGCTGTCGCGAACGATGATGCAGCTCGGACAGGCGGCCGGGACGGCGGCAGTGCTGGCGCTTGAGCGGGGGATGGACGCCCCTGACGTGCCCGCGGATGATCTGCGCGATGAACTGCGGGCGCAGCACGTCCAGCTTGAGTGGCCGATGCGGGATGAGCTGCGGGAGTGGATCGCGCAAACCGACGCCTGACCTGCACCCCGTGGCACGGACACTCCTGTCCGTGCGTGCAAGGCACTCCCCAACCACGATCTTTACCCGTATTACGCATGCAGAGGAGTGTCCGTGCCACCGGATGATATTACATCTCGCACGGGCACGCGTTGCTGAACGTCACCTGCATGACCACCTCGGCCTCGGCGCAGGCGGCGGCGAAGCCACTCTGTAGCGCCGCGAACAGCGCGTCGGCCTCCCCGACCACGAGCGTACTCATCGAACCGGGCTGAACGTGCAGACCAGCTTCGCGCAACGCCTCCGCGAAGGCGTCTATCGCCGGCGATAGGTGCTCGGTGCGTAGCGGGTAGAGCGACACCTGTGCGCTGATGACGTCCATCGCGTTCACTCCCTCACAAAGTGGGCCCGCGGGAGGGGCCGCACGAGCCATCTGACGCAGGAAGATGGCGAGGTCGGCCCAACATTCTCACATGCATGGTGGGCCGACCTCGCGCAGCTTGCTCCGCAACCCGCCCTCGTGCGGCCCCTCCACCGCGGGTGACGTGCGGAGAGGGACGCTCGGGCCATGGGGAGGGCCCTACTCCCTCACAAAGTGCATGACCAGCCCGGCGTAGTCGTCGCGGAAGCGGAAGCCGCACGCCTCGACTTCCGCGCGCACCTGCTGCGGATCGAGGTGCATCGGGTAGACGGACAGCACGCCGCCGGGGCGTATAACGCGGCGCATCTCCTCCATCGCGCCCCGCCGATCGTCAAGCTTCTGCAGCACATCGTAGAGCAGCCCCACGTCGCACGACGCGGCCTCCAGCGGAATGTGCGTCGTGCCATCGCCATGCACGGCGTGAAGGCTGCTATGCGCGGCATCTGCGACCGGGTCCATGCGGGAGAGGTCGCAGTCCATCGCATGGACCGCGCCCTCAGCGCCGACCATCTCCGCCGCCGGGAGCGCGTACGCTCCCGCTCCGCAGCCGAAGTCGAAGACGGTGTCGCCGGGCCGGATCGGAACGCTCGCCAGCACCTCCCCCGCGCGCTCGGCCAGCCACAGCTTCTGCTCGCGCTCCTCCGGCGGGACATCCATCACGTCTGCACCTCCGCAACAAGCGCAATCACGCCGCCGAGGCGCCACTGCGCGTCTCTCAGTCTCCGGTCAAGCCGCCTCTGCACTGCAAGCTCCAGCGAATCCTCGGTGCGTCCGCCGATGAGCGTAGTGCGCACCTCGATCCGCTCCGGCCGCAGATGCTCCTGCACCAGCGCCTCCAGCGCCTCCGGTGTCTGCAGCCGTGCCCGCGAGAGCGTCTCCCCCGCCTCGCCGCGCAGGATAGCGGCGCCGTAGATCGAGCGGGCATTGATCGCTTCGATGAAGATGCGCCCGCGGCAGACGCGCGCCATCTCCTTCAGCGCCCGCGGCAGATCCTCCACGAACTCCAGCACCGTGATCGCCGTGACGACATCGAAGACGTGCTCCTCGAAGGGCAGCGCCTCGACTGACGCATCTACCACGCGCTCCGGGTCATGCCCAAGCTGCTCCAGCCGCCACTGCGCGACTTCACGCATGTCGGGTGCGGGCTCGGTCCCATGTGCGTCAACGCAGAGTGAGAGCATCCGCGCGAGCATCCGGCCCGTGCCGCAGCCGACATCAAGCGCGCGCTCACCGTGCTGCGGGCGAGCCATCTCCACCAACAGCCGGAGCTCCTCGGACTCGGCATAGCCGCCCCATGGAGTGTGATACCACGCGTCATACTTCGCCACGTCGCGGGTGAAGTCCCCGCCGCTTGCGTTCATCATGGCCACCGCTACTTCAGGTTCGCGCTCTGCTGGAGATCGCCCTGACGGGGACGATCAGGCCGACCTACCCGCCCCGGACCTCGTCCAGTGTGCGGTCCCGCCTCATCTGCTGCCCGGCATCGTCAGGTCACGTCAAACTCCGCGAAGACGCCCTCGGTCACGGTTGCGGGATCAGGCTCGGCGCTCTCGCGCGCGAAGCGCACCGCCTCAGCCACCTCATCGGCAACTTCCGTCTCGATCGTGTCAAGCGCCGCCCAATCCGCCGCACCTCGCCCGATCAGCCGCTCACTGGCGATGATCAGAGGATCGCGCTCCAGCCAGCAGGCCTCCTCCTCATCGGTGCGGTAGAGGCACTCATCGCTCTTGGAGTGCCCGCAGTAGCGGTAGGTCCGCGCCTCGATCAGCGTCGGGCCGGCGCCCCCTCGCGCACGTTCGGCGGCCTCCGTGACCGCCTCATGCACGGCCTCCACGTCGTTGCCATCCACGCTCACGCCGGGGATGCCGTAGGCGCAGGCGCGATCGGCGACGCTCGTCACGCGGAACGACTGGTCTACCGACGTGCTCATCGCGTAGAG
>LSQX01207482.1_pt1 | contig 17556 bp, 15 predicted proteins | sample 654561 | NCBI WGS metagenome assembly LSQX01 (sample SAMN04489861, study PRJNA283612) | anaerobic digester metagenome | isolation source: 4 biogas reactors fed with cattle manure at either 37C or 55C with and... | place: Denmark: Kongens Lyngby | collected 2014
GCGGCAAGTAAAATATTTGCTTTTTTCCTTACCGCTTATTCTTATCGATATGATCTTTGAAATGAGTACTCTATTCCTGCGATAGATACCTTATCATCGTTAATTATCTTATTCCTTTGATAGCAGGATAGGGGCTTATCATTTAAGGTTGTTCCATTGGTAGAATTTAGATCTGTTATATAGTAATTGTCATCTTCCTTTGTAATCTTTATATGGTATCTGGAAACCACCTCTTTATCTATGAAGTAATCGACATTACTTTTTTGCTTCCCTATAACAAAAGGAAAGTCCTTTATAGGTATAACACTATAGGAGTCCTTATCCTCGGGCACAAGACAGCATCCATAGGAAGAAGGGTCAGCATTTAAAAGCACTGTCAATTCGGTTTTATCTTCTAATTGCTTTACGGTTTCCAACTTTCTCATTGGAAAGCTATACTCATCTTCAATCTTAATATGTTCAGATTTCTTTTCTACTTGTAGCTTATCGCTGTACTCGACTCTGGGATCGATATATTCCTCTTTACTGATAATTTTTGTTAAGCGATTATTCTTGTCCCAAATAATTTTCATTAAATAGCCTATTATTATCATTAGTATCAATAGCAATGCCATAAGCTTACTATAATCTATTCTGTTTCCCATAGAGGTATATACGATTTTCATATTAAGGCAGATGGCTAGCACCATAATAGCACCTAATATACAAGCCCCGGTATATATGTAATTTCGTAATGGATAATAATATATTTCACTTTCCTGAGATACCTTCTCCATCATAACCGGAATCTGTATTCTTGGTTTATATTCTTCTTTAGCTGATTCTTTTTTTACTGTTTCATCTTTATCTGGACCATAAGCATCTTCATGTTTACTATCTTTCCTAGTACTTCTGTTTAGGCCCTTTCTGCTTTCTGACCTTACCAGCTTGTCCGTCTTACTTTCTTTGATAGCCGATAAGAGATTATTAAAGGAAAAGCCTTCGTCACGGCAGACCGCATACAGATTATAGACATAAAGCACAGCATCCTTATCATTGTATTCTACCTTATTCATAAGATATTCAATTAATGTGGTCATTTGCTTACCTATGTCCTTGCCATATCCCGGAATGTAGCTTACGAATGCCTGACCAGATGCAAGCTCTATATATACATGCTCCGGATCAAGCAGCAGGTCATTTTCATTAAGCAGATATTCATAGGCAAACAGGATCAAATCAGCCAGATTTGCAAATAAGCTTTTTAACTGTTCATAGTTAATCTTGCTTTTAACATAGATGGTATCGATAGACTGCTTGGCTGTAATATCATAATAATAAAACACCTGATTATCGATGGACCTTGGCTCTGGTCTTATAATACCTTCTATTGAATTTGCCTCTAGCATACACACGGAGTAAGCTTCATCATCACTATTATCCGGCTTAGCTATTACAAGATAATTATGTCGAAGATCCTTTCTATAACTTACGTCCATTGTCACTCTCCTTTACTAATCTGACAGAAGCCTTCCTATGCTTTCCTTTAATTTATCGAATCCCTTAATCTTTGAGCCTGTATCAAGTATAACCTCTGATAATCTAACCGAATCCGCAGGGTAATGATATGCCGATTTGGCCTCTACAAGCATGGTCCTATCCGAGGAAATTATCCACTGCAGGCCCTTAAGGGGAAATTTGAAGCTGGCCTCCACCCTAATAGAAAGATTAAGAGTCCCCTTTGTGGCATTAATATCTGTAATCTCTGTGGCTATAAGACCCTTTGATAAAAGCCTACTGATATAATTTTCTATTTCCATCTCTTTCGAATCCGGATTCCCAAATATCCTGTCTAATAACCCATTATTAATCTCATCATAGTTAACCCTTCCGCTTGCAACATCTGTCTGATGCTTGATATTCATTGACGCTTTATGCAATACCCCATCAGTAATCCCGCGTATTTTGCAATAATCGTGAAGATAGAAGGAAAGATATATTATAAAAACCATGGTAAAAAGCACTATAGGCATAATAAACACCGCCTCTATAGTAAAGCTAGCTTTAAGTCTCAAGGGATTTATCCTCCTTGTAAAAACTATAAATTTATACTGAATATAACGGAGGATATTCCTCCTATATCGGAATACTTAAGAGCAGATAGGCTCCCAGAAGAAAAGGCATAAAGGGAATGGCCTTTTTTCTATCTGCCCTACGAAGCACCAAAAGCCCTATAGAAAATACTGCCGCCATTGCAAGGGCAAGAGCAAAAAGCTCAATATTAGCCCAAATCCCAAGTCCTATGCCTGTAACTGCTAGCACAAGTCCGTCTCCAATACCAATCTTTCCTCCTGTAGCCTTACTTAATAGCATCAGTCCTAATCCCAGAGACAGTCCAAGCATCCTGCTCATTACAGATAAGACAGAGCAAAAGGGGATACATATGCACATGCAAATACCGGCAATAAAAACTATTCCTACTCTAATCTTCTTCCATTTTATATCTTGAATTGTAACTATGACCAAGAATAATCCTATTAATATCCTAATTATGTACTCCCACATTTCCCTTCCTCTCCTATCCGTCTTCCTATCTTTTCTTGTGTCTAGCATCATGTTCTTCTCTATAATCAAACTATTCATCAATTACCGCACCTTTTACAGGGAGCTCTATCATTAACCTGAGATAAGGGTACCTCTTTAACTGTCCTTTTAATTTTAGAGCAGTCTTTAAGTCTATGGTACCTGTCACCATATGGTGTAATATAATAGGTTCCATGCTCAGGTTCATTACCTCTGAAGCAAGCTTCACAGGGATAATATATCCCTCCATTTCTATTCCTCTGCCATGTTGGCTTACCGATAATTGTCTCTATGGATATGTTTATATGAGAGCAGGTACTCTTAAGATGATATACTGTACCGCTTTCGGTGATATAGACGATTCTTTCTTCCTTATCATCCTCCTCTACAATTGTATATAGAGGGGAAAGCTGATGGCCCTTCCATCCCCGAACCCTTACTCTCTGTATCATATCCATTTCCCTAAGACCAAGAATTCTAATTGGTATTCTAATACGGTACCTGATTATAATATCAATATCATCATTGCCCTCTAGTACCTTGGAGCCTTCAAAGCGGATGCCGTCATAGCCTCCGACTAATAATAGATTGTTGCTAATATCTATATTTAGTCTGCTTGCCACTGTATATTTAAGGACTAGATTATTGATTATGGCATCTGTAAGCTCTTCTAATCCCATCTCTATTCCTTCCTCTAGCATAGAAGCATCTGAGCTCTTAGCATCCGTGGCATCTTGAAAGTCTGAGTAAAAATATGTAGCTTTTGCCATACTTAGACCAGTTTCAGTTATTGCCTCCTGCAATACCTCCTGAAGGGTTATTATCTGAATAAGATATAGAATGCATATAAAAAAGAACAGAAAGAGAGGAAGTACCATTGACGCTTCAACTGTAAGTGATGCCTTTATTCCTTTAGCTTTTAAATGATTTATATTGAGCATTAGCTTCATATTTCTACCGATACCTTGACACCAAATCCCATCTGATGATCCGGGATGCCCGTTCTTCTAATAAAATAATAATAATGCGTCAGCAAATGATTTCTTGGAGAGAGATAGTTTTTATTTGATTAAAAGAATATGAAAAAGATGTTTAAGACTTAGAAGAGCGGACATCCCGAACCACCATATCTTGGGACTTGGTTTTCTTAATAGCTGCATTCAGCTCGGATTATGAGGGGCATATTATTGCTGGTGTTTATGTATTTGTTTATAAATGTAAAGCTTGTAAATAGCGGCTTTATCTGGAATCTAGCCTCAGCCTCATAACCAAAGACACAATTTTGAAGACTGATATTTGTACCATATCGCATTTTGATATTTTCTTGTATTAAGTCCATCATTCGATATGAAAGCTTTCTCTGATTTGTCAGGAATAAGAAGAGGGTAAGATAATCATTATAGGAAAGCCCTTTATCATCCTTATATGAATCTGCTTTTTTACGAATGTTTTCTCTGGTCAGCATGAGTAGATCACTATATCTTTCTTCTACTTTTTTCTTAAGGAGAGGAACATCCTTACCTATAAGCAAGGCACAGGTATCCACAAGGGCCGAGGCAAGAGCCAATAGTATCATCAAAACTCCCTGGGTAATAGCAACCAATACTGGAAGACCCGTAAATCCTACTAGTTTAGTGGCTATGGATTTTGCTTCATTCCATTTTTCTTTTTCACCCAGAATGGATGTGAAATTTAATAAGGTTCTTATAAGAATAAGTCTTCCTATGATAGCCTGCAGATTATCCTTATCCGAAGTTTTTCCATATAGGAGGTATTCTCTTTCATAGGTAAGTACGGAGGGCTTTCTTCCTTCCTTTTCCTCATCCTTTACAGGAAATCTATAGAAGTGCTCACTTATATATCCCTGAACCAAAAGACGTTCTGATATCTCATTTGCTCCATCACCTATAAGCGCCCCAAGACTATAATCCCCAAAGCTGCCAAACAAGTCTCCCGTACCCGAATTCTTACCTCCTATTTTCATATTCTTAAGTAGGTTGGAGAATGAAAATCCCTCTTCATCTCCAGACATCATATCTATAATAGACGGTAGTTGCTCCTCTGATATTTCATTGTCGGATATAGTTTTTGGATCAATCACTAGGCTTGTAATTCCTTCTTCTATAAGATCCTTCATGCCACCTAAGAAATCCGGAGAATCTTCATCCTCTAATACTAGGGTACTATAATTAATATTTAATCCCTGTGCCTCATAAGCTAACAGACTTTGATATGCTCTCGTATAGGCTTCCTTAGCCCCTAAATAATCCTCGCTTAACATTGCCTGGTAACCATTGTTAAGGCTATCTAGACTCGAGATTAATATATTATAATCATTAGACAATATCTCCTTCATTCTAGGGAAATCATATCCGTAGCTATTGTTAATATCATATCTTTTTAATTCCTCTAATCCTTCTTCAAGGCTTTCATAGACCTTAGTATCTAACCCTTCCTTCTTACCTTCAAGATTGCTCTCATAGGATTTAATTAATGGCTCAGCTTCCTTTGCTGTTATTATTATTTGCTCCATCTCTATTATGGCTTGCTCAGAGGCTGTGAGACTTCCTGATATCAGTTCGTATAGATTATTTCCATAGGATGTGATGGTACTTATGCAATTCGTTTGCTCCATTTTATAAGCATCAATACCTGTTCTTAAGGCATCAGCCTCATCCTCAAGCCCAGATAATCCTTCCTCTGCTTCAATAATGCTTTCCTCTATGGATTCTATGTAATCCTCATCCGCTTCTTTATTATTAGCTAATGACTCTACTAGCTGTCCTAAGGCAGCACTAGCTTGCTCAATATTTTTTAGCACTTCCTCTAGGCTAGCCTCTAGGACTTTTATAGCTTCAATTATCTCATTAAGCCTTATAAAGCTGCTATCAATTAAGTTAAATATCTTTGAGGGGTCCGTATATTGATTTTCTAGTGCAAGAAATACTATCTCATTGTTAATTCCCGTGCTTTCCATGGTCGGGCTTACAAATAGTATTTTCTTAATGAAGCAGGCTTCTGTCTTTAGGGTCCCTCCCTTTCCCTTAATAATACCCTTTCGCCCGGTTGATACCCCGTCAATATATCTCATAAGTGCAAGAACTCCCTCATCTATGGTGACTAGCTTTTCCTCAAGCTTTACCTTTTCTTCGTACAAAACACTGACCTTTTTAGGTTGCTCAAGTAGGGATGCCTTGTCCAGTAAGAACTCAGCTACATCACCCACTGTCCGATATTTCATATATTCGGTAACCTCATGAATAAATACCTCCCCTTTGTGATCCAAAAGATTGGTTTCTGATATTAACTCGACTGCTTCCAAGGAAGTAGGATATAGGTTGAGCCTATTACCGGCTCCGTATATACCATGACCGGGATTTAAGGTATATGACATATAGTCTTCCATTCTCACAGCTATCTCGCCATACTTAGATGAGGAATCCTCCTGTGAGCAATCAAGACCAAGCAAATGGTATTCCTCCATAAGAGGTCCATAAAATCCTGCCAGAACCGAATCCATGGATGTGTATAGAGCACGCTCTGCAAAGACCTTTGCGCTTGTTTGCCTTGCACCTTCTATAACCGTCATAACCAAGGAGAGAATAAGAAGGAGCACTAGGCTAAGGAAGACTGTAATAGATGCTTCCTGACTATGGTTTTTATTTTCTTTCAATTTCATGACCTCTTAGGGAGTGTTTAGGGTATCTACCTGATCATTAATAGTCTCAAATACACTATTAATAATATTTGTTATCTGCTCTCGAAACAAAACCACCAAGAGTATTAGGACTAGGAGTATCAGTATTATTTCTACAACACCGATTCCATCCACCTCAGACTTCATAAATTCTTTAATTCTTTTCATCTTCTCTCTTCCTTTCTGTTAATAAGTAAGGTTATTTATATTAAGCATTCCTATGTTAATCTTATATTTGAAATGAAATAAATGCAGGTATTAAAATTATAATCAAGACTATAAGAAGCATAATCATCATAGGACCTAATAGCTTTGTAGATGCCTCCTCACCAAGCCTCTTGGTGATTTCCTTTCGTTCCTGAAAAGCTTCCATGGCTTCTTGCTTAAGTAAATCGACCATATTCTTGTTTCCCTTCTTAAGGTTTTGAACCAGCATTGAGCTAAATTTCATATATGGCATCAAACCAATTCTTTGGCCAAACTGCTCATAGGCATTCACCTCCGGCACCCCAAGCTTTAGCTCGTGTAGGGTAACTTGCATTTCTTCATATACATATCGCTTTTGTCCTTTATTTAATCTATTACTACTCCTATAATCATCGGAGATTTTACTCCAGGCTTGTCTAATAGTCATTCCTGCATTTACTAATAGATTAAATTTATTAATTATGTCCGGATAATCGAGAAGCATTTGATTCTTTCTTATCTTCATTTTGTCATCTAATGTCTTGTCCATAAAGACCCATAGGAGCACAGAGCCAATTATGCCAATTATAAAAACCCGAAACGATCTGTTATTAACAGGTATTTCCCATGTAATAAGGTATTCACCTATCCTTTTAGGAAGCTGCCAATCTTTAGATGTGGACGATTCTTTTTCTCTTATATCAAGAGTGCTGTTTAGCTCCCTATATAATAGTGTTGCTTTATCTAATTCGACAGGCCAAAGGGTTAAGGCTATCGTATGCTCCACCCTTCTATCTTCATATTTAAGGATTGCCATGACCTGGGTGCTAGTCCCTTCGTCATTCATATTTTCATTTAAGACCCTGCCGCTTCCGGAAATAAGCCTATAATCATTTGGAACCCATTCTACGCTTATACCAGTGTTTGGAATTTCTCTTATAAAATTTAAATCCTTATCCACATAATTGAAAGCTTCGTTCTGACCCAACATCTCCTTCTCAAGATAGGGGATAGCTTTTTCTAATAGTTTTTTCCATTCCTCATTAGTATATATACGCTCCTTATTATTTATTGTAATTTCATCTTCATAGATATCTTCTTTATCGTTTTCATTTTCCATACGGAATTGTAGCCTAAGACGGCTGGTTCCTTCACCTTCATTTGGTCTTATAATATTATTATCAAATGAAGATGACGTCATTGTTTGAAGTGATGTTATCATGGAAATGCATGAGAATACGAATATTATTAGTAGAAACAAAGATGTTTTTTGATACCAGTAGAGTTTAATTTGATTATCATGATGATCGGAAATATATAGAGAGCTGATTTTCCTAGATATGCTAGTCTTCTTTAGAAGTCTTTTCTCGAGCCCTGTCTTTTTAAGTAAGAGCCCTGCCATATGATATAGAAAATATAGCCTATGCTTTTTTCTGTCGATATCCAAAAGCAAACCATCCTTACGCCTCAAGGAAATCACATAAAAATATAGTATAAATACAATTATTATAATGTTTACATATAACATAAGATACTTCCTTATAGTTCTATAGAAATGATATTATCGATAATACGATAGGTGAACAGGTAGATTCCTAAGAGAATAGTCATGACAAAAATTCCAAAAAAATTATGATATAAAGGATTTAAGAATCCAGGTGATGAAAGGGTTAGATAGCACAGGATACCCACCGGGACAATCTTCATTATGTTTGCTTCAAATTTCTTTGCGGCGACTAAGGTTATAATCTCCCGCTTTACCTCAAGTCTGTCACTTATTATAGAGCCGGTACTTTTTATTATTTGTACTATATCTCCCCCTGTTCGTTTGGCGGTTGCAAAGACCTCAGCAAAGCTTATAATGTCCTCAACCCCGCTACGCTCACCAAAATCATATAGAGCCTTTTCTACTGTAATATTCATCTGTATTCGGTTGACAAGATAGGTGAATTCTTTAATAATCATTGCACCATCGTGATATATCGGCTTTAAATCCTTAATAGCCTCTATGAATGCATGCTCTGCACTATAACCTGCGCTTATTGCAGCTGACAGGCTGTTAATTCCATCCCTGAATTCGAGATTTAGCTGCCATTTTCTTTTTTCGACTAGACTGCTTTTTTTCTTCCTGCAGTATATATATATCATGGGACTAAGCAATATAAGGCCTAATATGCTCTTATAAAACAGGGCTCCCAATATAAATACCACTATAAGTCCCTCGAGGATATACCGTATCTTCTCAGCAGGAGAAAAACGATAGATATTATAGTCTTCAACCATATGTAACCCCCGCACGACTTAGCTTCTCGGTATATGTAAGCTTATTTACCTTTTCTAATTTACCTACTACTCTTCCGTTTTTCTCACCCTCTTCTACGAATTTATACAAAGGGCTTAATGTGATTTCATTATTATCAATATTTAATACCTCGGTTATCTCCAAGACTCTTCTTGACTTATCTCTAAGTCTTCCAAGATGTACGATTATATCTATGGCAGAGGCTATTTGTCTACGTACAGCCATTAAAGGAATGTCCGCACCTAGAAGAACAAGAGATTCCAACCTGTTTAGCATATCAGCCGGAGAGTTGGCATGTCCGGTTGAAAGTGAGCCATCATGGCCTGTATTAAGGGCTTGGAGCATGTCAATTGCAGCCTCATCTCTTACCTCTCCCACAATAATCCTATCTGGTCTCATCCTAAGGGATGTCTTTATCAAATCTCTTATTGACACTAGATTAATACCTTCTGTATTCCCGTTTCTTACCTCCATACGAACTAGGTTTGCAACCCCTCTAAGCTGCAGCTCAGCCGAATCCTCAATAGTAATGATTCGTTCGTTTGAAGGTATATAATTTGATAAGACATTAAGAAATGTAGTTTTACCTGAACCTGTACCACCGCTTATGAATATATTGTATTTTGCGATAACCAGCGTTTCTAGAAAACCTGCTGCTTCAGGGGTTATGGATTCATATTCAATCAGCTGGTCAATGGTAATCGGATTTTCTGGAAATCTTCTTATTGTAATTACTGGCCCGTCTAGTGCAATAGGCGGAAGAACAATATTAACTCTTGAGCCATCCGGTAGCCTAGAATCTACTATAGGGGTAGAAGCATTTACGATACGGTTAGACTGTGATACAATCTGCTGAACCACATCCTCTAATTTCTCCTCGGATTCAAAGCTTTTTGAACATCTAGAAATGACGCCGTTTTGCTCAATAAATATATCCTTTGCACCATTTACCATGATCTCGGTTATCGAAGGATCTTCAATCATATCCTGTAGAACATCCAGCTTGCGAATGGAATTGTAGATATCTCTTCGCAGCCTTCTTTTCTCCTGCATGCTGATATAATTCTCTCTGCTTTTTACAACCAATATCTCGTCTATTGTACTAAGCAGCTCCTTATCAGAAACTTCAGTGGTTAAATCAATACTGTTTAAAACTTCCTGCTGTAGCTTTTCTTTTAACCAGCTCATATGGGCTCCTTTCAGTTTAACTCACAGTTAACAACTTGCCTGTCGTAAGCTTTACTCTGTCAATTTTAAGCTTTTTAATAGGTAGACCGATTAGCTCTGTCTGTCGCTCCCATTCCTTTATGACAAGTTCTTCATAGGGCAAATCACATGTTACTATGCATATCTCATTACTTCGACCTAAGACTTCCATAGAGGCCTCGGTGTAGATTCCAAGATAGAATATCACCGTCTCGTAATCAGTATAATTCTTTATATCATCCATAAATCTGCCTATGTCCTCACGACTTAAAGATAATAGATCAAAGCCATGAATAGGTCCTGTTAGATATGTCAGCTTTTCAGAATAGTTAAGATAGGATTTAAATTTATCCATATAGTCCGACTTGCTTTCCTTAAGATAGTATAAAAGCTCAGACATAGACTGTCCTCTATTCTCAACTCCTAGCATAAATGTTGTCGGTAATAAATCAAAGGCAATATAAAGTACTTTTTTCTTATTAGAAAGCTCCTTAGCATAAGACCAGGCATAAGATATCTTCTCAGGTCCCGGGATTGGTGGAAAAATAGATATAAACACCATATCATCGACAGGATTCTTCTCATGCCTATCCTCCAGTCTTGTATAAGAAGACAGTAGAGCTGAAGCAATCTTTCCTGCTGCCTGATATTTATATATTGATTCCTGCTTGTCCTCTTTCTGCTTCATATCCGCACAAAGATAAAAAACATATTTAATATTCTCCTCTGGCAGCTCCTTAGATAAGGCGTCTCCTCCGTATAAAAGAATATCAAGGGGCTGATATTTTAAAAGATCAATTAAGCTATCTTCCCTGGTAAAGAGTAAAATATCAAAGCCATCCCAAGCTGATTTTTTAAAGTGCTCCAATAAACGGGATGCATATAAAATATCAGTATCAAAAATAGCCAATAGCTTCTTCTCCAAGCTATCACCTCCTAAAGAATAATCATTATTCTTATATTTAATTTAACACTGGAAATAAACAGAAAACATCACTACGATTTAGCCTTATGGCTTAGATATATGGAGAATCCTAAGAATACACAAATGATTGCTATGATTGCTATAAATCATATGTAAATCTATCAGATTTGGGGATATACATATAATACATAATTTTCAATCAAATGTCAATATATTCCTTTTGATATTTATAAACTTTTGTAATCTTATACAAAAAACTTACTTATGTAAGGATGATTTGCACAAATATCCTCTATAAGGAGTAATAGAAAGCTAGCCCATAAAGAAGAACAAATCCCGGAAGCCCTAGCAAGCCGTTTGAAAGAACGGTAAATGCATTAACTCCAACCGTAATCTGATAACCGCTTATGGTAAGAACAAAATCTAAGAGATAGATTCCCGCAGTCCCCACACATGCCCGAAGCAAAAAATCCATTACCAGATCAGATCGTTTCCTGACAATACAGATACCTATAAATACTAAACATGCAACAATAATAATGGCTAATATAATGCTTTCCATATCATCACCGTGTCTCTTTCTTTTATAATGCAGAAAACAACATGTATATATAATACAACCTACAATATTTATATACGATTATATCCAAATTATTCTAACTAAAAGAATAAATGGTTATTTCTTTGACTATACTATTAACATAAAAGAGGGAAAGTGATGGTGAAAATGAAAATATTCTCCCGAAAGAAGCGCCCCCATGAGGATCTCCTGATAAAAGAAATAAATAAAACTAAACTAGCCTTAGAAGCAGCATACTCTCAGTTTGAATATGTAGTTGATCCTGATTTAATTGACAGCTGCATATATGAGCTGAATGCCATACAAAATCGTTATAAGTATTTATTAAAGCAAGCTAAGGCCTCCGAGAAAAGCTATGTTGAGTCGAAATCCTAGGGCTAGTGTGGTCCAGCTTCGCTGGACACACCGCAAGAAAATGGGCTACCGTAAAACAGTTTTACGGTAGCCCTTCTTTATCTTATGTATTATTTTTTCTTATGTAGCTTAATAGGTCTCTTTAGTATATTAAATTCTTTAGTGTTTTTAAGCTCTTTCGTATATGGCTTTATGCAATGAACCCTCGGCTTTTATTACTAGGATCAATATATGTTTCATTTAAGGACCCCCTGCCGTAGGTTAAGCCCGCGTATAGCTGCTGAGTGTTACGCATCATAGGACCGCTCGTATCACTTTTGCTGACTCCCTCAAATCCTATTAGCAGCTTCTTTAGTATTGCCTTGGCATACTGAAGGGTTAGAGGATTTCGCTTTACTATAGCCTTAATTATATGCTTGCTGGTATAAAGATATAGGCTAAGCAAATCATAGGAAATCACATATCTATAGTCTAAGGCCGCCATTAGTTCGCTAACATATTTTTGTGCGCTCTTAAGCTCCTTATCAAAATTACCTAAATCATTCTCCTCATATGACTTCTCGGCTTCTTCAATTCTAACCAAGGTCATTTCATAGAGGATTACTATCAATTCACTTTTTGATGCCTGAGTAATTCGGGCCGTAAAGGATTGGATAGTCTCTTTATTCATATTGTACTACCTCCCTCTTATCAGTTGTTCTGTTACTGCTGAAGTAAGGATAGTACATTTTGTGGTCTCATATTAGCCTGTGCAAGCATGGATGTACCTGCCTGTGCAAGAACATTCTTCTGTGTATACTCTGCCATTTCCTCTGCCATGTCCACATCCTCTATACGAGACAGGGCTTCGGTCATATTCTCAGAGGTAACATCCAGATTGGATATGGAATGCTCAAGACGGTTCTGATAAGCACCAAGCTTAGATCTTATAGCTGAAACCTCATTAATTGCAGTATCAAGAAGACCAATCGCTTTTTGCGCTCCGTCTGCTGTTCCTATGTTTACCTTGTCGACACCAAGAGTTTGTGGCGTCACTCTAGGGATTCTAACAGACATAATCTGTCCTTCATTGGCACCAATCTGAAGATCCATAGGACCTGCGTCAAGTACAGATACTGTAATGGGTATAGGTTCGTAAGGTATAGGATTACTGTCTATATCCAAATTAGGTAGTATTTCACTCTCATCTGGCTCATTTTCTGCATCATTAATCTTAGCATCTTGGAACCTTGTCCCAACAGTTCCTGGGTCAACTTCAAATACCATCTTAAAATTATTGCGGTCTGATACAGTAACCTTATTTCCCCTGATTGAAACGGTTGCAGTATTCTCAAATAGAGAATCTTTTACTAATAAGTCGATTTCTGCCTTTGCATCTATTCCAGTTGCCTCTGCTCCGGCTACGGTTAATCCAAGTAGTGCACTTAATTCGGGCTTATCACAATGAATAGTAATCTTCTGATCTGAGCCATAATCCCTTGATACGAATATAAGAGTATCCCCGGTAACCAGTGACTTACTTTCATAGCCTGCCAACTCTAGGTTATCATTAATATCCGGCGTTGTACTGTCTGATGCAAATACATTTATATTTACATTATCACAGGCATCCCTCAGCTTCTGGAATACCTCATCAACTGTATCTCCAATATTAACCTTTACGGTCTCACCATTAATATTAATTGATCCTGCTTCATCTTCCGTGATTTTTCTGGTAGCTGGAGTATGATCGTCCCCAGTCAAGGGATTTACACCAAGAGCAACATCGTCACCAACTATTACTGCCTGTCTTGCATCCTGGGTTATTCTAATGGCATAATCACCGACCTCAACGGTATCCGATAGTGAAACCAGACTAACACTATTATTAGATGAAAATGATTTTCTGTCGATATTACCGTCCAGAAGTGTCATTGTGTTAAATTCTGTGGTTTCTGAAATACGGGTGATTTCTTCATTTAATTGATTTATTTCTGCCTGAATAGCTATTCTGTCCTCGGTGGTATAGATACCATTGGCGGACTGAACGGATAGCTCTCTCATTCTTTGGAGCATAGCTTCTACTTCTACAAGAGCACCCTCTGCTGTCTGTATAACGGATATACCGTCAGAAGCATTTCTTGAGGCCTGTTCCAAGCCGGAAATCTGTGTCCTCATTTTCTCTGAGATAGCAAGTCCTGCGGAATCATCAGCCGCACTGTTGATACGATAGCCTGAAGATAATCTCTCTAAGCTGGCATCTAGTAACCTGTTAGTTCTGGAAAGCTGGTTGTTAGCTTTTAATGCCGAAATATTATGGTTAATTCTCATTATCGTTCACGATCCTTTCTTCTGGGCTGCCATACCCCTCCTTGAACGATGGACAGCGATTATAAATAATATATTATTTCAGCAACCTCCATGTGGCCGAATTAGTCTCTTCTTATGCGACTGCGCTATCAGCTTCCTCTGCTGACCGCATCATAAGAATCAAAGCCTTTGCTACCCGATATAGGATTCTCTCAGTCTCTGGACTTTTATCTCCTTCTTGGTCCGGAGAATTTTGATAGATGTAAATTGTATCGGGTGCTTGCTGTAAGCAGAAATTCAACTGCTTTATAGTAATATTTTCTTCCTGAGCCACTAATTTTAGCGGCTCCGTCTGTAACTCGAGTATCTTAAGACTTCCTATATAATCGCTGGCAATATATCCACTTAGCTTACTATCCTTAAGTGAGGCTTCAGCCCTTATATTTCCCAGCTTCTCCGATAAAAGTGAAACTGTAACCTTTCCTCCGGATTCCTTTCCCCGGATAATGGTCAGGTTGATATTAGTGATTTTACCTGATGCTTCTATAGGAATTTGATAAAATTCTCTTTTTGCAAGATTTCTTAAAAAGCTCATCTGCATTCCCATGCTCTTTAGCTGAGTAAGCTCCTTAAAATCAATATGCTCACCTAGAGCCTCATCCTCTATAAGAGCCTTCACATCCTGCTCTAGCTGTTCATATGCTTTTGTCATAGTATCATTGTCTATTAATGTATCGGATAATTCCAGGTTTTTCTTAAGGCTCTTCTGCGATTTTTCGTCCTTTTCATCCTCTTTATCATTAATTAATCCAAATAGTCTTTTAAACACCTTACTACTATTATTTAAAACCTGTCCTGCCATCACCAGATTGCTAGTGGTGCAGGGAATTTTAAAGTCATTAAGAAAGCGAATAGACCTATCACAGTTACTGTAAGCCTCTTGCATATCTCTTAATTTATCATAATAATAAGCCTGATCTGCAGCCAAATTGGTCTCTATACTCTTAATGTACTCTAAAAGCTGCTCTGTCTTCATGTTTCCTATGGTCTCCCATGCATCTAAGAGTGTTTTGGATTCACCCCCGGATTTACCATCTATATTAAGAATACTGCTATGAAGCTGATGTAGCTTGTTTGGTGTTAGGCTATTAAGAAGCTCCTTAATTATCGCCCCCTGAACCTCACCTAAAACAGCCGCTTCTTTAAAATATGTATCTGTGGCATTGGTCATATCCTCTGTAGTATTCTTATGAAATACCGCTCCTAATTGATCCGATATGGACTCCTGCTTAAATGAAACATCCTCTATAAGACCAAATGCATCATTTATCTTATAATCCATTTCTCCCTTTTTATTGGTCCTGAGGGCTGTTAATAGATGATTTAAGGTCACCTCTTGATCGGACTTTATAAGAGCACCAAGCGCCGCCCCATCTGATTTCTCAATTTGATATAAGAGCCTATATATTCCGATATAAGCCTTTCTTTCATCTTCTGATATACCCTCTTCTTTCTCTAGCTTATATAGATATGAGCTATATTTATCAAGAGAAGAATATCCCTGCTCATTTAATATCTCTATGCGACTATTAAGCTCATCTATGGGAATATCCATGGGATTTATTCCGCCTTTAATAATCTGAACGGCTACTCCGGGATTCATATTCTGAATTAGATAGTTAACACTTAGGTCGTAAGCCTTAACTTGTTCTATGGATTCCTTTGTTATCTCCATTCTGTTATAGCCTAAGATTCTAATAGCCCTATGGTTATACTCTGTATTATCAATACCCATTTCCTCCATAAGAGAAGTGGCATTTAAAAATGCCTTCTTTATACTGTCTCCGTATTCGGCTCTTGGCATGGTAAAGAAGACTTCATAAGCCTCTTTAGCCCTATCAAGCTCAGAAATAATAGTCCTACCCGCTTCAAGTAAGCCGGACATAGTAATGTTTCTTCTGTTTCCAAGGGTCGCTCCAAGGACATGGATGGGCATTTTCTTTAGTTCATCCATGCCTTCTGATGTTAATTGTATAAGCTTAAGGGATGATTCTTCAGATTCTTCTATATAGATCTCCTTGTAATATGCTTCTTCCTCGAACCGTAGTCTTTCCACAACCTTTTCTAAGGTCTCGGTTTCTATATGAATACCCTTTTTCTCCAAGAGCATGGCTGCTTCCAGTGTCATTTTTAAGCGAATTTCCTCCAGCTGCCTCTTAGCGCTTAATTCCGTAATCTGAAGAGTATTTTGTCTACCCTTTTCTATCAAATCGACATCCCCAGGAAGGACCCCCTCTTTCATTCCTCTAAGGATTCTGTCAAAAATCATTTCCTTATTATAATTCTTTCTTAAGTCCTTAAAGCTTATCAATAGGTCAATGTTATCTTTTGTCAATGGTATCTTGTTCTCTATGAGCCATCTGGCATCTTCAAGAATCTCATTATCGGCGATTGTTTCATTATCCTCTATAATCTCGCAAACCTGTGGAATAAGCTTCTTCCATTCGGCATCTGATAGCTTTTCTATTGCTTCATTACTTTGTTTGCTATATCTTGCTTTATATAGGTTTTCAATAGAAGGCGTAAGCCCCTTATTAAGTAGATATAATACGTCCTTTTTATCCATATGAGGGATGCCTTCACTTAATTTTAAAGCTACATTTATTCGCTCAACAGAATCCTCCTTAATAGGAAGATTCTCCGCCTCCATAGCTTTCTTAATATCCTCTCTTGATAATTCCTCATAAGGGGCTAGCTCCTTTACACCCTTTAGCTGCTCCTTTTCAATATCTAAGTCTTTCTCTATGCTAGCATCACTGCTGCCTTCATAATCCTTGATTATTTCTACGGCAAAGGTCAGGGCTTCTATAGTTAAGTCCTCGGCTTTAAAGCCTTCCTCAGAAAGCTTCATATAATCCCTTGCGGTCATCCGATTAAGAATACCCTCTATCATGCTTTTTGTTCTATTATAATCCTCCTCATTTTTCCGCTGATTAATATGACGCCCCTTCCGTGACAGCATAATATCCTTATCTGTGTCGGTGCGTCTTAGAGATGCTCTTGGACTATAAGAAATGTCCTCATCAATTTCCTTTGTTTCAAGAGCTTCCTTGTTTTCACTTTTTGTTAAATTAGTTCTGATAACCTGTGACTGCCTGAGTATATCCAAAAGGATATCTACTCCCTTGTCAGTATTAATACCTCTCATCAATAAATCCATTCCTTCCAGGGTGTCAATTTAATTAATTTCTAATTTAAATAATCATAAGGTCTGTTATAATATCATTAGTTCTTGTCTCAGTTTATATTTCGGCTAGAAAGGGATAAAACTTTAAATAAATGCAAAATATGATTTATACTTCTTATGACATCCTAGTATGAATAAACTTAAATTAACATAAATGAATACTATTACGGAGGTAGTAATGTTAACAAGAAAATTTAAGCTATATATA
>LSQX01263166.1_pt2 | contig 17555 bp, 16 predicted proteins | sample 654561 | NCBI WGS metagenome assembly LSQX01 (sample SAMN04489861, study PRJNA283612) | anaerobic digester metagenome | isolation source: 4 biogas reactors fed with cattle manure at either 37C or 55C with and... | place: Denmark: Kongens Lyngby | collected 2014
ATGAAAACCGGCGAAGGCAAAACCCAGGTTGCCACCCTGCCGGCATATCTCAACGCCCTTGACGGCAAATCCGTCCATATCGTTACGGTAAACGACTATCTTGCCAAGCGGGACAGCGAATGGATGGGAAAGCTTTACAACTTCTTGGGGCTGTCGGTGGGGCTTATCGTCCACGGGCAGACAAGGGAGCAGAAAAAAGCCGCCTACGCCGCCGACATTACCTACGGCACCAACAACGAAATAGGGTTCGACTACCTGCGGGACAATATGGTAATCTACAAGGAACAAATTACCCAGCGGGGGCATGACTTTGCCATAATCGACGAGGTGGACTCCATACTCATCGACGAGGCGAGAACCCCCCTTATCATATCCGGCGCCGGGGAGAAGTCCGACCCGCTCTACGAAAAGACCAACGAGCTTGTCAAGCGGATGAAGTGCTTCCGCATGAAGGAAATCGACGCCAAGGCCGACCACGACGACATCGACGCCGACTACATCGTTGACGAAAAGGCGAAAACCGCGGTGCTTACAAAGAGCGGGATTGAAAAGGCGGAACGCTTTTTCGCCGTTGAAAACTTGGGGGACGCCGAAAACCAGGAATACATGCATTATATAAACAACGCCATCCACGCCCACGGGGTTAAACAGAAGGACGTGGACTATGTGGTAAAGGAAGGTCAGGTGCTTATCGTCGACCCCTTCACCGGACGGATTATGTACGGCAGGCGGTATTCCAACGGCCTTCACCAGGCTCTGGAGGCAAAGGAAGGGGTAACCATCGAACGGGAAAACAAGACCCAGGCAACCATCACCTTCCAGAACTACTTCCGCCTTTACAAAAAGCTTTCCGGCATGACGGGTACCGCCCTCACCGAGGAGGACGAATTTAGGGAAATATATAACCTTGACGTGGTGGAAATCCCCACCAACCGCCCCATGATACGGGACGACCACACCGATATGGTGTTTAAGACGGTCAAGGGTAAATACAACCATATCATAAATCAGATAAAGGAATGTCACACCAAGGGTCAACCGGTGCTGGTGGGTACCGTTTCGGTGGAAAAATCCGAAATTTTATCCAACCTCCTTGCCAGGGAAGGCGTGAAACACAATGTACTGAACGCCAAATACCATGAAAAAGAGGCGGAAATCATCGCCCAGGCGGGAAAACCCGGGGCGGTCACCATTTCCACCAACATGGCAGGCCGGGGTACCGACATAAAATTAGGCGGCAACGCCGAATTCATGGCAAAAGCAAAAATGCGGTCGGAAGGCTATGAGGAATGGCAGATTAACGAGGCCACCGGCTATGCCCATACCGAAGACGAGGAAATAATTACCCTGCGTCTTCATTACCGTCAGCTTGTAAAGCAGTTCGAGGCGGAAATTATCCCGGAGGCGGAAAAGGTAAAAAAGGCGGGGGGCCTGTTCGTATTGGCTACCGAAAGGCATGAATCCCGCCGGATTGACAACCAGTTAAGGGGACGTTCGGGACGTCAGGGGGACCCCGGCGCAAGCCGTTTCTACCTGTCCATGGAAGACGACCTTATGCGGCTTTTCGGTTCCGACAGGATAATGGGGGTGGTTAATACCTTAGGTCTGGACGAAAACCAGCCCATAAACGCCAGAATCCTTGCCAACTCCATCGAATCCGCCCAGAAACGCCTTGAGTCCATTAACTTTGACCGGCGGAAACGGGTGCTGGAATACGACGACATTATGAACCGCCAGAGGGAGATTGTTTATTCCCAAAGGCGGGACGTGCTCGACGGCAAGGACCTTCAGAATACCATCTGGAAAATGGTGGAGGACTACGTCAACGGGGCGGTGTCCCGGTTCTGCGTGTCGGATATCCCCGACGAATGGAACTTCGACGGGCTCCGCAGCAACTTCTTGGGGGTGCTTTGCGATAAAAACGATTTCAATTATAACCAGGAGGAATTGGCTTCCTTAAGTCCCGAAACCATATCAAATATGCTGCTTGACCGGGCTAAAGCGAGATATGCCTATCAGGAGCAGGTGTTCACTCCCGAAAGGTTCAGGGAAATCGAAAGGATTGTCCTGCTGGAAAACGTGGACCGTAAGTGGGTTGACCATATCGACGCCATGGACGACCTTGAAACAGGAGTCGGTCTGAATGCCTACGCCCAGCGGGACCCCCTTGCCATATATAAAATCGAAAGCGGCGAAATGTTTGACGAGATGATTTCCAGCATCAAGAACGACACCGTCCGGATGCTGCTTACGGTGGCGCCCCGCAAGCCCATGGAACGCAAGCAGATAATGACCGCCGCCAACGACATGAACGTGGGGAGAACCGACAAAAAGGTAAAAATAACGGTGGTTAAAAAGAAAAAAGTGGGACCCAACGAACCCTGTCCCTGCGGTTCCGGACTGAAATATAAGAAATGCTGTATGGCAAAGGACGAAAAGAGCGTATAAGGAAAGGAAACATATGGGTTTCGGAATTACCTCCTTAGGATATCTGATGATTATTTTCGATTCCATGGGCGGCGGGCTTATCGGCTGGCCGCTTATGGCCTACGGCTTTTACAGGCTTTCTGCGGTAAACAACAGATTCAGGCTCGCCCTTATCCTTTCTATTCTTTCCCTTGAATATTCGGTGGTAAACCTGCTTGCCATATTCGAAGCGGTAAACGACCAGGGGATGTTCTACAAGGTAAGCTACGGTGTTTATCTTGCCATCGGAGCGCTTCTTCACTTTGCAATTATGACCGGCATAAGGCAGCTTGCCAAGGAGGGCGGTTCGGAAAAGATAGCAAATACCGCGGTAAACCGGCTGTATCTTACGGAGGTTTTTTACTTCTGGGCTATTTTAGTAATGTGCTTCCCTTCTTTGAACATCGGAACCCTCAGTATGCTGCTTTTAGGCTTCAGATTTATCATAGGGTTTATGAATCTCTGGTTTTTATACACCTGCTTCGCAAAGATAACCACCCAGTCCCAGCTTGAAAAGGATAAAAAATATTTTGAGGATTTAGAGAAGAAAGAAAAGGCGAAAAAGCGACAAAAGACAGAGTAGCACAGATGGGAAGGAGAAGCAATGTTGCGTAATGGAAATAAAAAGCTGTTCGGGTTTGCATATGTAATCGCCGGGTTTGTGTTTTTGGCAAACCCCTATATCGATATGCTTGACATACTGCCGGATTTTATCGGATACCTGCTTATTCTCGCCGGAATCAGCCGGATGGCAAAGCTGGACGACCGGTTAACCCTTGCTGCACAAAAGCTTACCTATCTTGCCGTCCTTTCGGTTTTACGTCTTTTTGCCTTTGCTTATTTTCTTTCCTATGATTCCACCATGACCCTGCTTTTAACCTTTTCCTTCGGGGTGGCGGAGGTAATTCTTATCCTTGTCTGCTTTTCCGACTTTTTCGGGGGAATCGAATATCTTCTCCGCCGGTATGAAGGCTATAAGGCTTTGTCCCTTATTTCAAATATAAAATTCCTTACTCTTGTGTTTTACATTATCAAGATTGTTTTATGCGTCCTCCCCGATACGATTGCCATCCTTGAGGTGGAGGCTGCCACCGACATTTCCGCATCCCCCGTCTATATGGAAATCGTGGGATATAAGGAATACGCCATAATGCTCTTTGCCTTAATCGTTCTGATATTGGGTATCTGGTGGTACCGGGAGATTTTAAAATACTTCAAGGCCATAAATGAGGATGCCCAATTCCTTTCGGCTTTGGAAAAAGCCTATAAAGAGCAGGTATCCACCGAAAGGGAGCCGTCGAAGGTAACCTACATCAGACTATCCTTTATCCTCACCGCCCTGGGGCTGGTGTTTTACGTGGATATTTTCGCAAGCATGATAGACATCCTCCCCGACTTCGTGGCAGCTCTGCTTATGTGGGGAGGGGTAATAGCGCTACGGAAGGCGGGTAAGAAATTAAATATTTTCTTTGTCCTTGCCTTTGCATTTCAAATAGTCCAGGCGGTGCTTGTGAAAAAGTTTGCCTACCTTTCCGTCACAACCCTCGGTTTGTTCCCGTTAAAAAATGCGGTGATATTGGCTGTTTCCACAACCGTTTATTCGGTTTTCGGCCTTTTGTTCCTAAGCGAAGTCTTTGACGTTCCCCTGGAATACTCGGGCAAGGTGTCCAGGCTTTCAAAACGGTTCGGATTATGCCTATGGCTTTACGGAACCAATCTTATGCTCACGGCTGTGGGAGTCATAATACCCGTCCTTTATACGGTTGTGGCTGTGCCCAAGATCGTCCTTATGATTGTAATGACAGTCGTCGCTTTAAGGCAGTATTACCTTACCTTTGACGAATATACTACTAAACTCTCAGGCTGAAATTTATATGGCACGAGGTTAATATGTGCGGCTTTATAGGAATGTTCAAATACAGTTTACCCCTTACCGAAAACGACAGGAAGGACATTGTGAATATGTCCTCTCTTATTTCCCACCGGGGACCCGACAGCGACAAATGCCTGTTTCTGAAAAACGCGGGGTTCGGTTTCAGACGGCTTTCGATAATAGACCTTGAAGGCGGGGAACAGCCCTATGTTTCCCCGGACGGAAGATACGTCGCCGTCTATAACGGGGAGATATATAACTATCTTGTCTTAAGGGATGAGCTTATAAAAAGCGGGGAGAAGTTTGCCACCAGGTCGGAAATCGAGGTTATGGTAAGGCTTTATTCCATTTACGGAGCTTCCTTTATAAACCGCTTAAGGGGAATGTTCTCCTTTCTTATCTATGATAACCTAAAAAACACAATAATGGCGGGGCGGGACCCCTTCGGCATCAAGCCGCTGTATTACCGGGAAAGCAAGGACGGCGTTATCTTTTCCAGCGAAATGAAGGCTTATCTTGCCGATTCCTCCTATGATGGCTTTAAGGTTGACAAAACCCTCCTTCAGCATTACATGACCTTTCAGTATGTCACCGAACCCGACACCATATCGGGGGATATTAAAATCCTGCCGGCCGGTCATTATATGACGGTCGGCAAAACAACAGACACCACCTGCTATTATAAAAGCGTGTTTTCCCCCAATAAAAGCCTTAAATACGACGAGAAGAAAAAAGCCCTGCGGGAGGCCGTGGAAAAATCGGTGGAAGCCCACCTTTTGTCCGACGTTCCGGTGGGGGCGTTCCTGTCCAGCGGGGTGGATTCGGCAATTGTAACCGCCATAGCCTCAAAAATCCAACCGGGGATAAAGGCCTTTACCATCGGCTTTGACGTTAAGGGGTATTCCGAACTGGAGGACGCGGAGCAGATTTCAAAGCACCTTCATATAAATCATATTAAGCTTCAATGCAACATTAAGGATTTCACCGACAATTACGAGCGGGTGATTTACCACCTTGATTCGCCGGTGGCGGACCCTTCGGTGGTGGCGATTTATCTTATAAGCAAAGAGGCGGCAAAGCATGTCAAGGTGGTGCTGACCGGAGAAGGCTCCGACGAGCTTTTCGGGGGCTACCGTATATACGACACCGTCCGTTCTTCCGCCTTTTTAGCCCGCTTTCCCTCTTTCCTGAAAAGGATGCTGTTATGGGTGGCCTCTTCCCTCCCCGACAACGTAAAGGGGAAAAATTTCCTTATTAGAAGCTGTACCCCTCTTGAAAAGCGGTATGTGGGGAATTCCTTTGTGTTTTCCGAGAACGCAAAAAAGGATATCTTAAAAACCTTTGACAAATCAGTCTGTTTTACCGACAGGACAAAAGATATTTTCGCCGAATCCAGGGGGAGTTCCCCCCTTATCAGAATGCAGCACTGCGACATGAACACCTGGCTCAGGTCCGACATTCTTGTCAAAGGGGACAGGCTGTCAATGGCCAATTCCCTTGAGGCAAGGGTGCCCTTCCTTGACAAGGAGGTTTTCAAGGCGGCGTCCTTGCTGTGCGATAAAGACAAAATAAAAAAACATACCACCAAATATATTCTGAGGGATGTTTTTTCTGATATATTAAATAAGGAAACCATCGTTCGTCCGAAGTTGGGCTATCCCGTACCGGTACGGGTGTGGCTGAAGGACGAGCTTTACGACTGGGCCAGCGATATAATAAGAAATTCCACCGCCGGGGATTATATCAATTCAGCCGAGGCCTTGAAGCTGCTGGAAGACCACCGCAGGGGGAAGGCGGATTTATACCATGAAATCTGGGTTATTCTCACCTTTATAACCTGGTACAAGCTTTATATTGACGGCGGGTACAAAAATCTTATTGATTAGCTTTGTTCTTTTGAAAATCAAGGTAGTCCTGCAATATTATCTTTGCCGAAAGGGCGTCTATAACGCCTTTTCTTTTTTTTGACCTGAAATCCGTTTCGTTCATATACACATATGCCTGGGAAGTGGTAAGCCTTTCGTCGAAATATACCGGGGTTATGCCGGTTTCCTCCTCAAGAAGCTTGCCGAACTCCCTTGTCCGCTTTGAACGGTAGCCTTCGGTGGAATCCATGTTTTTCGGAATGCCGATAACAACGGTTTTAGCGTTGTGTTCTTTAATGATATCCGCCGTCTTTTTGACGGCGTCCTTTATTCCCGTTACCTCGATTGTGGTCACGATAGTGGCGATATGGCCGTCGCTTTTGGCAATGCCTATGCGTTTGTCGCCGAAGTCGATTCCGATGTATGACATTTTTTTCCCCTTTATGAAAAAAATGAGTTTTGATTCTGCGAATATAAAAGAAAGGATGTTATATAATATGATTGTCCGGAGAGGATGAAAGTTATGAAAAGAAGAAGGAAAAAGGAATTTCCTTCTTGGCAGGAAACCAACAGGTTTCATTATCCTGTAACTGAAAAGCGGACACTTATGGGTATTTCCGGCTTGTCGGGGATTGACCCGGCCTTGCAGGCAAACGATGAGGTATTGTCCCCCGATGAAACCCGTCTGCCTGATACAGGTGCGGAAAAGCCCTATAAAGACCAGACCGATATTTTGACAAAGCCCCGGTAAGCTGCCGGCTGGATTTTGTCGGGTTGTCGCTTTGATAACCGTAAAAGACCGTTGTTTCGCTTATTTCTCTTTATGCTTTATGTGTAAGTCATGAATGAGGAATGGGTGTCGGCGGTCTTTTATTTATGGTAGAGTTTTTTGGTCTGGTAAACCGGCTCGCAGGTAAGGTTTATTCCTAATTTTCTGTAAATATTTTCGTCCACCTGGGACAGAATCACGCTGGAATGGGCTTCGCAGTGTTTGAGGTTTTTAAGCTGTTCCACGCATTTGGCGGCGTTTTCGTCGGTGGAAGCGCAGATACACAACGCTACCAGTACCTCGTCCATATGCAGCCGGGGATTGGTGTTGCCGAGGATATTAACCTTCAACTGCTGTATGGGCTCGATATACTTCTGGGCGATAAGCTGAATGCCGTCGTCAACCCCCGCCAGGGCTTTGAGGGCGTTTAACAGCATGGCGCTGGAGGCTCCCAGCAGGGATGTGGTTTTCCCCACGATAATCCTGCCGTCGTTTAATTCGATAGCCGCCGCTGGGGCGCCGGTGAGTCTTTCCTTTTCAAGGGCGGCGTTTACCACAAGCCTTGATTCGATGGTTGCCCCCGCCTGACGCATTAGAAGTTCGCATCTTGCCGTCTGGCTGTGGTCGTCGATCAAGCCCTTCCGTTCGGCGCAGGCGCAGGTATAGAACCGCCTTATAATTTCCTTGCGGGCGGCTTCTTTCACCACCTCGTCGTCGATTATGCAGTAACCCGCCATATTGACCCCCATATCGGTGGGGGATTTATAGGGGGACTTGCCGTAGATTTTTTCAAAGATTGCGTTCATTACCGGGTAGATTTCGATATCCCGGTTATAGTTCACCGCCATCACGCCGTAGGCGTCAAAATGGTAGTGGTCGATCATATTCACGTCCCCCAGGTCAACGGTGGCCGATTCATAGGCGATGTTTACCGGATGCTTCAGGGGGAGGTTCCAGACCGGGAAGGTTTCGAACTTGGCATATCCCGCCGAAACCCCTCTGGCGTTGTCGTGGTAAAGCTGGGACATGCACACCGCCATTTTGCCGGAACCGGGTCCGGGGGCGGTTACGATGACAAGGGAGCGGCTGGTTTCGATATATTCGTTCCTGCCGTAGCCGTTTTCCGAAACTATGGCCTTCACGTCGTCGGGATAGCCGTCTATGGAATAATGATGAAAAACCTTAATCCCTAACTTTTCAAGCCTTGCCGAAAAGGCGGTGGCCGCCGGCTGGGAGGAATACTGGGTCAGCACCACCGACCCCACATAAAACCCCGCAAGGCGGAAGGCGTCTATAAGACGGAGAACGTCGGCGTCATAGGTAATGCCAAGGTCCCCCCGCATTTTATTCTTTTCTATGTCATAGGCGTTTATAACGATTACGATTTCCGCCTCTTCCTTCAAAGTCATAAGCATCTGAAGCTTACTGTCGGGTTTAAACCCCGGAAGCACCCGGGAGGCGTGGTAATCGTCGAAGAGCTTGCCGCCGAATTCGAGGTACAGCTTGCCGCCGAAGGCGGATATCCTTTCCCTTATTTTTTCGGACTGAAGACGTATGTACAGTTCGTTGTCAAAACCTGTGGTAAACATAATGCACCTTATATTTCCTTTATGTAATGGCAAAAAGCCTTTCGGCATTTTTATGGTAGATTTTTTCCTTTTCCTCCGGGGTAAAGGGGAGCTTGTCAAACTGCCTGAACACATCGGCGGAATGGCCGAGGGGGTAGTCGGAACCGAACATCACCTTGTCAATACCGTGCTTCCGGCAGAGTTCGACGATTTTTTCCCCACTGAGCCAAAGCAGAGCGTCGGAGGTTTCGGTAAAAACCTTGGTGCCGATAAGCACCTTTTCCGCCTCCTCCCACACCGTATAGCCCCCGAGATGGGCGGCTATAATCGTTAAGTCCGGGATTCTGTTCGCCACATTATACAGCCGGACGGGGGTGGAAAAGTCGGTATGTTCGTCCCCCAAGTGGAATAATATCGGCAGATCAAGCTGACTGCAGATTTTATAGATTTCACATACATGGGGGTCGTCGATATCGAACCTCTGAAAATCCGGATGAAGCTTTATCCCCCTTGTTCCCTTTGCCTTAACCCTTATAAGTTCCTTTTCGGCCTCCGCCACCGGTAAAAAGGGATAGAAAGAGGAAAAGGGTATGAAGTATGGTTTTTCTGCTGCCGCTTCCAGTAAAAAATCGTTGGTGGCCACCATGGATTCGGCCTTTAACGCAGCGGAGGAGATAACAAACTTCAGGTTGGGAAGAAGCTTTAGGCTTTCTTCCAGGTCCTCCGCCGTACCCTTCCCCGCCATGGCTATGCCGTAGTAGCCGCCGATGTTTTCCACCGCTTTGCCGGCAAGCTTTCCGGGGAATATATGGGTGTGCAGGTCGTAAACAACCTGTCTGCTTATCAATTTACGGTCATCCCTTTCTCATTAAAAAAGCTGTTCAGCCGAACAGCTTTTATGATTATGCGGGGGAATGTCAGTCGTCCTGGTTTTCGCCGTCTTCGTCATCGCACTCGTCGCAGCAACAGTCGTAGTCGTCGCAATCGCAGTCATAATCGTCGCAGGGTTCGCTGAAAACTTCATCCTCGACTTCGGCAAGACCTTCGTCTATTTCTTCGACATAATCCGAAAGACTTGCGGTTTCGTCCTCAAGGTCCTGAACTGAAAGGGCAAGGTCTTCCAAAAGGTCAACGATGTTTTTGATAAGCTTGCCTTCGTCGGTTTCGGTGTTGAACTTCATGCCCTCCATAAGGCCTTTGATATAGGCAGCTTTTTCCGAAATGTTCATAATTATTTTCCTTTCCTTGTTATGTACGGGTGTTATACCCTTTCAAGATATTCCCCCGTACGGGTGTCGATTCTTATTTTGTCTCCCTCGTTGATAAACATGGGCACTTTGATGGAAGCGCCGGTTTCCACCTCGGCAAGCTTGGTCACGTTGGTGGCGGTGTTGCCCCGGACTCCCGGGTCTGCCTTAACCACTTCAAGTTCCACGAAGGTGGGAGGTTCCACCGAAAACACGTTCCCCTTGTAGGAAACCAGACGGCAGGTGTCCCCTTCCTTTACATATTTGAAGCTGTCGGGAAGTTTATCGGCATTCAGCGGAAGCTGGTCGTAGGTGTCCATATCCATGAAATAATAAAGTTCCCCGTCGTTGTAGCTGTACTGCATTTCTTTTCTTTCAACCACCGCGGTGGGATACTTGTCGGTGGGGGAAAAGGTCATTTCCACCACGCCCCCCGAAATGACGTTGCGGAGCTTAGTCCTTACGAAGGCGGCTCCCTTTCCGGGTTTTACGTGCTGGAATTCAATAATCTGCATTACATTCCCGTCCATTTCGAATGTAAGGCCGTTTCTGAAATCACCTGCTGTAACCATATATATTTATCCTTTCGTAATATCTACAGAAATTTTACATTAATCAGTCACTTTTGTCAATGCTTTTTAGAAAAATACTTACAATTCAATCAGTTCCTTGGGGGACTTTGTAAGGTTTTCATTACCCCTGTCGGTGAGGTAAACCATATCCTCTATCCTTACGCCGTATTTGCCCTCGATGTATATTCCCGGCTCCACCGTCATAACCGCGCCGGAGGGTACGGTTTTGTCGTATTTCGGGGAAAAATTGGGGGGTTCGTGGATTTCGATTCCTAAGGAATGGCCTAAGGAATGGCCGAAGTTTATCCCGTACCCTGCATTTGTTATAATATCCCTTGCCGCCTTGTCGATGTCTTTTCCGATCATATTCCCTGCGGCGGCATTAAGGGCGGTCTTCTGGGCTTCAAGGACGGTGTTGTAAATAAATTTCATCTCTTCGTCGGCCCTGCCGAAAACCACCGTTCTGGTCATATCCGAACAGTATCCCTTATATTTTGCGCCGAAATCCATTGTTATAAACGAATTTTTTATAATTTCCCTGCCTGTGGGAACCCCGTGGGGGAGGGAGGAATTCGCCCCCGAAACCGCTATGGTGTCAAAGGCCATGCCGTCGCCCCCGTTTTTCTTGACGAAGTATTCCAGCTCGGCGGCGATTTCCCTTTCGGTTACCCCTTCCTTTATAAAGCCTAAAATGTAATCGAAGGCAGCGTCTGTGATTGACTGGGCGGCTTTTATCTTTTCAAGCTCGTCGGCCGACTTCACCATGCGGAATTCCCCGCAGATGTTGTTTTCCGGGACAAATTCGAATTCCGGCAGTTTCTCCCTAAGGGTTTCAAGGCGGGCAACGGTGACGGCCGAGGAATCGAACACTAAGGTTTTTGCCTTTGCATACTGCTTTATAGCGTCGATTACGCTGTTTTCGAGACGGACAACCTCCACATCCTCCGGGAGGCTGCCGGCGGCTTTTTCGATTCCTGCCGCTTCCGAATAGCGGGAATCAACGCAGAGCATTGTTTTTTCCCTGTCAACGATAACCACCCCGTCGGTGGAATGGAACCCGGTAAGCCAATAGGAGGAAACCTCATCGAAAAAGAGGGCAGCCCCGCCTTTTTTTGATATTTTATCGAATACAAGCCTTCCCTTAATCATGACAGCTCCTTAATAAGTCTTTGTATTTCAGCCGGAGTGTAAACATAGTTTTTATCGCAGAACTGACACTGCATACTTATGTTTTCCGGCGTGTTTGCCAGCTTTTCAAGCTCTTCCCTTCCCAGCGCAATAAGGGCGGTGTCGGTCTTATACCTACTGCATTTACATTCATAACCGCAGGTAATTTCGTCGAAAATATCGTATTCTATTCCCTTAAGATAGGCGGCAATAACCTCCTCAAGGGTATTTTCCTTAATAAGCGTTGTAAACGAAGGAATGTTTTTCCGGTTCTGTTCAAGAATGTCTATTATGCTTTCGTCGGCATAGGGCAAAAGCTGAATGAGAATGCCCCCCGCCGCAAGGCAGGACCAGTCGGTGTCCACCAGCACCCCCAAAGCGCAGAGGGTGGGTACCTGTTCGCTGGTAGCGAAATAATAGGTTATATCCTCGGCAATTTCCCCGCTTACGATATTGGAAATCCCCGAATAGGGGACCCCCTCGCCGGTATCCCGGTTGACGTAAAGTTCCCCTTTTCCCACGGCGGAAGCCACGTCCAGCTTGCCGTTGGGTTTTAAGGGCAAATCCGCATTAGGGTTCTGGATAAACCCCCGCACATTTCCCTTCCAGTCGGATGACACAACGATTTTACCCGCTTTGCCGTCTCCCCTGAAGGAAACGGTAAGGGAATCTTCTTCATTTTTAAGCATTGACCCCATAATTGAGGTTATGGTAAGGGTACGCCCCAAGGCGGCGGTGCAGACGGGAGTTGTGTTGTGGATTCTTATTGCCTCGTTTACCGTATCCCTTGAGTTTTCGGCGATAATCCTTGCCGAACCGTCCTTCGTTATTGCTCTCAGTATTCTTGCCATTAAAGTTCCCTGTTCTTCCTTAAGACATAATATGCTTTCGGGGAGGTGTTTTCAAGCTCCCCCCTGTCGGTATTTCCGTAAATGCCCATAACATCAAACCCCGCTTTGTCCGCGGCTGTTTTAATTGTCCGGAGCGAATGATTTTTTTGAACATGAACCGCGTCGGTACGGAAATACCTACCGTCATCCGACAACTCGAATTCAGTGAGATAAAAATGGCATTTTCTTGTGTTTCTGTTATAACAGTTCCGCCAGACCAGCATCGAATTTTCCGTTTCATACACATAGCTATTGTCGGCGTAAACCTTCTCATAGGCATAGGAGGTGTTTATGTCAAAGACGAATACCCCCCCTTTTTCCATAAACTTGCCCACCCCCGCAAAGGCTTTTTCCAGATCCTTTGCATTAAGAAGATAATTCAGGCTGTCAAAGGCGGAAATACAGCCGGCCACCGTGCCGTAAAGGTCGATATTTATCATATCCTGAAAAACGGGGAGAATATCTCTCCCCTTTATCTTGTCCGTAAGCACCGACAGCATTTCCGCCGAAATGTCCAGGGCGGTTACGCTGTAGCCCATATCCGCAAGGCGTACCGCCATTTCCCCGGTGCCGCAGCCTAAGTCAAGGACTTCCTTGACGGGGATTGCGCTTAGGGAAAAGGCGTCTTTCACAAAGGCGGCGTATTTGTCGTAGTCGGCCGTATTGTATTTGTCGTACCCGGCGGCTAAAATGCCGAAGTTGTTCATAAAAAGCCTTAATTTATATTAATGTTTATGGTTATGGCGGCGGATTTTTCCAGACTGTAATCGGCATAGACGGTAAAGGAATCCGTCCCCTTATACCCTTCGAAGGGGGTGTATTCAAAGGTGCCGTTGTAATTCAGCTTAAGTGTGCCGTATTTGGGGGAGGTTGCGACTTTGATTTTATAGCTGCTCTGGGTGTCCGCCTTTATTTCCCCTTTGAACTTGCCGTTTGTGTATTCGGACTTTGAAAGATAGGGGTTGGCGGTGCCGTTTAAGCTGTAAAAGTCATCCTTTGTAAGCCTTCCCTTGGAGTAAAGGTAAATTTCGTCATAGGCGGAACGGACATAGGGGTCTTTGGATTTATAGGCATTGTAGATATCCCCCGGCACGCCTCCCTGGTAGTACATCTTAACCGCGTGCATATAGCCGGTTTCGATACCCACGTAAAGGTATTCCTTTATTTTATTGACGGCGGGGTAGCTTGTGCCGTTGCTTTCGAATTCCACGCACATTCCAAGGGATTTGGTATAGGCTGCGTTGTCGTAAAGCCGGGAAATATCAAGATTGGAGTTAAAGGCGTAGTTGGGCTGCATACAGGCGGCGTCAAAGCCGAATTCCTCCCACTTGTCAAAGCCCTGCGCTCGGTACCAGGGAATCCAGAAAAGCACATATCCCATGGTGTGGAGGTAATCCGCGGCGTACTTGATTAATGCGGAATCCTGGGAATCCGACCCGGCGGATTCTTCAAACCAGTAAAAGCCCTTGAGGCTTAAGTTATTGTAGTTTCCGCTGTTAAACCTTGAAACCTGCTGGTCTATTATCCATTTGATGGCTTTTTTTCTGCCCTCAAGGGTGTTGAAATCCTCGTTTTTCCCGTCGCCGTCAACGTCGCCAAAATTATTTTTACCGCTTCCCAGGGTTTTGAAGGTGTAAAGGATGGAAAAGAATACCGAAACGTTGTAATTGTTTTTATTCAATGCGGTTTTTACCTGTCCCACCGCCTTGTTCAGGGCGTCCACGTTCCGGTTGGCGGTAAACTGATTGTTTAAATAGGTTTTCCAGCCCTCAAGGGTTTTGGCGTAGTCGGAATAGTTGAAGGCGGTATAAGGAAGGTATAAAAAGCCGTCCATAAAGGTGTCCTTCAGAACGCCTTTTGTGTCGTAATAGCCCACATGGGGGAGGTATTCCTCAACGGTTATAAGTCCCTTTTCGCTGGGGAGGTTGTTTTCCAGCAGGCAGTGGTAGGACAGAAGTACGTTGTTTACCCCCATAAAGTCCTCGGGCATGAGGTAACCGTCCTTGTCCCCTAATTCCATGCTGCCGTCTTTGGCGTCCTGCATATAGTCGACCGCTTTTGGGGATACCGCATCAGACTGAACCTTTTTGGTGCCGTAAACTTCAAGTTCGCTGCACCATACATGGGAGGAAATCTGAAGAAATACGATAACATACCTTGCCTTATACTTTTTGTCGAAGTTAATGGTGGCCTTGAACACCTGACTTGATGCGGTTGCGTTGAATTTGGCTTCTCCGGCTTTGCCGAATTTTTCCCCGTCTTCCGAAACATAAACCGCAATCCTTGCCGGAGGGTTGATGCCGGTACCCGTATCCTTAAGGAAATCCCCGGAAAAGGAGGTAACCGTGGAAAGGGCTCCCAGGTCAAACAGGATAAACCGTCCTTCCGCCTGGGTAAAGTGGAAGTAAGCCTGGTTCTGATAGTTGGTGGAGGCGGTGCTTACCCCATCGGTCAAAGCCCGGTTGGAAACGGGGGAATTGTAGTATTCGGTCTGATGGACATCCTTCAGCCCCGAAAGGGGTTTTATCTGATAAGTCAGCCCCTTAATCATATTTTTGGCGGTGTTGTAGTCACTGTCGGAGGAGTTCCAGTTTTTCGGTGTGGTTATTTTTTCATGTCTGAAGGCACCGTAATAGCTGGTTTCGATATCTTCATATACCATAAATTCCACCTCGTTTATAAAGAACCAGACGCTTTCGGCCTTTTCGAAGACAAGCTTTACATACCTTGCCGAAAGGGTGTTCTGAAAGCGTAGTTCGTAATAAAAGGCATCGTCGGCGGGAACATCGGCGGGGGTAAAAACCGTGGACACATAGGAGTAGTCTTCGCCGTTCTGGGAAATATACAAATCCATTTTAGGGGAAAGACCTATGCCGTAGTCGGTCTTGCGGAGGGAATAAACCTTAAGGTCCGTAAGTCCGGACACCACTTTTTTCATGTCAAAGGTTATTTCGGAGGTCTGCTGATTATACAGCCCCGCCCAGTGGGTGTTGTCGAAGTTGTCGGAAACCTGTCCGTCGGTGAGTTTGGTTTTATCCGAATCGGGGTAGCTGTCATGGGGAGCGGTGGAATAGGTGTAGCTTGCCCCGAGGAGGGCATTCACTGCATTCTTTGACCTGTCGGCCGAACCGTTAAACATGTTGTCCACCCTCTGTTTGGTGAGATTTTCATCCAGATAGATAATACCCAGTATGTGAAGGCGTATATAAATATAGTCGGTGACGCCCACGGTACCGTTGCCGTCGGCATCAGCGGCATTCTTTGCTTCGTTTGACAAGGTGCCAAGCCCCAGCAGATAAAGACGCACCGCTATATAGTCGGAAACGTCGATAACGCCGTTGCCGCTGGCGTCCCCTTTGATATAGGGCGTTGCGCTTGATACGGTTATGCTGCCGAAACACAGCGGAAGCATAATTGCTGTTATCAGAATCAGGGAATAAAATTTCTTCATGGTGGCCTCCGTATTAGAGAAACTTTACAATTATTATACACTTATTTGGAGTCAATAGCAACAGTTTTTTGTATTGTTTCTTTTTTTCATAATATGTTCGACTTTTATTGACAATTATCCGCCATCATGATAATATAATGTAGAAAATTCGTTTATAAGCTGATATACATAACCATAAAAACGGCGTTTTTTACGCACAAGAAGGAATGGGCAGAGAGTATGATCACCTCGGTTACATATGTAATAATCACCTTGTTTTTAGTACTGCTTTTGGGCATCTTTATCCGTAAGATAGGCATAATCGACTGGCCTACCACAAAAAAGCTTTCCGGCTTTGTGGTAAACATCGCCCATCCCTTTTTGATAATCGGTTCTTTTGCTACCGAACTAACCGCGGATAAGCTGGTTATCGCCCTTCAAATAGTGGCGGCGTCGATAGTGCTGCATATTTCCTTTTCCATCCTTGCCAAGTTTTTGTTTAAGGGAAACGAAAAGGTGGATAAGGTAACCTATGAATTTTCCCTTATTTTCGGCAACTGCGCCTTTATGGGTTATCCCGTGCTTATACGGGTGTTTCCCCAGAACGGGTTGTTTTACGGTGCCTGCTTTACCCTTGTGTTCAACATCTATATTAGAACCTACGGGGTTTATCTGTTAAACCGGGGAAAAAAGGGAAAACATCCCTTCGGGCGGGCTTTGATAAACCCCGGCACCATCGCATCCGTTATAGGAATTCTTCTGTTCGTGTTTTCCATAAAGCTTCCCCAACCCATTAATGAAACCGTGATACTCATGGCAGACCTCACCTTCCCCCTGTCAATGCTTATCGTGGGGTCGCTCCTTTGCAACCAACCCATAAAGAATCTGTTTCAGAAGAAGCTTTTTATCTTTTCCTTCATGCGGCTGCTTTTACTGCCGGTGTTTGTGCTTACCTTGTGTACGGTGCTGTTTATCGACAAGGGGCTGACCTATGTGCTGGTGATAATGGCGTCGATGCCCACCGCCGCCAATTCCGCGTTGTTCTGTGAGCTGTATAAGGCAAATTCCTCCCTGGCTGCTTCCTGCGTTGGGATGACTTCTCTGTTTTCGGTGGTAACCATACCCGCCATGCTTGCCCTGACGGATTTTGTCATGACGCTGCTTAAGCGTTAGCTTTTACCTTTCAGAAAGGGGACAAAATGAAAAAGCTGATTGTCTTTGCGGTTTTTCTCTCCCTTTTCGCCGTTGCCTGCGCTTCCCCCTCCCCTTCCGTAACGGTTTCGGTTAAAATAACCGTTAACGATTCCGAAACGGGGTTTTCTGGGGTTGTTTACGAAAACAGTTCATATAAGTATGTTTTGGGTTCCCCCACCGTCGACGGGGTGCTTTCCTCCCTTGCCGGAAAAAAAGCGATAAGCTACATATTTGACGGTTCTTTTGTTAAGATAAACGATTTCGGCTATTTCGATTCCCCCGACTTCAGCTATTCGCGGGGCTGGGTGGTGTATATCAACGGTACTCCCTCCGATAAGGGAGCAAGGAAGGAAATAACCGAAGGGGACAGAATCGAAATAGTGTATGAATTATTCAATCATTGAAGACCGTCGGTGTTAGACGGGGGATTTTATCCGAAACGCAGTTGAAGATTTCCTTCGTTTCTTCTTTCCCGTATGTACGGTACTGCCCCTCATCCGTCAGCCTTCGGCTG
>LSQX01031456.1_pt4 | contig 17554 bp, 18 predicted proteins | sample 654561 | NCBI WGS metagenome assembly LSQX01 (sample SAMN04489861, study PRJNA283612) | anaerobic digester metagenome | isolation source: 4 biogas reactors fed with cattle manure at either 37C or 55C with and... | place: Denmark: Kongens Lyngby | collected 2014
GTGGATTTTGATGATCTGATTCTATTGCCCGTTCTTTTGATGCGTGAGCATGAAGAAGTGCGAGAGCGTTGGCAGAAACGTATTACTTATTTGTTGGTCGATGAGTATCAGGATACTAATGCCTGTCAATATGAGTGGGTTAAGCTACTCACGGATTTTCGTCACATGTTCACTGCGGTAGGTGACGATGATCAGGCAATTTATGCTTGGCGTGGTGCTACGGTTGAAAATCTGGGGCGTTTACTGAGTGATTATCCAAAGCTGAAATTGATTAAATTAGAGCAAAATTATCGTTCAGTTGGTCGTATTCTCGAGGCGGCAAATAATGTCATTGCCAAAAATCCTAGTGTGTTTTCTAAAAAGCTTTGGTCCTCTTTTGAAGAGGGCTCACCAGTTCAAGTCGTGAAAATGGAAAATGACAAGGCTGAGGCTGAGACCGTCGCTATGCGCATTACGCAAGCACGTTTTCAGCAGCGTGCTGACTGGAAGGATTTTGCTGTGTTATATCGTGGCAATCATCAGGCACGTGTGATTGAGCAAGCCTTTAGAGAAATGCATATCCCTTATGTGTTGGCTGGTGGTCAAAGTTTTTTTGATAAGGCTGAGGTACGAGATATTTTGGCTTATTTACGACTCTTGGTTAATGAAGAGGATGATCCGGCCTTTATTCGTGCAGTGACGACACCCAAGCGTGGTATTGGTCAGGCGACATTGACTGGTCTCGGTCAATTGGCTTCTAGTAAAGGCGTCAGTCTCTATGAGGCAATTTTTGATGATGAGTTGATTAACCATATCAGCGAAAAGCAACTGCAAGGGCTTCGCTCCTTTGCTCATGTGATGGAAAGTATTCGTTGGCAAGCCAATCGTGGACGAGCGCCGGTACGTGCGGTTGACTTAATTAGTAATCCTGAGCTTTATCGTAGCGAAGAACGTAAGGCACCGGAGCTATTAGACGAGTTGATGAAGTTCATTGACTACGAGCGTTATTTATACGATACGCTGGAAGAGCGCAGTGCCCAGTCACGTTGGCAGAACGTGCAGGAGTTAATTACCTGGCTCAAGACTAAGGCAGTCGAAGAGGACATGGATTTTTTACAATTAGTGCAGCGTATCGCCTTAATCACGATGCTTGAGCGCAGTGAGGACGAAGAGGAGGTGGATGCGGTCAAACTTAGTACGGTTCATGCCTCCAAGGGGCTAGAGTATCCCTATGTGCACCTGATCGGTGCGGAGGAGGGGCTGCTACCACATCTGGGTAAGGATGATGAGTACGGTGACCCTAACAAGGAAGATGGTGGTTATAGTGAGCGAATCCAAGAAGAGCGCCGTTTAATGTATGTTGCCATCACACGTGCGCAAAAGCATTTGACCGTGACTTGGTGTAAAAAACGTCGTCGAGCTCGTGAGGATATTATTTGTGAGCCATCACGTTTTATTGCTGAAATGGGTTTAAAAACAGGTGTAGAAGAGGAAAAAGATCCTTTTCATGGCATGTCTCCCAAAGAGCGCTTGATGCGGCTAAAAGAAATGCTGACTCAGAAAAAATAGCTTTTTTTGATAAGAAACAAAGCAAAAGACCATACAGCTAAGCTCCCTATTGCCTTTAGATGGCTTGGCTTTGTTAAACTTCTAGTATATTAAAAGAAGCTCTTTTAAGGAATTATAGGATTTTTGGTTATGCAAGAAAATCAATTTGATAGTGACATTATTGTGATCGGTGCCGGTCCCGCAGGTATCAGTTTTGCTCGTGGTGTAGCCCCCAGTGGTTTAAGGGTGACGTTAATTGAAAAAAGTCCGGAGTCGGTCTTGGCCGATCCTCCTTATGATGGACGTGAGATCGCTTTAACTCATACCTCCCGCGATATCATGCAAAAATTAGACATGTGGCCGCGAGTGCCTGAAGATGAGATTTACTTCTTGCGTGAAGCCCGTGTACTAGATGGTGATTCTGATTATTCGCTGACTTTTCCTCATCCTAAAAAGGTGCGTGGCCGCGAGATTGATACCTTAGGCTATTTGATTTCTAACCATAATATTCGTCGCTCAGCTTATGACTCAATTAAACACTTTGATAATGTCAGCTTCCAGACGGGGCAGGGCGTAGTCAAGGTAACTACTGATGAGCAAAAGGCTACTGTCACGCTAGAAGATGGTCAAGTGCTTAGTGCCAAGATGTTAGTAGCTGCGGATAGCCGCTTTTCTAACACTCGCCGTCAACTGGGTATTTCCACTGACATGCATGACTTCGGGCGCACCGTGATGGTGTTTCGTACTGAGCATACCGTTCCTAACGACGAAACCGCTTCTGAGTGTTTCTTCTATGGTCGTACCTTGGCTTTACTGCCTTTAGGCGACTATATGACTAACTGTGTGGTGACCATTGACTCTCATCGTGCTGATGAGATTTTATCCCTAAGTAGAGAGGAGCTTGGTGCCGAAATGATGCGCATGCTTAATAACCGCTTCGGTGAGATGAAGGTTATTAGTGATGTGCATAGCTATCCTTTAGTGGGGGTTCACGCTCGATCTTTTGTAGCACAGCGTAGCGCTTTGATTGGTGATGCTTCTGTCGGTATGCATCCGGTGACAGCGCATGGTTTTAATCTGGGACTAGCGGGCGCGGATATATTGGCAACAGTGATTAGTGAGGCCCACGCTCGTGGTGAGGACTTTGCCTCTCAGGCAGTATTAAAGCGTTATGAGCGTAAGCATATGCCACATACTTTATTTTTGTTCCATGGTACCAATACCATCGTCAAGCTCTTTACTAATGAGCGAGCACCAGCACGCTTGCTGCGCTCGGCGGTGGTTCGCTTGAGTAACAATCTGCCGCCGGTGAAGTTCTTAATCAGTCGCCAATTAACGGGTTTTTAGTTTTTCAACAGCAAGTACATAGGGCGCAGGCGCTACGGTATTTTCAAATTGATATCGTAAGCTTCTGAAGCGCCCCGTGTCGACTTTGGTGACCCACTGATCGAGCGCTTTCTGCTCTATTTGGCCTTGCTCATGGCCGGGATAAACCACCACGATTAGCACGCCACTTTCTTTTAAAAGATCTAAGCCTTGCTTGATTGCGATTAAGGTGGTCTCGACTTCCGTTGTAATTAGTTTATCTTGACCAGGTAAATAGCCTAGATTAAAAAGAACGACAGATACTTCTTCATTTACCGCGTCAGACATGAATTGATGGCCTTGCAAATGTAATCTGCAATGAGCTAAGACGTCATGCGCTTGTAATCTTTCTTGTGTGCTTTGTAGCGCCTGAGGTTGGATATCAAAGGCGTGTACCAGACCGTCAGGGCCTACCCATTGCGCTAGCTTGAGAGTGTCATGGCCGTTACCCATGGTGGCATCAATTACTGTGTCACCGGGCTTAATCGCCTGTTTGGCCAAGCTGTCAGCAAAGTGGATGATTTGTGGCAAGATAAAAGGGCCTTTGCCAAAGCTATGTTTTAAGTTCTTGTTGTTGCTCATAATTTCTGTGTTAGGATACATTTACTTAGTGATTTTTAATTGATACATTAACAAAAATTGTACAGGACGACTAGGAGGCGTTTTCAATTGAAAAAGAATAAATTGGTTTTAAGCGTGGCGGCGGCAGCTTTGATGAGTTTTTCGGCGCAAGCTCATGAGCATGAGCATCACCACATGCATCATCAAGGCAGTCACACGCAAGTTGAGTTTAGCGGTCATGAAACTGAGTTAAGTGATGTCGAGTTTAACCGTTGTTGGGTGCGCTTGGTTCCTGGTGGTCGTCCATCTGCAGCTTATTTTGATCTGAAAAATAATGGCGACACTGCAATTAGCCTGATTGGCGCGCGTGCTGATAATTTTACGCATGTTGAGCTACATCAGACGACAGTAGTAGATGGTAAAAGTATGATGGGACCGCTTGAGCAGGTGCTTGTCGAGCCGGGTCAGTCAGCGACATTTAAACCGAAGGCAAATCATGTCATGTTAACCGCTGAGTCAGAGGATGCGGTTGCTGTTGGTGACACAGTGACTTTACAGTTTAAGTTTGAAGGAGAGCAGGTTGCTAGTGCTGAGTGCACGGTCAAAGCGATTAATGCATTATCCTTTGACGATTAGTTTCCTGATATTGAAGCTTAGGATAATGTTCTAAGCTTCAATATGATCCAACACAATTTGATTAAATGCCTGTGGCATCGCAAGATTCATGCCATGCGTCGCATTTTCTAAGAAGCGTACAGCGGCATTAGGCCAAAGTTCGCTGAGTGCCTGAATAATTTGAGGAAAGGGTTCAGGGCTTTGGGAGCCACCGATTAGGGTGGTTTTAAATTGACTTAGTGGAGTCAGTTCGGTCATGTCAAATAAAACGGGTGGTTCATACTGTTGTAACATCAGGGTGTCAGCGTTGTCACGAACCATGCGCTTAAACCAGGGCACCATTTTTTGCCAAGTACCTTCGCCACTGACCGAATCAATAAATACTTCCAACCCATCATCAATAGCGCCCGATTCGATCATGGTCAGAGCATAAGCTTTTGCGTAAATACCTGCTTCAAGCTCTTGAGGGTTGCGTAAACCTGGGTCGGCTAGGATTAGTGAAGCAACTTGTTCAGGCGCTTGCTGGGCCATACGGACGGCAACTGCAGCACCTCTTGAGTGGCCTAAGATATGAGCTTTTTCAATTTCTAGGTGTCGTAGTAAGGCCAATAGGTCTGAGGCATGCTGTTCAGCGCTAAAGCTTTGTGTTTCGATCTCTGTCAGTGGCCAATAGTGCCTCAAACTAGGAATAATCGTGCGACAGCGTGCGGCTAAAGGGCCTTCTTGCCACCGCCAATAGCGGTGGTCACATAATGAGCCATGTATTAATAATAAGGCCTGACCTTCACCTTCATCAGTAAAGGCATGAGTCAGACCACTAATGTTTACTTCTTTTAATTGTGACACGTTGAGAGCTTATTAGTAAATCGAGTTGGTGAGTTAGTACATTTTTAAGCGCTCTTGTGCAGTGTCTGCAGCTGGCGAATTAGGATACTGGTTAATAACGCGCTGAAGCGTTTGCTTGGAACCCTCGATATTGTTTAACTCTAGTTGACTACCAGCCACGACGAGCAATGCATCACCTGCTTGAGGGTCTTGTGGATAAGAGCTTACCATGCGCTCCAAACGGCTGATAGCGCCCTGGAAGTCTCGTGTCGCATAGTGGCTGCTTCCTTCATAGAAGCGAGCTCCTGGTGTTAGGACGCTATTAGGATAGGTGTTAGCGAAGTTATTGAGGGCTTGTCCAGCCATCTCGTACTCACCCTGGCGGAATAAGTTGATCGCATGATCGTAATCACGCTGCTCATTAGGATCACCTACCTGAGGGTTAGGGCCAAAATCCTCGTAGTTTTGTTGTGCTGTCGTTTGTCTAGCAGAATAGTCTAAGCTTTCTAGAGCGCCGCGTAACTGAGCGACTTCTTTTTGTAATGCCTGTATTTGATTGGATAACTCTAAACGTGATAAGCCGGCCATTTTGAGTTGAGAACGTAGCTCCAAGATTGCTCGTCTTGCATCTTCGTCTTGAAAGGCGACGGCTTGAGTAGTAAAACCGGTACCTAAAAGGGCAGTGCTACAGATTAATAAGGAGAGTTTACGTTTTAACATGCTTTACATTCCTAGGTGGTTTATCGTTTGACGTCAGCTAACTTGCTGATTTTCAATTATAAGCTAATGTTTATCCTAGCAGAAATAAGGTGTTTTTTGCAGAAAGAGGGATTGCTTTTCTTAGCAAAAATAATGCCACAACTTATAAGCTGTGGCATTAGTACAACATCAGGTCGAGTTATGACATGATGCGTGTCTTAGCGGATGTAGTTGATATCCGCACGACGGTTTTGAGCGTGAGCTTCTTCTGACCAACCTTGGGCAATAGGACGCTCTTTACCGAAGCTAACTGCTTCGATTTGTGCGCCGTTAACACCACGGTTAACTAGTTGCTGAGCTACTGCTACTGAACGTCGCTGACCTAGGGCCAAGTTGTACTCGGAAGAACCGCGGGCGTCAGTATTACCTTCGATACGGATGCGCTGTTGACCATTAGCAGCTAGGTATTGAGCGTGCATTTGTACTAATGGTAGGTATTGATCTTGTACATTGTACTGGTCAAAACCGAAGAATACAGAACGCTGTTGAGCTAATGGGCTGTTAGGATTAAATGGATCCATAACGGCACCAGTCTGAGTGCCTGTAGTAGTGTCAGTAGTCGTTGTCTTTGTAGAACTACATGCAGCTAAAGTAGCAGCTAAAGCAGCGATAGCGAATGTTTTTACGATGCGAGATTTCATTGGAAAACTCCTCTTTATTGATTAATCAAAAATTTATTTTATAAGTTAGGTACTTACCTTACTCGAAGACAGTTCGCTGAGTCCTCTGATGAGTCACCTCACCGCCTTCCCCAAAGCTGGATGATGCAATAGAGAGCGCACTACCTCTTAACTACAGAATATAACAGGTTTAAAGCATTTCGTGAAATAAATCCTGCAACATTTTGCGACTCAGTGAAAGTAAATCTATTTTTGTCAAATAAAAATGACACTTTTGTGACTTGCTGCCTTTCACTGAGTTGAGGGTTACTTAGTCAAGGAACGGTCCCCATGCTGCGCTACTAATATTACCAGTAGAGGTGGGGATAATTTGTTGATTGCTACCGTCGATATTAACTAAGGCCAAGTTTGAGCCAGACACGTATAAAATCTGCATGCCATTAGCCGAGAAGCTCGGTGAAAGGTCATTAGGGCCGTTGGTGAGTAATTGGTCACCACCGCCGCCTAGGTTCGTCAAGGCGATAGAATAAGCACCACCTCTCATGCTAGAGTTGACTAGTTGTAAGCCATCAGGAGAAATGGCACCGGATACGTTTTGTGAGCCGTTGAAAGTGATTCTGCTGGCATTGTTACCATTTAATCCACTACGATAGATTTGTGGGCTACCGCCACGGTCACTGGTAAAGATAATACCGCTGCCGTTAGGGAAAAAGTAGGGTTCAGTATCAATTTCTGGAGAGTTGGTGATTTGACGAGCACTGTCCCCACCATTTGCACTAATTAAGAAAATATTGGATAGACCGCTACGACTGAGAGCAACTGCTAGCTGGCTACCGTCTGGGGACCAGGCAGGAGCACTGTTGTTGCCATGAAAGTTTGCTGCGATGGTGCGATTACCACTAGAGAGATTCTGCACATAGACTACTGGCTTACCACTTTCAAAACTGACATAGGCAAGCTTTTGGCCGTCAGGTGACCACTTTGGTGAAATAATTGATGAGCTAGATGAAGCAACGACTTGGGCTCCTTGACCATCCGAATCAGAGACGTATAACTGGTTGCCTGATACAAAGGCGAGACGTGTTGAAAACACACCACGTACACCAGTCTGATTTTCATACACTGCATCAGCTACGCCATGTGCTTGACGACGTGCATTACTACCAGTCAGTGATTTGGTTTCGATAATTGTTTTTTGTGTTGGGTCAAGTAGGCCATAGTTGACCGTGCCCCCTGTGCTAGAGCCATAGACAACGGGGCTAGCAATTTCCAGTGCTTCAATGGCAGACCAGTTTGGGGTAGCGATTGAGTCTGAGGTGACGGCTTCAATGCGGCTGACCTCAAATTCACCTGAGCGAATTAAGTCTGCTGCAACAACATCAGCGATCTCTTTGCCATTCGGTCCAGCAAAGTCTGCTACGGTAATTGGAAATTTAAAGTTTTCTTGTCCGCTGGATGAGAGCGGTACATAAAGCTGTGCATGAGCGTTGCCCATGCCTAGACTGAGAGCAAGTGAAGTTACTACACCGCCCAGTACGCGCAAAAAAGTTGAATGCAGACGTTTGGTTCTGCGTGGAAATAATGCGGTAGTCATAGCAAGTCATCTCCTAAACTAGAATCATTGATAGATGAGTTTAAATAAAGTTAATACTAAGATTGCTAAAAGTTGAAATAGTTCTTAGCGTGTGTAATTAAAGACGCCATTGAACGTCGAGTTGCGAAGTGCTTCTGGATACTCAGCGCATGCTTGTAAGGCGTCAATCACAGCTCGGTCAAAGGCTTTCTCACCTGATGCGTGAGTAATTTTAGCGTCAGTCGGGCGCAGGTTTTCGTCGACGCTAATCTCATATTGAGCCGATAAGTTTTCTTGTCGATAAGCAAAGTGTAGTTTTGGTCTGGCACAGTCATGAATTGCTTGGTTTAAGGCAGCATTCATATCGTCAATGTTTGTCTTGTCGTCAGTCGTTGCTGTTTGAGCATAGGCGCTGTTTAAGCATAGGACAAGCAGTAATGAGCCAAAAACGGTTTTTGCAATGGTCATAATAGATGGCTTTAGGCATTTGGCTACGCCCAAGTTTGCTACTGCATTCATGGCAATTTAACTCCTAAAAATTGTGTGTCAACGATTCAAAACTTGATAAAGTTAAGCTTACGTTAACACACGTCCTTTAATCAATTGGCTAGCGAGTGTAATTAAAGTGCCCAGTAAACTTCGAGCTTTTGATAGCTGCCGGATATTTGGGGCACGCTTTTAAGGCGTTAACAACGGCATTGTCAAAGGCAGCGTTACCCGAACGACGAGTGATTCTGGCATTGCTCGCACGTAAGTTTGCGTCAATAGTCACTTCGTAGTGAGCAGTTAAGCGTTGCGCACCACCAAATCGTAGTAAAGGTTGGACGCAGCGCTGAATGGCTTGAATGACTGCGCTATTGCCGCCACCGCCACCACGCTGGTTTTGGGTATTGCGGCCGCCCTGAATACCGGCAATGCTAGCTATATCGCCGCGCATAGCACCACGTACATCAGGCGCCTGACGATTAGCCTGAGCTTTGGTCTCAGCTGCTGCTTTGGCATCAGCTGCGGCTTTAGCCTCGGCTTTTTTCTTCGCTTCAAGCTCGGCTAAACGCTTTTTCTCTGCAGCAGCTTTGCGCTCTTCTTCCTTGCGTTGCTCTTCTTGACGAGCTAATTCCTGTTGACGCTTTTCCTCGGCCTCACGTTTTTTGCGTTCTTCCTCTTTTTTAGCTAGCTCTTGTTGGCGTTGACGCTCAGCTTCTTCTTTTTTGCGTTGTTCCTCTTGACGAGCTAACTCCTGTTGACGTTGCTCCTCAGCTTTGCGCTCTTCTTCCTTACGTTGCTCTTCTTGACGTGCTAATTCTTGTTGCCGCTTTTCTTCCTGCTCGCGTTGTAGGCGTTCTTCTTCACGCTTTTTGTCAAGAGCGATCTCAGGATCCTCTTGTTCGGCAGGTGGTGTGCTCTCGGCTACCGGTGGATTAACATCAGGTTCAGGTTCCGGTGCGGCTTCTTCGGTTTCAGCTTCTGGTGTAGGTTCGGGCTCTGGAGCGGGTTCCGGCTCGGGATCCATTTCATCTTCGTTGATGGTGTCCTCTTCGGCCGGATTCATAGTGGCTGTTTCAGTTGGTGCTTTAAGAATTTGCTCTGTTCCCTCAGCCCAAAGTTCGAGCTGGATCGGGCCTGCTGCCTGCTCACTAGTCATGAGAAGGCTAGCGATAATAATCGCAACAATCGAACTGTGTAACAGTAAAGAGCCAATTAGGCCTTTGGTGTTATCACTGTTCTCATAGTACTCGTTAGGATTCTCAAACTTGCTCATTGGCTATTATGACTACTCATTGTTGCTTTTAGTTTGATTGACCATCAAAGCTAAGCGAGTGACTCCGTTGGAACGTAAGGTATCCATCACTTGCATGACCTCTTCATAAGGCACTTTGCCATCGGCGGCGATAACCACCGGGGTATCCGGTTGTTGAACTAGCATCTGGACTTCACTCAGAAGGTCTTCCTTGGAGATGTCCTGGAAGTTGGTGCCGGCGTTGCGTAGGCGAATGCCAAAGCTACCGTCTTCTGAAATTTGAATTTCAACCGGTGTGGATGGAACCTCAGTAGCTTGACCAACAGAGGGTAAATTAACCACGCCCGGCGTAATCATGGGGGCAGTTACCATAAAAATAACAAGCAACACCAACATGACATCAATGTAGGGGACCACATTAATTTCATTTGTACGGCGGGAGCCGCGTTGGCGGCGACGTTGATAAGTTTTCATCTTAGCGAAGCTGACGTTGTAAAATATTTAAAAGTTCATCAGAGAAACTGTCGAAGCGACCGGCAATTTTGTCATTTTGCGTGGTGAAATAGTTATATCCCAAGACCGCAGGAATCGCCGCAAACAAGCCAATAGCGGTGGCAATCAAGGCCTCAGCAATACCTGGCGCAACAGCGCTTAAGGTCGCATTGACTGCTGTCGATAAACCAATAAACGAATGCATGATTCCCCAGACTGTACCAAGTAGGCCAATATAGGGGCTGACAGAACCAGTAGAAGCAAGGAAGTTAAGTTTGGAATCTAAGCTATCAAGCTCACGCTGTGAGGTTGCTTGCATGGCACGGTAGGTGCCATCGATAATACGTTCGTTATCGGTTTGGCCGGAGCGTCGACTACGTAAAAACTCAGTCATAGCTGAGTTGAAAATGCGTGCTAAGGGGCCGCTTTGGTCTAAGTCCTTGCCCACACTTTGATGTAAGTCAGAGAGCTCTTTGCTTTGCCAAAAGCTTTCTTCAAACTCACGAGTTTTACTCATAGCACGTTTTACCTGGAAGTACTTGCTAATCATAATCGCCCAAGAAAGTACGGAAGCGATCACTAAGATCAGCATGATAATTTGTACTGGCAAGCTGGCATTAAGAATTAAAGAAGTAACCGACATAGAGTCATGTGTTTCGATCGGTGGCATAGCGATTAATTGTCCTGAACAGAAAGAAATAAACTACGAATATCGGCCGGAATAGGGGCCGGTTTGAAACTTTGATTGTCTACACAGCAAATCTGAATAGAGCTTTCGACAAGAACCTCACCATTTCGTTCCGCAACTTGCTCGAAATTGCTTGAGGAGTTGCCGACTTTAGTCAGTCTTGTCTTGATTTCTACAACGTCATCTAAACGAGCCGGACTACGGTAGCGAACTTGAGTGCCAACGACTACAAAAATGCGTTGTTGCTCATCGGCTAGTTTAGCTTGATTGACACCTAAATTACGTAACCACTCAGTGCGACCACGTTCAAAAAACTTTAAGTAATTTGCATAAAACACAACGCCGCCGGCGTCAGTGTCTTCATAATAAACACGTATAGGCAGGATAAAGTCTTGTTTCTTTTCCTGCTGAGATGGAGTGTTGTTCATAAGAAGAATGATAAGTATAGTAAAAGTCTACCCTGCGCTCATGTCGTGGGTAGACTTGTTAGGCAAATAAAGGCTTATATTACTGATTTTTTAAGCGATTATAAAGATCCAAAACGTAAGTATTTAAATCAGTTAGTTTTACCTTTTCTGATTCGGCAGCTGAGCGTAGCTGTACTTCGACCTCTTGATTAGCTAGGCCTCGGTCACCAATAGTTACGCGAATAGGCACACCGATGAGCTCCCATTCGGAGAACATGACGCCGGGACGCGCGTCGCGATCGTCGAGAATGACCTCAACTCCTGCTTCTTGGAGCGCTGTATAAAGTGCAGTCGCTTCCTGGCGAACGGCTTCGCTTTTACCCCAGCCGATAGGACAAATTACGACCTCAAAGGGAGCGAGACTCATCGGCCAGACAATGCCTTTGTCATCATGATTTTGCTCAATGGCAGCAGCAACAATACGGCTGACACCAATTCCGTAACAACCCATTTGTAGGTGCTCAGCCTTGCCTTGCTCATTAAGGAAAGTGGCATTTAAAGTTTTGGAATACTCATCGCCTAGGAAAAACACATGGCCAACCTCGATACCACGTTGAATCGCAAGTGTACCGCTACCGTCAATGGTAGGATCGCCAGCGACGACATTGCGAATATCCGCCACAATCGGTTCGGCTAAGTCTCGTCCCCAGTTAACCCCACGTAAGTGATAGTCTTCCTTATTGGCGCCACAAACCCAGTCGTGCATATTAGCCACCGTACGGTCTGCAATCACATGGATCGCTTTGGCTGTGTTAATAGGGCCTAAGAAGCCAGGTTTGGTACCGAAGTACTCACTAATTTCTTCTTCAGTGGCAAGACGGTAGCCGTTTTTAAGAATAGGTAGCTTGGATGCTTTGACCTCATTGACCTCGTGGTCACCGCGTACTAAGAGTAAACAGATTTGATCTTTACCTGCATCGTCAGTGGTGTGATAGACCACTGATTTTACGGTTTGAGCAAGGGGTAATTCGAGTTGCCCCGCAACCAACTCGCATTTATTAGCGCCAGGAGTGTGCACTTCGGCTAGCGCTTCAGTAGGCTCAGCACGCTCAGCGATTAAGCAGGTGGCTTCAGCTAACTCAATGTTAGCGGCGTAATCAGAGTTGGGGGAGTAGACAATTTCGTCTTCGCCGGTATCGGCAATGACTTGGAATTCGTGGCTTCGTGAACCGCCAATTGCGCCAGTATCGGCGGCAACTGCACGGAAATTCAGGCCTAGGCGGGTGAAGATGCGGACATAAGCATCGTACATTTTCTGATACGACTCACCTGCGCTAGCCTCGTCTTTATCAAAAGAGTAAGCGTCCTTCATCGTGAACTCACGTCCACGCATTAAGCCAAAGCGGGGGCGACGTTCGTCACGAAACTTGGTTTGAATATGGTAAAAATTAACCGGTAGTTGGCGCCAGCTCTGAATCTCATTGCGAGCGATGTCTGTTACGACCTCTTCGGAGGTAGGTTGTAAGACAAAGTCACGATTATGGCGGTCTTTGATGCGTAGCAACTCGGCGCCATAGGCCTCCCAGCGACCAGACTCCTGCCATAATTCGGCCGGTTGTACCACCGGCATCAATAGTTCAAGTGCGCCTGCGGCATTCATTTCTTCGCGAACAATTTGTTCGACCTTGCGAAGGGATTTTAAAGCCATGGGCATATAAGTGTATATACCACCCGCCAAGCGGCGAATCATGCCTGCACGGATCATCAGTTTGTGACTAATAACTTCTGCTTCAGCAGGCGCTTCTTTTAAAGTATTAATATGAAATTTTGACGCTAACATAGATGTTTTTTAGATTAATTGTCTTAGATCAGTAGTTTAGACCGAATTTTACATTGTATTTTGAATATAGCTCTGAATGCGGTAGAGCAGTGTGGAAACAAAAAAATAAAGTGAAAATAGGCCTAAAAGGCCTTAAAATTTCTCTTTTATGTCAGTTTTAATGTCCCTTACCAAAAGAACCGTATAATTTAATACAACGAAATTTATTATAGGTGGAACCTCATGCTAGATCGCGAAGGTTACCGCCCTAATGTTGGTATTATCCTACTCAATCAAAATAATGAGGTTTTTTGGGCCAAGCGAATTAGAGAGAAATCGTGGCAGTTTCCGCAGGGTGGCATTCAACGTGGTGAAAATCCTACCCAAGCTATGTATAGAGAGCTTCATGAGGAAATTGGCTTAAAACCTGAGCATGTAAAGATTTTAGGGCGAACGCGTACTTGGTTACGTTATAACGTGCCCGACCATTTTATCCGTCGGGACTCAAAGGGAATTTACAAAGGACAAAAGCAGATTTGGTTTTTATTGCGTCTAATAACAAGGGATTCAAGCATTAGTCTTAGGAAGAGTGCGACACCTGAGTTTGATGCATGGAAGTGGCATTCTTTTTGGGTGCCGTTAGAGTCGGTGATTGAGTTTAAGCGTCAGGTGTATCGTGATGCTTTAGATGAGTTGGTGCCTTTTCTGGTTCCTGAGGTGAGAAGTCAGCGGCCTCGGACACTGTACTATCAGGTGAGTTCGGTCAGTGTGACAGCGACCAGTGAGCTTAAAGCCTCCGGTGACAGTCACAAGAAGTCATCAGGCAGCTATAGAGCAACTAGAAAGGCTGCCTCTAAAGGAGCTAGGCGTAATCAGAACTATTTAAGACGCAGAACGCAAGCACGGGCTGCTAACAAGTAAAGTCTTGAAGATGTCTGTCCTCTTGTCATAAAGGCGCCCTCAATACTGAGAGCGCCTTTATGAAGGCATGAGTTTCTTAACAGTGCTTAAAAGGCCTCAGACTCCTCTTCTGGTACCATCAGACTGTTTTCAAAGTGCTGCATATATTCTTCGAAGCTGATTTGATCACTAGCCTCTATTTCAGCTTGAGCTGCTAGTGAGCGCTCGGATTCAACGATAAGTGCCGCTTTGGTTTCGGTGGGTAATACGCTCTCACGGAGTAGAGTTGAGTGCTTGAAGCTATTTTCTTTACTAAACTGATTGAAGCTTAGGCCACTATCACGTACCGCTTTAAAATAGCGGCTTGAAGGGGTTAATTCAACATCCTCGATTTTGGCTTTTTGCGCTGCTAGGGCTTTAGTGTGTGCATCTGTATGGTTGACTTTATCTAGTAGCTCAGCATAGGGGATAAGGCTCTCCATAATTTCTAGACCCCAAGTCTTAAGCGCAATAGGCTGACCTAAGCGACTTAATTCAAGTCCCGGTTTACGGCCTTCAATGACGACCTTATTAAAGTTGTGATCGGTCTCATCGCAATCATCTTTGTCATCAAATCTTGGACTGTGTCGAGAGGCACAATAGAGTAAGAAAGTATCCAGAAAATAAGCGGTTTCTGAGCTAATGCCTAATGGGTCAAAGGGGTCGATATCCAGACAGCGAACCTCAACATACTGTACACCGCGGTTAATTAGCGCGTTATTAGGGCGCTCACCGGCCTTAGTTGTGCGCTTTGGCCTAATACTGGCGTAGTACTCATTTTCAATTTGTAAAATGCTAGTGTTTAGTTGAACCCATTCACCGTCGCGGTGTGTGCCTATATCTACATAGGGCGGCCATGGCCGTGTGACTGCGTTATAAATAAGAGAAACGTAGCTTTCAACATGGTTATAACAGGTACGGATATTTGATTGAGCTTCGCTGGTATAGCCTAAATCACTCATACGTAAGCTAGTAGCATAGGGTAAATAGAGACTATCTTCATCAAAGGTCTCAAGATTGTGCTCGCGACCTTCTAAGAAGCTTCTATTTACAAATGGTGAGGCGCCGAATAAATACATCAGAAGCCAGCTTTCGCGCTTGAAGTTGCGAATGAGGCTCATGTAGCCGATGGATTGACGCTGCTTAGGATCACTAATGTCTGGTTCCAGATACTGCCAAATCTCTGCTGGTAATGAAAAGTTATAGTGAATACCGGCGATACACTGCATCGCTTTGCCGTAGCGCTCTGCCAAGCCGCGACGATAAACATGCTTAAGCATACCACTATTAGATGTGCCGTAAGTAGCGATGGGAATATCTTCTTCGGGTGGTAGCTTACAGGGAATTGACTGCATCCATAGAGATTGCTCACCAATATTTTGTAGAACAAAACTATGGATTTGTTGTAACTCAGTGAATAAGCTTTCTACATCATGGTGAGGTTTAGTGACCAACTCCATCAGAGCTTCTGAGTAGTCCGTTGTGATGTATGGATGAGTCAAGGTGGACCCTAAAGCTTTGGGGTGAGAGTCCACTGCATACTCACCTTGGGCATCGATACGTAACGTCTCTCGCTCAATACCTCTACCTATTTGCGCTAGTAAATCCTGCTGCGCTTTTATTGTTGTAAATTTAGACACAATTAGATCCTGTGATATTTTTCAAACTAACTAATAAAAGTAATTATGCTTATGTTAGCCTTATTAACTGAGAACCATTGTAATTCTTTCTCTTGTTGTGGGCTTTTTATTCAGCATTATATGGGCTAATAACTTTCAGGTTTTTACTATGTTGCACACCTTTATCCAAATGATCCATAGAAGTTTGACAAAAATATTTTTTTTGTCGATCGCTATTAGTGTGTCTTTATTGCTCACTGCCTGTCAAAAGCAGGAATGGCATCAACAAAAGCACACGCTTGAAGGCTATACGATTGATGCGCTGTTTCCGACGCAGCCTGCGATCATGGAGCGTTCGTATTCTTTATTTGATGAGCAAGCGGAGCCTTTACAAATGGTGCAATGGATTGCAGTGAAGGATCAGAGTAGTTTTAATCTGAGTTATATGCTGGTGCCCGAGCATTTGGAGCCTGAGGCCGTGGCAAAAGAATTATTACGTAGCATGAATTTAAAGCGTGACCCACGATTGGAAGTAGCTCCTGATGATTTTCAGGAAGTCTATGAGCAGGATTTGCCGGCCCTGGGAGAGCCATTTAAGTTGAGTGTGGGGGTTGAGACTAAGCATCTCATTGCAACTGCAAAGGTAGTACAAGAGGGGAGGCTGATTGTGCAGCAATATACTGCAGGTCCTGAGAGTAATAGTCAGTTCGAGGAACAGAGCGAGCGCTTTTTTCAAGAGCTAAAAATTGGTGCTACAATCGACTAATTGAGCTTTTATAATTGTAAAGTGCGCATTGCTTTGACCTGCTTTGTCGGGTTTTAGCTCATAATATGTCATTTGTGACGCCGATTTGTATGCTTGCGGGCGTCTAAAAATCCTGCTAAAAGGTTGTGAGTTTATATGTCTAACAATGTCCCCTCATCTTCAGTAGGCCTTGTACGGCCTGAGTATATTTCCTTTAGTGAACCCTTAGTATTGAGTAGTGGCCAGTCGTTGCCAGAATACACGCTAGCGGTAGAAACCTATGGCGAGTTAAATGAGGATCGCTCTAATGCCGTCCTCATCTGTCATGCTTTAAATGCGTCGCACCATGTGGCTGGCATCAACGCGGATGACCCCAAGGATATCGGTTGGTGGGACAATATGGTGGGTCCCGGCAAGCCAGTAGATACCAATAAGTTTTATGTCATTGGGATCAATAATCTGGGTTCTTGTTTTGGTTCTACAGGTCCCGCTAGTATTAATCCTCGTACTGATAAGCCCTGGGGAGCAGACTTTCCAGTGATCACTGTTGAGGACTGGGTTAATGCCCAGGCCCGTTTGGCAGATTATTTCGGTATTCGGCAGTTTGCCGCAGTCATGGGTGGCTCATTAGGTGGGATGCAGGCTTTGAGTTGGGCCATTCAGTGGCCAGAGCGAGTCGATCATTGTGTCGTCATTGCTAGTACCCCAAGTCTTTCTGCTCAAAATATTGCTTTTAACGAAGTGGCGCGACGAGCCATTACAACAGACCCAGAGTTTCATCAGGGTGATTTTTATGCTCATGATACGGTACCGCGTTCCGGTCTTTCAGTTGCACGCATGTTAGGGCATATTACCTACTTGTCTGATGATGATATGTCTGTGAAGTTTGGTCGTGAGCGACGAAACTTTGCCGAAGATGGTCGTTATCAATACGGCTTTGATGTGGAGTTTGAAGTTGAATCGTATTTGCGCTATCAGGGGGAGAAGTTTTCACGCTACTTTGATGCTAATACTTATTTACTAATTACTCGCGCCCTAGATTACTTTGACCCCGCGAGGCGTTATGGTGGTGGTGATTTGGCCAAGGCATTAGCTCATTTAAAGTCGCGTTTCTTGACTGTATCCTTTACCACGGATTGGCGATTTCCGCCGGCGATGAAGCGAGAGCTAGTGCAGGCTCTATTAAAAAATCAACATGAGGTGACGTACGCGGAAATTGACGCACCCCATGGTCATGATGCCTTTTTATTGACTGACCCGAC
>LSQX01077537.1_pt1 | contig 17553 bp, 14 predicted proteins | sample 654561 | NCBI WGS metagenome assembly LSQX01 (sample SAMN04489861, study PRJNA283612) | anaerobic digester metagenome | isolation source: 4 biogas reactors fed with cattle manure at either 37C or 55C with and... | place: Denmark: Kongens Lyngby | collected 2014
TGATTCAATAGAGTGTATTATATTCAGCCCCAATGATGCGTTGCGAGTGGCATTGGCACTAAAGTCGGGAATAAAATCATTTCCCTTGGATCCTTTAAATGTCGATGACACGACGACTGAAAAATACCGAAAACTATTCGAGATCCATGGAATACGTGTCGCAGTGGGTATCGGGGAAATGGATACCCAGCTTGCACGTAAAAATATCTGGAAGGGTGAAGCTATTACTATTTCTGGAAGGCTTATCTCGGAGCAAAAGACATCTAATAAAGAGCGGGTAACGATAAAGAGCACCCTGTTTTTTAAATCGGAACACCCCGATCAAAACAGCATTTTTCAGACCCTGTTCTCCCTTCTTGATACGATATTCACGAAAATGACCCGTAAACAGAGCGAAGTCATATTTTGGAAGCTTCTCGGGTACTCCGAGCAAGAGATCGCAAACAAACTTGGGGTATCGCAATCATCCATAAACCAACACTCTAAAAATGCGGGATGGGGCTCGATTGAAGAAGCGATTTATCTATTTTCAACATTTGACTTTCAAGACGATAAAACAAAAGTTGCCTGATGGAAAAAATACTCTTGGCCCAGTTGATCGCCCATATCGCGGCTGATTTTTTTGCCCAGCCCAAATCCATCAGCTGTAAGAAACAGGAAAAAGGGCTCGGTTCGTGGCATCTCTATATCCATGTGCTCATCGTGTTTGTGGCATCACTATTGATGACGTTTACGGTTGAGTTCATAGTGTACGCGGCAGCAATAACGGTCATTCATTTCGCGATCGATGCCTTGAAAAGTTTCATCGAACGTTGGCTGAAGAGAAAAAAGGGAATCGATGATGAATTTTATACCAACCTCTACCTGTTCTTTACCGATCAACTGTTGCATATAGCCGTCATCTGGGGTGCTGTCGCGATGTATTGGACAAAAAATCACCCGGTACCCGTCTATTTGGACGTGTTCACGGTAAACCTTTTATTAGTGTTAACTGGATTTCTTTTATGCTTGAAACCGGCCAACGTGATCATAAGAAACTGTCTCGCGTCATTGAATTTATATGAGCGGCTGGAAAATGAGCATGATCTCAAGCGCGCCGGCCGATGGATTGGGAGCATTGAGCGCGTGATGGCCATGGTGTTAGTGATGTTACAGCTATACACCGCGATCGGGTTTATCATCGCTGCAAAATCTATCTTGCGATACAACGATAGTAAAACAGGCAAAACCGAATACGTGCTAATCGGTACCCTATTAAGCTTCAGCGTCGCGCTTCTGATTGGCATAGGCATCAGCGAAGGGTTCTTCGAGTCAATTCTAACGTGTGTCTCCGTGACCCCGTAACTTGAAAGTAACCGACACATCGGGACTAATCCACAAGCAATTGGGGGCGGAGAATTATAATTTACACGAAAAACGCGGTGATTTCTATAAAATCATCCTATATTCGCGTATGATCGCGTAATTTTTGCCCTAGGGGCATATAGGAAAATTAATGTTGAGTATAACTTTCCCATTTTATCACAGCTACGGGGGAAGCATCTTTGGAACAGTCAGTATTCATTTTTAAAGAACTCGGGAGGGAGTATGTTTAAATTACTCAGGTATCTGTTTTTTTCGGGGAACAAGGCCGTTTATCGTTCAATTGCCCGTGAATTCCAAACCAACTCGTTTCGTGTCTATCGCTTGGCACACGGGAAAAAAGCAAAGAATAACAAGGATTATCAAATCCTGAAAAGCTTGGAGAAAGAAGAAATCATCGAAGGCGTGTTTCGCATGGGATAGCGGGAGTCTAACTGGGCTCCCGCTCGTTTTTCGTGCACGATATCATGTACCCCGCCTCTTGGGCAGTTCCTACTTTTTCTTGTTCCCCCTCTTGTGGCCATAACCATACCCGTAACCATAGCCATACCCGTAACCATAGCCGCGGTGAAAGTCATTCACACCGTTCACTACCAGCATCATGTTCTTCAGTTTATTCTCTTCCATCAAGCTGTTAGCAAACCGGAGATTACCCTTGCTTGAATAGTCTGCCCGGCACACGTACACCGTGGCATCGGTCACCCTGCTCAACACCAGCGTATCGGTCACCTGTGCCGACGGGGCCGAGTCGATAAAAATATAATCAAACTCATCCTTCAGTTTATCGATCGCTTTATCCAGCGTGTCTCTCGAAAGCAACTCGGCAGGATTGGGCGGAATAGCACCGGCCGGCAACGCGTAAAGGTTCGGGTGCACGCCCGAGGGGACAATCAGCTCGTCGATATCCTTCTCGAATCCCGAGAGGTAACTGGTAACCCCATCCTTCGCCTCCAGCCCCAGGTATTCGTGTAACCTCGGAATCCGCAAGTCGAGTCCCAGCAGCAATACTTTTTTATCCAGTAAGGCAGTAGAGATTGCCATGTTGATCGCCATGAAGGTCTTCCCTTCGCCCGACACGGTAGAGGTAAACACCACCACCTTGTTTTCCGATCCCAGCGCGAGCAATAAGTTGGTACGCGCCATCCGGAATGCCTCATCAATCGGGCGGGTCTCATCCTCCATCACCGCGATGTTATCCTCCTCATCGTGAATCGGGATCTCGCCAAGCACCGGCACCTTCGTGATACGGTCCACGTCGGCTCGTGTGCGAATCCTGTATTGCAAGATATCCATCAGGTAGATAATCCCCGCGGGAATCAACACCCCCAGCATAAGCGCTGCCAGCAATAGGATCATGGTCCGCGGCGACACCTTGCTTTCGAGGATTGCCTCATCCAGCACCTTCGCGCTATTCGCGGTAGCCGCCAGTTGCAGCGCGTTCTCCTCCCGTTTCTGCAACAACATCAGGAAAAGGCTTGCCTTGATTTGCTGTTCCCGCGAAAGCTCCATGAACTCCCGCTCCTGTGTAGGCATACTCCCGATTCGTCCCCCGTAAATATTCGTCTGGTTACGCGCGTCGCGACGCTGAATATTCAGTCCCTGCTGCACGCTTTGGATCGATGAGTTGATATTCTGCCGTAAACCGCTAATTTGTTCGTCCAGCCGTATCATCGCCGGGTTATCGTCCGTCATGCTCTGCGACAGCCGCTCTCGTTCCAGCACCAGCCGGTTATACTCGCTGGTAGTAGCCGCCAGAGTGGGATCTTCCAATCCCACGTTCGTCGGTATTGTTTTATTATCGTTCGTCGGGTCGTTGATATACTCGTCCAGCGAGCTCACCACGTTCAGCTGCGTCTCCACCTGCACCAGTTGCTGCTCGTACTGGCTTCCCATCTGCATGCTCCGTTGCAAGTCCACCTGCAAGTCGGTCAACCCTTGGCTTCTTTTGTAATCCTCCACGTCGCGTTCCGCCTCGCTCAGTTCCTCGTTAATAATCAAGATCCGCTCGTTAATAAACGCCTGCGTGTTAAACGCCTCCATCTTGTTATCCTCGATGGTTTCGTTATTATACACCTCCACCAGCATGTTCAGGAAATCCTTTCCCTTCTCGGGGTACGGCGTGTTGATAGAAAGATCCAGCACCGAAGCCTGTCTCGAAGCCTGCTGGACCGAAAGGCTGTTCCGGTATTGCCTGATCACCGCATCGGGATATTGAATCACCACGTTCAGCTCCCTTCCGTTGCCTTCAACACCCGGCCTACGCGTGAAGCTGATATCGCCGTACGGCGTGTGAATTTGCGCGGGGAGCACGTTAAAAACCGTGTCCACCTCCATCTCGTCGAATATACCCGACACGCTCACCGTTCCCGCGTCGTGGTCCATCTTCATGGCAAACTCGATATTTTGTGTAAGGCTATCCAGCTTGCTTTGCACCATACTCACTATTATGGGGCTCTGTTTGTAGAGATCCGTGCTCTTGATCCTTCCCTCCACGATATACGAAGTATGCAAGTTCAGTCGATTAATCACGTTTCGGATCATGGAACGGCTCTGCAACACGAATATTTCATTCTCGAGGTTCGTCACTGTGCCCATTCCACTAAGCGACATCATGTCTAAGCCCCCCAGACCCGGCTCGAAACGTTGGTTCCTGGCCTCTTTCAGGATGATGCTCGACGACACGTTATACACCGGCGTGGTGTACCGGAGGTATAAAAAAACGATCACCAACGCGATGGCGATCCCTACCACGAACCATTTCCAGTAACGCACGAAACGGAGCAAGATCTCCATGATCGAGATCGTCTCCTCGTTAGAGGCATTTTCTGGCAATTTCACAGAGTTTATGTCGGTCATTCTTATTTATCTTATCAATTGAAATTAGTACCTACCGGTACATCATATCTTGTTTCGGTATTTCGTTTTATCTTAAAATATTTACAAGGAGCGTGGCCACTGATATCACGATCGACGTGGCCGAGAGCCATATATTTGTGGCACTTCCGATTTCGGAGTTTTTGGCTTTCGTTTTATTAGGTTCCACGTACACCACGTCGTTTTGCTGCAGGTAATAGTAGGGCGAATAGATAATATTCCTGTCGTTAAGGTTCATCAATATCACTCGTTGGTTCCCTTGGGCATCCTCCCGTATAATCTTCACGTTATCGCGTTGTCCCCAGATTGTCATATCGCCCGCCATTGCCAGTGCTTCAAAAATATTCACCTTCTCGTTACTAATTGTAAACGTGTTAGGGCGAGCCACCTCACCCAGCACCGATATCTTGTAATTCACGAAATTCACCGTCACCACCGGCGGCTCTTTAAGGTACTTGCTCAAGAGGCCCGTCACCTTCTCCTCCGCCTCCCGTTTGGTGAGGTTGCTTAATGTAATAAGACCCACGACGGGGAAATTAATCTGCCCGTTATTGTCCACGAGGTAAGCTTGAAGTTGCGGTTGGGAATAGGTGCTCAAACCCGTGGTCATGCTTGGCACGGTAAGGTTAAAAGGTTTCACTGCTTCCGGATCCGTTGCCGATACCGTGATGGTAAGCAGATCTTTAGGAAGTATTCGCGCATCGTACAGGGTGGTCGATTGAACGTGTTCATCTACATCTTCCTCCCCGGCTCCTTGAATGTAAGCCACGTTTTTCGAGGCCGTACATCCTGCAAGCCATAGTGTTATCAATATCATTGAAACAAGGTAGAGCTCTCTCTTCATAAAAATTAAGTTTCCGGTTTTATTAATAGCATTTCTGGCTCGGAGATATCAAAAACTAGGCCAAGCCACGTTTAGTTTCCACAAAAGTAGCACTTTTCGCCCAAAAGCCAAGCCATTCGGTAGAAAAAACCAGCTTTTCTACTTTTTTGTAGAAAAAATGCCTCACGCGGCACGAGCAGGTCTCAACCCTGCCCACCGCGTAAGGCATCTGAAAATTAGAATTATTTAAACCCTAGTTATAATACGTGCGGCTGTTAACCGTGCTATTCTTTACCGCGGCACCACCGAGCCCATGGCACTCTTCCCTTCACGGGAAACGCCGGTTTGATCTTTCAAGATAATATCCAGCTCGATGGGCGGGTTAAACTCCAACGCTAGTTGTTCTAACTGCTGGCTGTTCATTCCCAGGGCAGCCGCCGGGGAAGTAGGCGACAACAGCGAGGTGTGCGACCTCCCCCCATTGTCGGTCAACGCCCCAAGCATGGTCTCGTAATCGAACACCGCGCCCGATACCACCGCGCCGGCACCATCCAGCAGCTGGTTCCCTGTCACCATGTGCGACAACGTGGTAGTATTCGCCGCCATCTCGATATCGGGAGTAACGGAAGCCCTGTTACCGGCAATAATCGTGTTATACGCCTTGTACGTGGTGTTGGCCAGCACCTCCACCCCCGCGGCATTGTTGTAAGCAAAGTTATCCAGCACCGTGCTGTTGATCATCTCCACCGAAGAAGTCTTTCCCGCGGCACCATAAATACTGATTCCGCCACCGCGGCCACTCTCGTTGCCGTAGAAGGTAGAGTTAACCACCAACACCCTTGAGAACTCACGCGCGTAGAGTCCACCACCTCTTCGCCCGGTGTTGGGGCCCGCGTTCGTGGAGTTATACGCCACGGTAGTATTGTAAAGGTAGAGGTAGGTAAGCGTGTTCCCGCTAAAAGTATACAACCCTGCCCCCACGCCCCACACGGAGTTGCCGGTGACGTTGCAATTCGTCATGTAAAGGGTGGCCGACTCGTTGAAAACACCTCCCCCGTTCGACGCCTCGAGTATCCCCTTGTTATTGGTGATATCGCTATTCCACATCCTCAGCTCCGCGCCGTTGAACATGTATATACCTGCCGCGTGCTGTCGCGATTCGTTCTCGGTGATCACGCAGTTGGCGATCTCCACCTTCGAACCGCCCACGATGATCCCTCCCCCGTAGGAGCGACGATACGTGTGCCCGCCAATATTAAGCGTGCCGGCGTTGGATGCCCCGGTTCGTCCCCCCGTGATGGTAAGGTTCTCGAGCACCACGCTCTTTCCCTCTTCCGCGGGCGCGGTAATCACCATAGTGTGGAACACCTCCCCGTTGCCGTTGAGGATGGTCTCGTTGCTCGAGGGATCCGGTGCCGCCCCCTCGGCCGCGTCGGCAGGATACCCCCCGATCAGCGTCACGTTGCTATGCACCTCGAAGGTAATATCCCCCTGCTCGGTACCCCCCGTCACCATGTTCTTCGGCAAGTAGGTACCCGCCGCGATATGAATCACGTCGCCCGATACCGCCCGATCCAATGCCTCGGCCAAGGAGATGGGTGCTCCCCACGAGAGGCCGTCGTTGCTATCCACGCCCGATTCTTTCACGTGATAGTGATTAATCAGATCGCTCGCCTCGCTCGGCTCCTGCACCACGCGCACCGACTTCTGGTCGTCGCTCGTGACCCACACGATAATCTCCCCTACCCGCTGATCGGTAGTTCTATTACGGCTCGCCGTGAATTTAATCGAACCGTCCGACAGTCCATTCTCCTCCGTGAGGTTGAGCCATGCCGTGCTTGTTTTGGCACGCCAGGGCAGGTTCGAATTCACCGTCAAGATAAAATCACCCCCATCTTTCGGGATCGTTATATCCCCCTCCTCGATCGAGTAGACCGGCGTTTCGGGCGTAAAGTCGCCCATATCAATATCTTCGGAGCACGAAAAAGCCGCTCCCATTACCATCGCGAGCATCAACAGCTTGCAGCACGGCAATATATAATGTTTTATATGTTTCATTGTTTATGTATTACTCCGTTGATAAAATTAATAAACCATTGGCGACTGCCCGTTCCTTGCCCCCGTTATCACTCGGCCAGTTGCGAATCTCGAAACGGTCATCGTCGAAAGCCGGGGTATTACGAATAAAGAACGTAGATGAACCACCCCCGTCGAGGTTGATCGCGTTATACGCGCCCAACGCCTTCAAGCACTGCCCCAACTCGTCGTACGACATACCGTTGGAGTAATGGAAATTCCTTCCATCCACCACGAAAATGTACACCCCCGTGCCATCTTCCGATACCCCGATGGTAGTACGCGGCTCCACGGCACTGTTCGTCTGCTTCACCACGCCGCCATCCTGCACCAGCCATACCCGGCCACCCACGGCCTCTTTGATCCGATCCTTCAGCTCGGGATACCTGTCCTGTCCCGCCACGATGGCCTTCCCATCGTCCGTGATAGCAAAGTAGGTACACACCGCGTCTTGAAAGGTCGTCTTCACGGCCGTGCCGTTCCGGTACACGATTCCCTGCGGTACACCGGTGGTCATGTTATAAAAGTCGGCATTAATACCGGCCCATACCCTGTTCTCTTCCGTGTCGGCATTTTCCGCTTGCACGGTCATGCGCTGCATCCCGAAACTGTTCTGGTTGTTCGGCATCGATGCCGCCATCGACACGTTCGAATTACTCAAGTCCACCTCCATGACAAACACCTTCATGGCCAGACCCTTTTGCGAAAGATATTGAATCTCGGTAGCCTCCACCCCGTTCGTCACCGTATAGGTGGTATCGGAGAAGATATGCCCAAAGAGATCGGTACCGTTCACCAACTTCTCGCCCACCGCCGTTTTCGGTTCCAGCACGTACTCCGTGACATACTCATTGGTACTGCATCCCAGCGTGGAGGTGATGCTGATCAACGTGATCAGCAGGAAAATATATTTTTTTATATTCATTGATTTCATTGTTAGGCTATATTAATAATAGACGTTAGTAACCCGGGTTGGGCGTCAAGTTCGTGTTCAATTGCAACTCCCTGCCCGGGATCGGCAACAACACCTGGTGATCGAGCAATCCCAGCTCCTCCTTCGCGCGGCCCGTCCGTACCAGGTCGTAGTACAGGAAGTTCTCCCCCATCAGTTCCCTTCTTCTCTCGTCGAGAATCGCCGTGAGGAACTCCTCCTCGGTAGCCGGGAAAATATCCTCCAACCCCCGGAAGCGGCGCAGTTCGTTCAGACGGCCGATACCGCCCGCTCTCCCTTTCGCCTCGGCGCTAATCAGGTACATCTCCGCGATACGGAAAATGATAATTGGGTCCGTACCCGTCTGCCCGCTGGGATACTTGTTAATGCATTCCGTTCCCGCGATATTGGTAATCGAGATGCTCTTCCGGGTATCGTTATCGTCGAACAACTTCACGATCTCCGGCGTGGGGCGATACACCCCCTGCCCCTTGTTCGGGTGCGCGTACGTGTAATAGAGGTCGCTCAAGTTAATCGACGACTCCTCGGTAAGGTTCTCGAAAGCGAAAATAACCTCGCTGTTCATCTCCTTCCGGAAAATCCTCTCGAAGCTATCCAATCGATACTGTCCCGAGTTGATCAACTGATCCGCCAACGTAGCCGCGTCGTTCATCTTCCCTTGGGCCAGCATCGTACGCGCCTTCAAAGCCAACGCCGCGTCGCTCGAAACCAGGTAAAAGCTCGTGGACCTACCCAGCAGCGCAAGCGCCTCCTCGATATTCTCTTCCACGAAAGCCCATACCTCCGCTTCGCTATTCCTTGGCAACTTCTCCATGGTGTTCTCGCGAAGAATCGGTACCCCACCCCAGCGTGTAACTAGGTTATAATAAATCAACGCCCGGAAAAAGTAAGCCTCCCCCCGCGCCACCCGCGCGATATCCGAACCGGGGAACCGATCGGTGATATCCAGCATGTTATTCACTTGGAACAGCGCGTTATAGTAACCGTTCCAGTTGGTAGAAATGTAAGAGTTCAAGGGGCTCAACGTGGAGTTGATTAAATCCCTCGCGTTGCCGGTGCTGGTCGATATAACGCCACCCAGCATGTCGAACATCATGTACGACCGCACCCCCGGCGCGTTCTGCACGCGGCTATAAATCCCGTTTCTCACCGCGGGAATATCTTTCTCGGTCACCGCCTCCGGCGAAATAGCAGCCCGCGAATACTGATCCAAGTACCCCGAGCAGGAATAGGCCATGCCTATGAATAGGACAATGGATATTATATATTTGTACATAAATTTATTTTTTTCAAGTTCATTGTTTTACGAAACTCGGGCGGCCGCTTAAAAGCTAAAGTTCGCTCCCATTAAAAAGGTGCGCGGCTGCGGCACCACCCAGTTATCTACCCCCACGAACCTGGGGTCGAGGTTGGTACTGATCTCCGGATCCCATCCGGGGTACTTGGTAAACAGCAACAGGTTGTCGCCTTGCAGGTACACCCGCACGTTTTTCAGCCCCACGGGCTCCAGCCACTTCTTGGGCAAGTTATACCCCAGCGTCACTGTCCGCAAGCGTATGAACGAACCATCCTTCAACCAGCGATCGGAGTTACGGTTGTTATTCACGTCGCTCTCCATCGCACGCGCGTAGTAGTTGGTACTACCCGGCCCCGTCCAAGCATTCTCGGCATACTCTTTCAATACCGCCATCCGGTATCCCGGCCGGGCCACCGTGGTCATCCACTGCGCGTACACGTCTTGCCCGTACATGTACGTGAAAAAGGCATCCAGTTGAAAATTATTGTAACGCAACGTGTTATTAAGCCCCCCGTAAAAATCAGGATTCGACGAACCCGTCATCACGCGGTCATTATCATTAATAATACCATTGTCATCCACGTCTTTCCACTTCACGTCGCCGGCCCGTATTCCCATATCATATTGCGGCTTGGGCACTTCGCCGTCGTACTGGTAAATACCCTCCATCTCGAAGATATAAAAAGCACCCATCTCTTTCCCCACTTGCAGAGCCCTGTTCGAGCCGATGCTAATAGGCGCCGTTTCGTCGATCAGCGACGTGATTTTGTTACGGTTAGTAGCAATATTAAATTGCGAAAGCCACTCCACCTCACCAAACGTGAAATGCGTGTTGAGCGTGTACTCCACCCCCGCGTTCCGCATCGAGCCGATGTTCGAGATAATCGACGTCACCCCCGACGTGGCATGTATAGGCATGCTATACAAAAGGTCCTCGGTATTCTTCAGGTACGCGTCGAACATCATGTTCACCTTACCCCGGAACAGGGCAATATCGAATCCCACGTCGTACTGGTCCGCTTTCTCCCACGTGAGATCCCTGTTCCCGAAGGTAGAGACGGCGATACCGCTTCCGCCCCGGTAGTTATATCCCCCCAACATCAGCGGTTGGTAATCATAGCGTCCGATCCCCGCCTGGTTACCGGTCTTCCCGTAACTCAGCCTGAACTTGATCTCCGCGTCTTTGTCCTGCATGAACTCCTCGTTCGAGATATTCCACCCCAGCGACACCGAGGGGAACCAACCCCAGCGGTTCTCTTCCGCGAACTTCGAAGAACCGTCGGCACGGAACGTACCGGTCAGGATGTACCGGTCGAAGTACGAAAGGGTAGCCCGCCCGAAATAAGACTCCATGGCATACACCCCCGCGCTGGTCGACCCCAGTATCTCGCTGGCCACGCTCCCCACGTCGAACGACGGCGATGGGAAACCCCGGCCATCCACGCTCGCGTTGCGGTTGCTCACCTTCTGGAACGAGTGCCCCACGGTAGCGTGAATCGAAAGATCCTCGAATTTATCGGTATAGTTTATGACGTTATCGCTCACCAGGTTATTCACCAACCGGTTTTGGTCGATCATACGCCCGGCACCCATCCCGTACGGGTGATTCTCGTTGTAATACGTGAAGTCGTACGTGTGGTAGATGTCGGTGCTGAACGAGTAACGATACGTCAGCTTATCTTTATAATTAAATTGAGCGAAGTAGTTCCCCAGGAAGCGGAAGTTCTCGAGGTACGCGTCCTGTTCGTTCAATATCTGCACGATATTGTGGCGCGTAAGCTCGTCCGTCCCCCCGATATAATACTCGCCGTTCGGCTTGTAGGGACGGTCGAAAGGCCGCTGCTCGATAGCCCTCCCGATGACCGTTGAACCCAAATCGGCACCCGGCACTTGAAAGTTCTTGGTGTAGTTGGCCGAGTTGTTCAGTCCCACTTCCAGCCACGGCTTAAACTGGTGATTCAGCTTCGCGTTGAAGTTCACCTTATTCAATTTATTCGAGACGATCACCCCCTCCATATCGTTGTAGTTGGCACCGATATAATAGGTAGTCTTTGCCGTCCCCCCCGAGAAAGAAGCATCCACGTTGAGCGACGACCCCGTCTGGGTAATCAGTCCCATCCAGTCGGTATCCGGCAAATCGCCAAAAGGATTCGCGATCGGCACCTTGTAACCGCTGTCGCCCAGCTGGTAACCATACTGGTTGTTGTAGTTAGCTATCCCCGCGTTATAATCCTGCACGTAGAGGTGCGAATCGGCCAGTGCAATTTTTCCCACGTTCGGGAACTTCGAGATACCCCGGCTCACGTTGATGCGGATATCCGATTTCCCCTCTTGTCCCGACTTGGTCGTGATCACGATCACCCCGTTGGTCGCCCTCGAGCCATAAATAGCTGCCGAGGCGGCATCCTTCAGCACCACGATCGACTCGATGTCCGACGTGTTAAGCGTGGCCAGGGGGCTCATCGCCTCGCCGAAGTTAAACAAGTTAGCATTATCGTTCGTGATAGGAATCCCATCGATCACGTACAACGGTTCGTTGCCCGCGCTGATAGACGACATCCCCCGGATGCTCATCCGCTCTCCACTACCCAAGTTCCCCGAGCTGGTAAAGGTAGTCACCCCGGCAATCCTGCCGCTGAGCAACTGGCTCGGGCTCGTAACTTGGCGGGTGGTAGACTCGTCCAGCTCCAGCTTGCTGATCGCGCTCGTCACCAACGATCGGCGCTGCGTACCGTAGCCAATCACCACCAACTCATCCATGGTGAGCGCGTCTTCCTGTAGCACCACCTCCAGCGGCTGCCCATCACGCGCGGTAAACGTGTGCGTGTTAAACCCGATATAGGAGATATTCACCCGTGCCCCGGGCGTCACGTTACGCAAGGTAAACTTACCATCCACATCCGTGATGGTACCGTTGGTGGTACCCTCCTCCAGTACGTTCGCCCCGATCACCGGCAGTCCCTCGTCGTCGTATACCGTACCCGATACCGCGATCTTGTTAGCCTGCTGCAGCGTTTCCGTTGGGGCGGCCGCCTCCTCGTTTTTCTTGTAAAGGAACACTTGGTTACCCTTGATATGATACCCCAGCCGGGTATCCTGAAGCAGCTGATCGAGCGTTTGCGCGATCGACTGCCCGTTGGTAGCCAGGTTCACCTTTTGGGCCGAATCAACCAGTTCATCGTGATAAAAAAAGATGTACCCGGTTTTCTCTCGGATGATCTCCATGGCATTCACCAGGCTCTCGTTTTTCAGTTCGATAGAATACATCACCGAATCTCCCCTCGCCTGTAACGGCATCAGGGTAAGCAACGCGATCAAGAATGTTGTCATTTTAATCTTACTTAGAAGAAACAATCGTTTTCTTTCAATAACGGTAAAAAAAATCATACATTTGTAAGTTAGATAGGTGTTTATGAATTTCTGTAAAATTTGTAACATCGCGGACGGGCAATATTTCCGGTATTGCTCGTCCTTTTAATTAACCAGTCTGTTTTCACCATAGGCAATTTTATTTAGTTCATTTTCGTGTATATATAATAACTGTTATCTCTTTTCTCGATTGTTATGGGGAGAGAAATCGCGAGCCCATCCAAGACATCCTTCAGATCGTCCTGCAAGAAAATACCTCCCGAGCACTTCAGCAAACCCGCTTCCGAGCTGCATTCAATATCAACCCCGTAGTACCTCGACAACCTTTTCGTCACGTTGGCCAGCGGCTCGTTTTTAAACCGGTAGTGGCCCTCTTTCCAGGAGGTGTAATCCTCCACGTTCACGGTCGACACCAAAATCGTCTCCTCCTCCACCACGGCCATCTTCCCCGGCGTGAGCAGCCGTGCCCCCGCTGCCCCCGCGTTATCGGGCTTCACCTCCACCGAGCCGGTCACCAGCACCACCGCGTCACTCTCGTCGCTGCTGTACGCCTGCACGTTAAGTTCCGTCCCCAGCACGACAACCTCCATCCTTTCGGTATGCACCGAAAACGATTTACCCGGAACGGTAGCAATGGCACCATAAATTTCCCCGTCCAAGTAAATCTCCCGCTTCTCGCCCTTGAACACGGCCGGGTAAACCAACCGCGAACCGGAGTTCACCCACAGCGTGGAGCCGTCGCTCAACTTCACGAACGACCGCTTCCCCTTGGGCACGATCAGGCGCAGCAGCTCCACCTGTTCCGCGTCCTCTTTTTTCTTTTCAACCAGCTCTTGGTTGATGCTGATCTGCTCCCCGCCCCGATGCTCAATCTCGGCAAAGTCGCCCTCCACGTTAATGCTATCTTCCCCGGTGATAAGCAAGATCTGGTCGCCCGTGTCCCCTTGGTGCGACAGCAGCAACTGCTTCGCGTGATCGATATTCATCCCGGGAAGCGCGTCGCGGTGCAGCATCTGCAGCAACCCCACGAAAGCCAGCAGCACCACGGCAGCGGCGGCGGCCGTCCAAGGTACCCAACGACGTAGCTTCCGTCGACGTTGCTCCTGTCGGCGTTCCTCCTGTCGGCTTAGGGTACCATCCACCCGATCCCACAGCTGTTGCACCCGTGCGTCCAGCAGCTCCTCTTTCGATTCGCTCTCGTGCAGAATCTCCTCGAGCAGTTTCTCCAATTTTTTCTCTTCTTTCTCTCTCAATGTTGCTCGTTTTATCGATATAATTACGAGTCCTCTCCAATCCGTCCCCTCCGATACGTCTCTTTCTTGAACAATACCCCAACCACAACACCTTGTAAGGAGGGTAAAATTGTCAAAATGGGTTTTTTAGAGTGGATTCAATTATCGCTCTCTAATAGTAAAGAGCATGAAATATTAAAAAGGTACCCTCCTGTTTCCGGTTTTAACCTTTTTCATTAAATTTGCACCCTTGATGATGGAAAAGGTCGATCATTTGGAACAATGGCGTCACTTTATAAAAGGTTCCCAGGGTGCCTTTGAACAACTTTACGTGCAGCACGCGAAGATGCTGTACCGTTACGGGCTACACCTCACGACCAATCGGGAGCTGCTGGAAGATGTGATCCACGACCTGTTTGTTTACCTGCACGAGAGACGAACGCGCTTACCCGAGCAGGTGGAGAGCGTCTCGGCCTACCTGTTGGTGTCGTTCCGCCACCGCCTGCTGCGAAGCCTTAAAGAGGAGTCCCCCACTTTTATTATCGACCATGTTCCCGAGGAGGAGCTAATTGCCGACCGGCGCGCGTCGAGCGAGCTCATGGACCGGGAGAGCCGCGAGGAGAAGAAGCAACTCATCGCCTATATCAACACGCAACTTACCGACCGCCAGAAACAGATCATCTACCTCCGTTACCGCGAGCAGCTCACCTTTCGCGAAATCGCGCTCGTCATGGATATCAGCTATCAATCTGCCAAGAACCTGATGCAAAAAACCTTGCAAAAGCTCAAGGAGAAGGTGGGGAACCGGTAATTGGAATGAGTACCATAGCTGTCAAGGACTTGTAAGGGAAGTGTTCGCGACAAAAAAATAATGGACGGCCAACCGAAATTGCCTTGTGACGGGATACGGGGTTCCTGGGGCGGAGTACTGGTATGCCGACATCTTTTCCATGGATAGGTATCGCTTATTCAAGGATTTATTTGTATTTTTGCATGTATGGCTGACGACCTGTTCCCTACCTGGAAAGGATGGAAACTTATTATTTGAATCGCGAAAGAGAATTTATATGACTGAATTACAAAAATATATCAAGAAACATGAAGCTCTTTTCTGGTATATTCCTCAGGAAAAGAAAAAGAACATCAGCAATGAACTCCTTCTTGAGACTATTTTAAATTATGGAACGATGGGCGATGTGAAAGAGCTGATCTCAGTCATGGGTTTTGAAAAAGTATCCACTATCTTTTTCTCATTAAAAGGCCGTAAAAAAAATAATTATTACCCCGAAATCTACAACTACTTCTCACTTCTCTTTAAACGCTATGCTTCACACGGAGATATTAAATAAGGATCAAACTGAACTTTTGGGAGGTGGAGTTTCTTCAAAAAGCGCCGAACAGTAAAGATTTAAAAGAATTCTTGATAATGAAATCCACTGATATTTAACAAGCATCTTTCACTTTTGAAAGCAAATTCTCGAAAAAGACTCCCGGTCAGGTTATACACCGGTAGGTTCCATCACAAACGGGGAGAGTGATTTTGGGAACATCGACTCCGTTGTTTTATGAGAATCATAATCTTCCTACAGATTTTCGACATGGTTTATACAGGTATTTATTTGTATTTGAGTAAATATGGATAGCAAAGATAATTTTTTAGAACGGGCTCGTCCACATGGATGACGGTGTGCTTTGTTAACAGGTAAAATCAACAATTCGTTCTCTTATACCGTTATAAACATATAACATTTTAAAATCAACACGATATGAAAAAGTTCGAAGGAAAAACAATAGTTATCACGGGAGCTGCAGTAGGATTGGGATATGCAGCAGCAGAGAATTTAGCATCGCGGGGAGCAAACTTATCGTTGATAGATTATAACGAAGAAACGCTCGATGAAGCCAAGCAAAAACTGTCGCGAAAGTATTCCGGGGTAAAAGTTTTAGCTATAGTAGCCGATGTGTCGGATGAGGAGGCACTTGAATACGGATCGGATGGAATATTAACTAATGCCATTGCACCCGGGGCCATTATGACCCCCATGGTAGAAGAAGCTTTCAGGCAAGTGAATCCCGATAACCCTATCGCTATTGATGGCGGAGAGGCTAATTTTTATGGGAATGAGAAGAAATAAGCTGTTAAAGATCAGCTATAGGATCTGGTGAGTTATTATTAAAAGCTTCTATGTTTATTATAGGAAGAGGAAAGTTGGATAAACAGGTTCCTGCAGTTTTCGCTACCAGAATACCTCTGAGAGCGCCAATAGATATATTCAATAATATAGGGAGCACATTAAATTTATCTTCAAGGCCGTCTTCTTTAAAAAAGAAATATTCGTTTACATCATCGAATTCGAATAAGTTTGAGGTTCCCAATTCTAATGCTTTTTTCCTTGCTGGTTTAATTTCCTGCTCTTCTTCGCTTGGTTCAGGAAGATAATGATAAAGGGCTATTGTTCTTATTTCGAATGTATTATTTTCTGAATCTTTGGGTAAGCTAAAGCCTACTTCAACATCAAAATTTAATTGTGGTGTATCATTAGCAATGCTTTGCAATAAAGGGGAATCTATTAAAAAAACAGTTTCCTGAATTTTTACTAATCTGACTTTAATCTCTTTATTTTCTTTTTTAGCTGTATCCATTTTCAATTTGAATATTTAGAAATATTCTATAGTTGACTTAATGTAAGGCTTCCTCTGATAGTCGGGAAATCTCTGTCTTGTGATTCATCAAATTTCAGGATAACAAATTCATTAGTCTTGGTCTTTAGGAATTTATTCACACTATACTCGTCTTTATTAATATCAAAAATTGAAACATTCAAAGCTTTTTCAATCTTAGCAATGCTTCTTAATGTGAAATTGTGCGTTCCTGTCATCCACCTGCTGATTTCAGATTCTTTTTTTCCCAAAAGATTAGCCAGATCTTTTTGTGTCATTCCTTTTAATTGTAGTATTTCTGCAATTTTATTTACAACATAAAAGGATAAGTCAATTTCTCTCTTGACATATGCCGGTGTCTTTTGACGAATCGACTCTAGTATCGCGTTTTTTTTCATTTTAATAACAATTACTTCTTATAGTAAAAAGACAAATCACCTCTTAGCTCGTTATCTTTGATCTTTATAACACCCGTTTCTAATTTTAGTTTTAGAATGAAAGATAATTGTGCCAGGTGTTCAACATATTCATTTAACTCTGGATCTTCATTGTATGTTCTTGTTTTTTTATGCCCACCATTACCGATAATTAGAATGTTATCCGTTAGTCGAATTGCATACAATCGGAGTTTATTCACTTCTATTGGAATTGCTTTTATATTTTGTCCTCGTTTACCCTCCGGTCTAAAGTATCGCTCTAGCACACCGTTTTCTTTGATTTTTTCCAGGTAATGAACAATCCGTTGAACGTTTTTCACATACGGAGGATTATTAACGTACTTATGAATAAATTTCATAAACTCGTTGTCCCCTTCATTCTCAAAAAGGATTGAGTATATCGTTACGTTGTCACATTGTTCTACGATTTCAAGTGTGAAATAAATCCTTGTCTTCACTTTTAAGTTAAG
>LSQX01354436.1_pt2 | contig 17547 bp, 12 predicted proteins | sample 654561 | NCBI WGS metagenome assembly LSQX01 (sample SAMN04489861, study PRJNA283612) | anaerobic digester metagenome | isolation source: 4 biogas reactors fed with cattle manure at either 37C or 55C with and... | place: Denmark: Kongens Lyngby | collected 2014
CTCAACGGCACTACTAATTATATCCTTGAAAGAATGAAAATCGAGGGCATCTCGATGGCCGAAGCATTGAAGGAAGCCCAGGAAAAAGGCTATGCCGAGGCGGTCCCGGACAACGACATCAGCGGTGCCGACACCGCCCGGAAAATCTGCATTCTTGCCTCCGCGGCGTTCGGAAGCCTGGTTGACTGGAGCATTATTCCCTGCAGAGGAATCGAGGGGATAACTGTCGAAGATATCGAAGAAGCCTCGAAAACCGGCCGCGCTGTGAAGCTTACAGCCCGCGCGGTTAAACTCGAAAACGGCAAAATACATCTTTCGGTCGAACCGATGAGCATTACACCCGACTGCCCGCTCGTATCGGTCAACGGAGTTTATAACGCAATACTTCTGAAGGTAAAAGACTGCGGCGAGATGATGTTTTACGGCAAGGGAGCCGGAAGTCTGCCTACAGCCGGCGCGGTCATCGCCGATATCTGCGACATAGTCAGGCATAAGAATTGCAGTTCCGACGATATTATCTGGCGCCGCGATGATTCGGTTTTTGTTGCGGATCTTCCGCGGGAGATAATCGAAGAAACGGAGAAGCGTCTCGGTTTCCCTATCTGAAAACAATTAAAAACCGGCGGGGAGAACATTTTAAGTTCTCCCCGCCGAAAGCGTTTAATTATCAGTTATAGTCAACCATGACCTGTCTGCCGGTAGCCATTGATTTGTTGCAGGCAAGCACGAAGGAAAGCGTCTTCACCGCGTCGTCATAGCTTGCGCGGATAGCGGAAGGATCGCCGCTTTCAACCGCCTTGAGGAAGGTGCGGTCGGAAGGGATTCCCGCATCGATGGTTTCTTTGTAAACAATTGCTCCGCCTTCGGACCTTGCAAGATTGCCGTCGCCTTCGATTACGGCAGTTTCTTCCGATTTTACCGTTTCTTCCGGCTTGACTCCGAATATCGAAAGCTTTCCGAGGATATAGAGCTCGGCGCGGGCGTCGCGGGCAGAGAAGGTGATCTTGCCGTCGAATGATTCGCCGGATGTGGCATAGCAGCCTGTCGAAATTGAGCCGACTCCGCCATTTTTGAAGCGGATAGAAGTGACGGAAACATCATCGGTGTTATAATTCGGCACTTCGTTGACATAGCCGCGGGCGCCGTAGGTGAATACCGATTCCGGATCGCCGAAGTGATATCTTACAAGGTCGTAGTTGTGAATCGTCTGTTCAACTATCTGACCGCCGGAAATATTCTTGTTTCTCCACCAGTCAACACCGGGAACACCGCCGACGCGGACACAGTCTACATAGCAGAGCGGATGATTTTTTATGAATTCGTTGGTCGGTTCAACCAGCGTCGAGTAACGGCACTGGAAACCGACTGCGGTTATGAGTCTTGCGGCAGCCGCTCTTTCGCGGATATCTTTTGCGAGATCAAGGTCGAGAGCTATCGGCTTCTCGACGAAGAAATGGATTCCGCGGCGGATCGTATCATATTCAATTTCGCCATGGCAGTACGGGGGAACGCAGATGAATACCGCATCCGGTTTTACCTCGTCATACATGACTTTGTAGTCGGTATAAGCTTTTGCGCCGGTTTTTGCAGCGAAATCCTCCGCTCTCGATTCGATAAGGTCGCAGACTCCGACTATTTTCGTAAAGTCGGTGAACTGGAGCAGATGACCCAGATGGTAGCTGCCGATGCCGCCGCAGCCGATGATAGCAACTTTGATCATTACAAATACCTCGATTATTTTATTTTAACGGAATGCACGATTTGTGCCGATACTACAATTATATACGCAAAAGAAAGTTTTGTCAAGTCAATTTATCTATTTCGATTAAATTGACAGAATAAGCGGCGAAGAACAGAAGAATCAATTATGTTTCAAACGCAATAATGTCAATTGCTTTCAAAAGCGGTTATCAGTTTTTGAAGCGCTTTATCCGCAGGCTTCTCAAGCTTCGCGACAGCCGACATATAGTCGGTTGACTTTTTGGTAACAAGGTCACGCATTACCTGCCCGACGTTTGCAAGGACCGGAGAATAGGCGAATATAAAGTTGGTCGTCATCGAGTCGCGGACAAGGTCGATCATATCGGTGGTGCTGCTTCCGCGGGAATATTTTATCTTCAAAGCGGTTTCATACCACGCAGGCGTTACATAACGGTAAGTTTCGGCGTTAAGCGCTTCAAGCACGGCTCCGGCGATATCGGTGTTCTGCGATGTAACCGGTATTGCGCAGAGGAGCACGCAGTCACCTACCATACCGCTGTACCTGTTTTGAGTATCGTCAAGTTTCGGATACGGAAGGATACCGAAATCATCGGTCATGTCGCGAAAGTTTTTAGCGCCGCCCAGAAGCCCGCTTAGGAACATGACTTTCCCGCTTGCAAAATTCCGGTTTACATCTTCATTGGGATTACAGCAGCTCCCTTCCTGATAAAAAACATCAATCAGCTTTTCGATAAGCACCGTTGCGCGTTCCTGATTCATGTTTATTGTGAAATAACCGTTTTCGTCGCGTGTTGCGTATGGGATGTCGGCGCAATACATGAACGGGTCGACGGTAGAATACGTTTTGTATGCCAGAAAACCTAACTGATCGGCTTCGGTGGTCTTGCCGTCGTTGTCAAGGTCGATAAACGCAGATTTTGCTATTTCGCAGAGTCTGTCAAGGGTCCACTTTCCTTCGAAAACCTCCGTATAAAGCCCGTCGGCATCGGTGTAATATTTTTCATAAAGCGCGCGGTTGTAGTAAAGCACAAAAGCCTGATTAAGAGTGGTAAGGTTGTAGTCTCCGGTAATAAAATAACGGATGTCCCTGCCTATCGAAAGGTTCTCCATAAAGCTGTGGTTCCACCACGGCGCATCAAAATCGAAATAATCAAGCTCGTTTGCGTTGACGAAATATCCGTTTGAAACTATCTGAGCAAGTCCGTACTGCTCGCCCATAAAAACATCATAGGTCGGGTCTCCCGCCAGGATATAAGTCTGAACGATGCCGCTTATAGTGCTCCAGTCGCCTTTGTCTTCGGCTTTGTATCCGATGTTGACATTAAGCCGTTCCTGAACTGTCTGATTTGCGGCATAAACCGTGTCTTCGACGACATCGCCTGTCTGTTCCGGCACATCGATAAAGGAATCCCAGTTAAACCCGTTTGCAAAAAATATATTGAAGGTCCTGCCTTCGAAATCAAGGTTGTCTGGAAGACTGTCTTTAATAGAAGACCTGTCGGTCTCTGTCTCGGTTTCGGCAGCCGTCGTTTGTTCCGCGGCGGTTACGCCGGCTTCTGCTGCATTATCGGCGGCGCCGCAGCCGGTTAAGACCAGACAAAAGATAAGCAGCCATGCGGAAATTGCTTTTTTCATGATTTATACCTCCAGCTGTGATAAGAATCCTTATTTGTATGATAACATAAATACGTTCAACAGTAAACAAAAAACCGAAATAAATAAGAAAAATTAACGCTTATAGTCTAAGTTCATTAAAAACAAGACACAAGTCATAAAATATATCATGAGGCAGCATGCCGTACTGAGAAAGCCGCAAAGCGCAGGTATCCGCCGCCCACCCGTGAAGATGAACGGCGCAGCAGGCGGCGTTAAAGGCGTCATATCCCTGAGCGCAAAAGGATGCCGCCATACCGGCCAATATATCTCCGGAACCGCCTCGTGCAAGTCCGGCATTACCGGCAGATGAGACATAAATCTCACCGTCGGGGGAGGCTATATGAGTTATATTATCCTTCAATACCGTAATGCATCCGTATTCGGAGGCGAATCTCATCGCGCAGCCGGCCCGGTCTTCCTTAATTTCATGAATTTTATCACCGCAGAGGCGGGACATCTCCCCGATATGCGGTGTGATTACGACCGGTTTTCTAGCCTCCGACAACAATTTTGCGCTGTCATATGTGGAAATTGCATTTAAAGCGTCCGCATCAAGAATAAGCTGACCTTCATAATTTTCGATAAGCGCCGAAACTATTTCATAAGTGTCAGACGTGCATTCCAGCCCGCAGCCGCAGACAACGGCGGTAGATTTCGAAGATTTTTCGAGGATAATATCAATGCTTTCTTTTGAAATCCCGAGCTCCGCGTTTTCCGAAAGCGGTTCGTATATCGCCTCACGGATATATGACGAAACTGCCGCGATAACCGGGCTTATTGACATAAGCCGCACTATCCCGGCTCCGCTCCTGAGCGCTCCCTCGACGCATAACCCGGCGGCACCCGGAAAGCGGCCGCTGCCGCAGACGCAGTTTAAAGTGCCGTAGCTGCCTTTGTTTGAATCGGCGGCTCTTTTCTTTAATACCGACTTGACGAACCCGTCGGACAGTTTTTTAGGCTCGGACATAAAAACACCTTCCTTTAAGTTCATTATAACATCATATTAAGAATAATGCAATACATAAAAATCCACTTGAAAGTTTATTTTATATATGGTAGAATATATACGGATATCCGCCGGATTCCGAAAAGAATCCGGGTGCGGCTTCTGTGATTTTGGAAGAAAAGCAAGAAATGGCGGAAATGACGGAAAAATACAATAACAATTCTGTGTTGCGTGATAAAACAATTACGGAAAACGATAAGAGAAGAAACCCCGGTAAACACAAAAGTCATAAGGAAGAACTCCAAAGAACCGAGCTTCCGGTAATTGAAGCCGGATACGCCGAAGGCCTCACATCGGCTCAGGCAGAGGAACGCTCCGCCGCCGGATGGTCAAATGTTCAGGTCGACTCGCCGGTCAAAACCGTCGGGCGGATACTGCTCGATAACATTTTCACATATTTCAATATAATATATATTATCATCGCCGCCTGTCTCATAGCGGTCGGATCGTATGTTCATCTTAATTTTCTGCTGGTCATATTCTGCAATACCGTTATAGGAATATATCAGGAGCTGAAAGCAAAATTGGTGCTCGACAAGCTGAACCTGATAGCCGCCCCGAAAACCGCGGTGATAAGAGACGGCATCGAAATGGAGGTAAACGACGAAGAACTCGTCCGCGACGATATTATCACTCTTGCAACCGGAGCGCAGGCTTCTGCCGACGGAGTTGTGATTCACGGCGAAGGGTCATTTGACGAATCGTTTCTGACCGGCGAAAGCGAGGATGTTGTAAAGCGTCCGGGCGACCGCATCCTTTCCGGCTCATATGCTGTTACGGGCAAGACCTGGGTAAGGCTCGATAAAGTCGGTGCCGACAGCTTCGTTTCCAAGCTTACTCTCAACGCAAAGAATATGCGCAAGAAACAGCCGCGCGGGATGATGAAATCCCTTACGACGCTTGTCAAAGTGATCGGAATCGTTCTCATCCCCGTCGGCGCCGCGATGATAATAAAAGAACTCTATTTTATCGACCCGGTTTCGGAGCTTACCGTTGCGGTCGAAAACACCGCGGCGGCGCTGCTCGGAATGATACCCGAGGGGCTTTACCTGCTGACTTCCGTCGCGCTGGCGGTAGCCGTTATGCGGCTGGCGAAAAAGAATACCCTGGCGCATGACCTGAGCTGCATCGAAACCCTTGCCCGCGTCGATATGCTTTGCGTTGATAAAACCGGCACCATAACCGAAAACACTATGAAGCTCACCGAAATCGTCCCGATAAAACACCGGGACGGCGCTGAGTGCAGCATTGCCGCGGCAGAGACTATACTTTCGGATTTTGCCGCGAATATGTCGGATGATTCGCTTACAATGACGGCGCTGAAACAGCAGCTCGGAGTTTCCGAGCCGAGGACGGCGCAAAAGGTCGTCGGATTTAAATCGGCAAATAAATACAGCGCGGCGTCATTCGGAAAAAACGAAAATTACATTTTGGGCGCGCCGGAGATTGTATTGCGCGATGATTTTGTCACATACCGACCACAGATAAGCGTTTATACCGACGAAGGATACCGGGTGCTGCTGCTGGCGCTATACGGCGGAGAGCTTGACGGAGAAGCACTTACAAAGACCGCGCTTCCTCTCGCGCTTGTGATTTTCGAAAACAGTGTCAGACCCGAAGCCGAAAAAACATTTACATATTTCAAAGATCAGGGGGTCGGAATCAAGGTTATATCCGGTGACAGCGCCCTGACGGCGGCTAATGCCGCAAGAGCCGCCGGAATCGAAGGCACCGAAAAAAATTGCGACTGCTCTCTTATAAAAAGCGACGAAGAGCTTGCCAAAGCTGCCACCGAATTCACCGTTTTCGGCCGCACAAGCCCGGAGCAGAAGCGCACAATCATAAGCGCGCTGAAAGCGGCGGGACACACCGTAGCAATGACGGGCGACGGCGTAAACGACGTGCTTGCAATGAAGGAAGCCGACTGTGCGGTCGCAATGGCATCCGGCGCGGAGATCGCCTCCCAGGTTTCTCATCTCGTCCTGCTTGATTCGAATTTTGCATCAATGCCGGCGGCGGTTGCGGAAGGCAGGCGGGTAATCAACAACATTGAGCGGAGCGCCTCTCTGTTTCTGGTAAAAAACATTTTTTCGATAGTGATGGCGCTGCTCTCGATATTCTTTACATTCCAATATCCGTTCACTCCGGCGCAGCTTTCGCTTGTATCTATATTCACGATAGGTTTGCCGAGCTTCACCCTCGCCCTCCAGCCCAACACCTCGCTTGTAAAGGGAGACTTCTTAAGGAACGTAATTTACAGAGCCCTGCCGGCGGCGATTACGAATATCGTGGTTATAACCGGCTGCATTCTGTTCAGAGCGGCTTTTGACATAGATGCGGCGCAAATAGGCACCGTCTGTACAATACTCATGGGTTTTGTCGGATTCAACATGCTGTTTGAAGTCTGCCGACCGTTTAATTTATTGCGTGTCATTGTGTTTGTCGTCTCCGCCGTCGGTTTTGTTTTGGCGGCAATCTTCCTGCCGAAGCTCTTTGCTCTTACAAGCATCGGCTTCGGTCCGGCGCTCATACTCGCGGTTTTCGCTCTGATGACGATAACCATGGTCGGTCAGATGAAATACATCCTCGACCATATCAGCCAATGGTCAAAGAATTTTGTGAGAAAAATCAGGAAAATAAGGATATTCAACTATGAATGATCTTGAGATACTTTTCCGCGTCGATCACACCATGATAAAGCCGTCCGCATCATGGGAGGATATCAAACGCGCCTGCGACGAGGCGATGAGCTGTCATTGCGCCACGGTTGTCGTGCCGAATGTATATGTGAGAAAAGTAAAGCTCTATACTCAGGGCATGATAAAAATAGATACCCTTGCCGGATTTCCGTATGGATACAACACTACGGAATCCAAATGCTACGAAGCCGCCATGGCTATAAAGGACGGCGCCGATGAAATCGACATGGTCGCAAGCATCTGCAATGTTAAAAACGCAAGATATGATTTTGTGCTGAACGAGCTCAAAGCCATGCGTAAAGCCTGCGAAGACAAAATCCTCAAAGTAATAATCGAAACCTGTCTTCTGACCGACGATGAAAAGATCAAACTCTGCGAGCTTGTGAGCGAAGCCGGCTGCGATTATATCAAAACTTCGACCGGTTTTGTCGGACAGGGCGCAACGCCGCAAGATGTAAAGCTGATGGTCGATCATGTCAGCGGAATTACTAAGGTCAAAGCATCGGGCGGTATCGACAGCTTGGAGCAAGCCGGAAATTATCTGAAATTAGGCGCCGAACGCATCGGCGCAAGCCGTCTTGTGGCTGCATATAAGAAGAAAATCGCAGCAGAAAGCGACTGATCGGAGCTTGTCATTATGTCGAAATCGCTTTATTTCACCTCTCCGGATAAAGAAAAGACGGTAATGGAGCTGCTGCGGGAACGCGGTATAAACATATCGGCACCCTGCGGCGGCTTCGGCAGCTGCGGCAAATGCAAAATAAGGCTTGAAGGGAAGCTTTCCCCTCTTACCGAGATCGAAAAATCCCGCCTGACCGAAGCGGAAATCAAAAACGGCATCCGTCTTGCCTGCCGCGCTCGTACCGATGGTGATTTTACTGCTTATCCTTCGGAATCCGCAGGATTTTCGGTACTTACCGGCAGCAGTCTCGGCGATAAGCCCTTCGGAACCCCCGTCGCTCCGGGCTGGGGAATCGGCGTTGATATCGGCACCACAACGGTAGCCGTATATCTCTGCTTGATGGATGAGGGCGCTGCAGTCGATGTAAAATCCTTTGTGAATCCGCAGACTTCCTACGGAGCAGACGTGATATCAAGGCTTTCGTATATAAGAGAGCAGAAAAACGGGCTTGAAACTCTCCAAAAATCAATAATAAAAGCTATCGACGAAGCTGTTAAAAGTTTCGGAAAAGAGATAAGTTATCTTGCCTTTGCCGGCAACACGGTAATGCAGCATATCGCCGCCGGAATCGATCCATCCGGTATCGCAGTAGCTCCTTTCACACCGGCGACTTTGTTCGGATATGAGTTGAACTCGGAAGATATCGGGCTCTGCTGCAATAATGTCCCGGTTTGGTTCATGCCCTGCGCCGCCTCATATGTCGGGGGAGATATCCTTTCCGGTCTCTGCGCCTGCGGCGCGGATACGGCGGACGGTCTAACCCTCTACCTTGATATCGGCACCAACGGCGAGATCGCTTTGGGTGATAAAAACGGCTTTATGACCTGCGCCGCAGCGGCAGGGCCCGCATTTGAAGGCGCCGGGATCGAATGCGGCTCGGCGGGCATCGACGGAGCTATTAATAAAATCAAACTCGAAAACGGCAAATCGGTTTTTGAAACAATCGGAGGACTTCCGCCGGTCGGTATCTGCGGCTCGGCGCTAATAGACCTGACGGCAGAGCTGCTCAGGAACGGCATTGTCGATGAAACCGGCTTTATGGAGGAAAATTTCAATCTGACCGATGACGGGCGGTTGTATTTATCCCCGAAAGACATTCGCCAGCTTCAGCTTGCAAAAGCCGCGATAGCTGCCGGGATTGACACTTTACTTATAAAAACCGGCAAAAAAGAAAGCGACGTTGACCGGGTTATACTCGCCGGCGGCTTCGGTTCCTTTATCGACCGGAAAAGCGCCGCTTTGATCGGGTTGATTCCCGCAGCGCTCGAATCGAAGATAACCGCCGTTGGAAACGCTTCCGGCGCGGGAGCGGTAAAGTGGCTCACAGACTCCTGTTTCAGAGAAAGCCTCAACGCTCTCAATAAAAAAACCGGCTACATCGAGCTTTCCTCCGATCCGGTTTTCAGCGAAAGATTTATGGAAAGAATGTTTTTCGAATAATAATTAATCAGGAGATATTCAAATATGGTAGAACTTATCGCCGGCGGCGTATATTATATAGACGGAAAGCTCTGCGACGCTTCTTCGATTCCCGCGGAAGCTTCATCGTTCGAAGAGGGAAGAAAGAAAACCATCGCTTATGGTATATTAAAAAATCATAACCTTTCCGGCAATATGTCGGATCTGAAAATCCGCTTCGACGCAATGGCTTCGCACGACATTACTTATGTCAATATAATTCAGACCGCCAGAGCGTCAGGACTTACCCGCTTCCCGATGCCCTATGTGCTGACAAACTGTCATAACAGCCTCTGCGCCGTCGGAGGAACGATAAATGAGGACGACCATGTATTCGGTCTTTCCGCGGCGAAAAAATACGGAGGTATCTTCGTGCCGGCGCATCAGTCGGTCATCCACTCATATATGCGCGAAGAATTCGCCGGATGCGGACGGATGATTTTAGGCTCCGACAGCCATACCCGCTACGGCGCTTTGGGTACCCTCGCCATCGGCGAAGGCGGTCCCGAACTTGTAAAACAGCTGCTCAACCGTACATATGATATCTCACTGCCGCCGGTAGTCGCCGTATACCTCGAAGGCAAACCCAAAAACGGAGTCGGCCCGCACGACGTAATTCTTGCGATAATCGGCGCCGTGTTCAAAAACGGCTTCGTGAAAAACAAGATTCTCGAATTCGTCGGCCCCGGAGTTGAGAATCTTCCCATCGATTTCAGAAACTGTGTCGATACGATGACCACCGAAACCACCTGTCTTTCTTCAATTTGGGCAACCGATGACAAGACACGGGAATATTATGAAATCCACGGCCGTCCCGGCGATTACAAAACTCTTGAACCGGGTAAAGGCGCCTACTATGACTCAGCAATTAAAGTCGATCTTTCTTCCGTCGAGTGCATGATAGCCCTGCCTTGCCATCCGAGCAACACGGTAACCATCCGCGAGCTTAACGCAGACCCCTATAAGGTTCTTAAAGATCTTGAGATCGATCTTACATCAAAAATCACCAAAGATGGACAAGTTGCGGCGGATCAGGCGGTTATAGCCGGCTGCGCCGGCGGCGCATTTTCGAATTTATGCGCCGCGGCTGACGCGCTCCGCGGAAAGACGGTCGGCGCCGACGCATTCGCACTGTCGGTATATCCCGCAAGCCAGCCGGTATTTTCGGCGCTGCTCAAAAACGGCCTGATGTCGGAATTGGTTACTGCCGGCGCAACTATCCGCACCGCTTTCTGCGGTCCCTGCTTCGGCGCAGGCGACGTGCCCGCAAACGAAGGATTCTCGATCCGCCATACCACCCGCAACTTCCCCAACCGAGAAGGGTCTAAGCCGAAAGAAGATCAGTCGGCGTCGGTCGGTCTTATGGACGCCCGCTCGATAGCCGTCACTGCGGCAAACGGCGGCATAATCAAAGGCGCCGACACCGCCGATGTAGAATTCCGCGAATACGATTATTATTACGACAACTCCGCCTATGTAAGCCGCGTTTATAACGGCTGGGGCAATCCGGAGCAGGGAACCGCTCTTAAATACGGACCGAACATCAAAGACTGGCCGGAATTCAGCCCGCTCGGAGTAGATCTGCTGCTTTTTGCGGCGTCGGTCATAGATGACCCCGTTACAACCACCGACGAGCTGATTCCATCAGGCGAAACCTCATCCTTCCGCTCGAATCCGATGCGGCTTGCCGAATTTACGCTGTCAAGAAAAGACCCCGGATACGTTGCGCGGGCAAAAGCCGCCGTGAGCGAACCGATTCCCGATTATGTCGAAAAAGCAATAGAATCAATAAAATCCGGTTCAGAACCGCAAATCGGCTCGGTCATCTGCGCAAACAGACCCGGCGACGGCTCGGCAAGAGAGCAGGCGGCTTCCTGCCAGCGCGTGCTGGGCGGCATGGCGAATATCGCCGTCGACTACGCGACCAAGCGTTATCGCTCAAACCTTATAAACTGGGGTATGCTTCCGTTTACAGGTGATATCTCCGGCATAAAAACCGGAATGTGGCTCTTTGTTCCCGGCATCCGCGAAGCGCTGATAACGGAAGCCCCCGATATAAAGGCTTACCTTATAAACGAAAACTCCGTTTCGGAACTCACCCTTACAATGCCTAAGGTTACCGACGAAGAACGCGATATAATCCTCAGCGGTTGCCTTATCAATTACTACAGAACGTAAACAAACCAACATACAATATAACAGGAGGAAAAACGATGAACGACACAATCAAAACACTTCTTAGCCGCCGCAGCGTCCGATCCTATACCGATAAAATTCCGGAACGCGCCACTCTTGATGCAATCCTTGAAGCCGGAACCTATGCGCCCAACGGAATGGGCGCGCAGGATACCATGATCGTCTGCGTTACCGATCCCGAAGTTCGCGATACTGTTCGCAGGCTGAACGCAGCGGTAACCGACGATCCGAACGGCGATCCGTTTTACGGCGCTCCGGTAGTCGCCCTGGTCTTCGCCAACCGCGACCGCCCGACCCATGTAGAGGACGGAGCGCTCGTGACCGGCAACATCTGCAACGCAGCATATGCCCTCGGCGTCGATTCCTGCTATATTTTCCGCGCAAAGCAGGCTTTTGAGTCGGAAGAGGGCAGGAAGCTTGCCAAGTCCTGGGGAGTTCCCGACAATTATATCGGCGTCGGAACCGCCATCCTCGGATATCATAAGGGCGACTTCCCCAAGGCTGCGCCCCGCAAGGCGAATTTCGTAAAAATTATTTGAATTTGCGCAAATGTGAGCGGCGGCGAAGCTGCCGCTCTGCTTTTTTAAGGAGTAATGTCATGAATCCAATCTGCGCCATAGCCGTTCCGCATCCTCCGCTTATCATACCGCAGGTCGGAAAAGGCGATGAAAAAGGCATTGCCGCGACTGTCGAAGCTTATGAAAAAGCCGCCGAATTAGTCGCGTCATTCAAGCCGGAAACTATAATAATAGCGACGCCGCACAGCGTCATGTATTCCGATTATATCCATATATCTCCGGGAGCAGCCGCCTCCGGCAGCTTCGCCCGCTTTCGCGCGAGAGAAGTGAGCTTCAAAGTCAGATATGACGCGGAACTTATCACGGCAATCCAAGGCATCTGTATGGAAGAAGGCATCTCGGCGGGAACGGAGGGCGAGCGCGACCCCTCGCTCGACCACGGCGCAATGGTACCGCTATATTTCCTGCGTCAAGCCTTCGGCGGGAATATTGACATACCGATAGTCAGAATAGGCTTATCCGGTCTTCCTCTCCGCGAACACTACAAACTTGGAATGGCGATTAAAAAAGCTGCCGATAAAACAGGACGGAGGATAGCTTTTGTCGCTTCAGGTGACCTCTCCCATCGCCTGAAAGATGACGGACCATACGGCTATAACGAAAAAGGTCCCGAATACGACCGAAAAATCATGGAAACGCTGTCGAAAGCCGATTTCGGCGCCCTTTTCGGTTTTTCCGAAAACCTCTGCGACGAAGCCGGCGAATGTGGTCATCGCGCCTTTGTCATGATGTCAGGCGCCTTTGACGGACTCTCCGTAAAAGCGGAGCAGCTTTCCTACGAAGGACCTTTCGGCGTCGGATACGGAGTGGCGATATTTGAGCCGATAAAAAAAGACGAATCAAGATATTTCCTTGAAGCCGCCGGAAAGCAAAAAAGAGCACAGATAAAGTCCCGGAGAGATAATGAAAGCGAGTATGTCAGACTTGCCAGAGCCTCACTCGAAAGTTATGTAAGAGACGGGAAAATCATCGATATTCCCAAAGGTCTCAGCGACAGTCTCATAAACCGCGCCGCCGGCGCTTTTGTGACAATTAAGAAAGACGGAAATCTCCGCGGCTGCATAGGCACGATATATCCGGTCTGTCCCACCCTCGCGCAGGAGATAATCAACAACGCCGTTTCGGCAGGTACCCGCGATCCGCGCTTCAATCCCGTTAAGCCTTCCGAACTTGATGAACTTGTATACAGCGTCGACGTTTTGGGAGAAACCGAGGATATCGACAGCCCATCCGAACTTGACATCAAGCGCTACGGTGTAATTGTGTCAAAAGGGTATAGAAAAGGTCTGCTGCTCCCAAACCTTGAAGGCGTTGACACCGTTGAAGAACAAATTTCGATAGCCAGGCAAAAGGCAGGCATATCCGCGGATGAACCTGTCAAGCTCCAGCGATTCGAGGTGGTCCGCCATTACTGATAATTACATTATTTGTGATGTTTGTCCGCGGCACTGCCGCATTGGGCCGGGGAAGCGGGGAGTCTGTCATGCAAGAGAAAACCGCGTCGGCAAAAACATACCCGCAAATTACGGTTATGTGACTTCGATAGCTCTTGACCCCATAGAAAAGAAGCCTCTTTACCGTTTCCACCCAGGCGGCAAAGTCCTTTCCTTCGGTTCTTTCGGCTGCAATATGCGCTGTCCCTTCTGTCAGAATTCTTCGATAACAACGCTTGAATCTTCTCACCTCGCCGATCTTATAACGCCGGAAGAGGCGGCGGAACTCTGCGCCAGATACCGCGCAAGAGGCAATATCGGCGCGGCGTTTACCTATAACGAGCCGATGATAGGCTATGAATTCGTCAGAGACACGGCAAAACTTGTCCGGGAAAAAGGAATGTATAACGCAGTCGTTACAAACGGCAATTTTGAGCGTGAAACATTAGACGAAGTTCTTCCTTATATAGACGCTTTCAATATCGACCTGAAATGCTTCACCGAAAGCGGTTACCGCTCGCTCGGCGGAAATCTTGAAACAGTAAAGAATTTCATAGCAGCTGCGGCGGAAAAGGCGCATATCGAGATAACGACATTAATAGTACCCGGACTGAGCGATGCAGATAAGGATATGCGCCGCGAAACCGAATGGATAGCTTCAATTTCAAAATCAATCCCCCTGCATATAACCCGCTTTTTCCCGAGGCATAAAATGACCGATGAAAGACCTACCGATATCGCCCTCATGCGTCGGCTTGCCGATATAGCATCGGAAAAACTTGAGTTTGTATATTTAGGCAACATATAAATATCGCTCCCGCAATTCAATGTAGCGGGAGCGATATTATTTAAGCGATTTTCAGGTCAGATTTCGACGAGAATAGTCTTGATTTCAAACGGTTTGAATTCAAGCGTGTAAGCGCCGTCTTCGGCGGAAAGTTCAGCCTTGACTTCTTCAAGCATATTCGTCTCATAAACCGCTCCTCCGCCGTTTATCTTAAGGCGGCAGACGGTGCGGTTGCGCTCAGCCTCGTATAGACGTATGACATAGGCTTTCTTTCCGTATTCGGCGGGTTTTACCGTCTCGGCGACGATATTATCGGCGTCAAGCGTGAAGAGAGGAGTGAATTCAGATTTCAAACCGCCCTTTGCCTCGAGCATCGGAACGTTGAGCAGATAAGCTTCTCGCAGAACCGTCGGAACGCTGAACGAACCCTCGTGCGGATAAAGCGAATAAACCATCTCAGCGACTCCTGCGTCACCTGTGACGTCCGGCCGGGTGCCGCCGCGATGCAGGGTAAGCTGCAGCGAAACGCCGTTGTCAATGGCTTCCTCGGAGATTCCGTATTTGCAGTCGTTTAATATAGCAACACCGTATCTCGACTCGGAAACGTCGGTGTATTTGTGGTTTACCACTTCGAACTTCGCCGCTTCAAGGCTGTTGTTGCGGGTGGTCGGCCGCTCTGAATATCCGAACTGAATTTCGTTCTTCGCGGTGTGGCTCATCACATTGACATCAAATCCGACTTTCAGCAGGCAGTGCTTTTCTTTCCAGTCGATAAGAGTATGGAAATCAATCCGCCTGCTGTGAGAGTAGAACACCGTGTCAACGGTGATATTTGTCTCCTGTCCGATTTCGTAAACGGAGCGGATGCGGTATTCAAGCGATCCGACAGAAACGGTTTCGCGGCTGACAAGCCTCATCTGCGGCTTCATCTTGAATTTCAAGGTGTCGATGTCGATATTCCAGTTGTCCCAGTAACCGGGAACATCCTCTCCGAAGTAGAAGGTGCCGAGGGGAGCTCCGCCTTCGGCGCGAATCTCACGATTTGTTTTTTTGTCAAAGAGGGAAGCGATAGCGCCGTCGGTGTCGAAAATAACACTGTAATAAGGTGTCTCGAGACGGTTTTCATCGGCGCAGAACGGGATGTCTCCGGTTTTAGAAGCACCGGTTTTTACAGAAACCGCTCCGAATGCCGGAATTTCAACATAAGCGGAAGTTTTTTCCCGTCCGCAGACGTCGGTGTAGGTCTGTGTTTCGATTCCTTCAAGAGAAACCTTGCCGTCCAAGACAGCATCGGAGCGATCAAATCCGGTGGTGTTGAAGAAGGTTACGCTGTCGGAGTTGACGGTGAAGCTTTCGGCGGCAGCAGCGGCATCGGTTTTGGCGGAAGAGATAATCGCGCTGAATTCTTCGCGCGCGGTATCATTAACGCAGGTAAGAGAAGTTCCGGGCAGAATATCGTGGAACTGATTGAGAAGCAATGATTTATAAAGAGTATCGATATTTTCTTTGTCTATATTGCCGGAAAGTACCGACATGTATTCAAGATCGCGAAGCGCGAATTCAGCCTTGCGGTTGCCGCGCTTGATATCGTGCATCTGTGTCAGTGTGCCGCGGTGCAGCTCGAGATAAAGCTCGCCGTCGTATAACGGCAGATTGCAGCTGTTCTCCTCGATATATTTCATGAAGCCGCTTATCGTAGTATATTCGGTTTTTGGCAGTCCGGCGATACCGCGCGAACGATTGGCGTCTTCAACCATGCCCATGGTAGGACCGCCGCCGCCGTCACCGAAACCGAAAGCAATAAGCCTGCCGTTGAAAGCCTGCTTGTCGCGCGGCGAACGGGAAGCTTCAATTACGTTTTTGACGTCAGGGAAGGTATGCGTCATGTTAAGATGCGTCAGAACGGTGCTGCCGTCAATTCCTTTCCAGCGGAAGGTGTCAAACGGAAAATCATTAAGATCATTCCATGACATCTTGGTTGTGTAGAAATATTTCACATTACAGCCGAGCAGGATCTGAGGAATGGCAGCGTTGTAGCCGAAAGTATCCGGAAGCCAGAAGGCGTCGGATGTGTAGTCGAGATATTTCCGGGTAAAGAGCTGACCGTAAAGGAACTGACGAACCATTGCTTCCCCGCCGGTAATATTACAGTCGCATTCGACCCAGACACCGCCGTTGGGCTCGTAACGCCCCTCAGCCGTCCGCTTTTTAATACCGTCAAATATATCAGGATAATAGTCGCGCATCCAGCTCAGATGCAGCGCAGAAGACTGAATGAATTTGTAATCGGGGTCCTGTTCCATCAGTGACAGTGCGTTTGCGTATGTGCGGGCGCATTTGCGAATTGTTTCGGAATAAGGCCAGAGCCACGCGGAGTCCATATGCGAGTGACCGATTATTCCGACATATCCGCGCGTAAGATCGACTTCGGTCTTTGCAAGGATAGGTTTCATCAATTCACGTGATTTAACGATTGAAGCGCGCCAAACTTCTTCGGGATAATGCAGCGGATATAAAACAAGAGTTTCCAATACTCTTTCAAGTACATTTCTGGCTTCGGCTTTAACGGTTGACTGCGGATCAAGATTCTCGGAAAGCTGCAGAACAGCTTTTAAGTCAAACAAGAAGCCAAAGACCTCTTCGTCCCGGCGGCAGATATCGACCGATTCGAAGCGGCGGATAAATGCGGAGTCGGGCTCCGAATCTACTCCGTAGTTCTCATAAGGTCCGCATCCGGCGCAGAAGTGACCGGCATAACATTCGAGAGCGACATCGAATTCGGTACCGGCAGCGGCTCCCGCGGTCAGAAGAGAGACCGCATGGAATCCGTTCATGATGGTTTCGCCTTTTGAATTTATGATGCCGGCGGGTTTGCCGTCCCTGAAATAAAGAATCTCAACGGCTCCGGTCTTAGGCATAATATAAAGAGGGGTGTCACTGCAGCATTCCGGAACGCGGGCAGTGCCGCGCACCCAGGCGTTCCCCCATTCGCCGCCCCAGGTGAAACCTCCGTCAGCCGTCTTGTAGCCATCCTGAGGAATTGCGCTGTGAAGATGTTCTTTTGTCTCGTAATAACGAACGTTCTGAAGCTCACCGATTTTTCTGTAAGCAAGCGGAATGTAAACTTTGCCGGCACTCTCAAGCTTGCCGCGAATCAGTGAGACATATTTGTCGTAAATCATACCTGAAACCTCCTGTGATTATGGTTGATTAAATTATAATATAAGAATATTTCACATGCAAGAAAACAGTGTGAATATTAATGCTTTTTCGGTAATTCAATTTCCTGCCGTCGAGATTTTTCTGCCGTCTTTTCCTCAAAGACAGCGT
>LSQX01340465.1_pt1 | contig 17545 bp, 12 predicted proteins | sample 654561 | NCBI WGS metagenome assembly LSQX01 (sample SAMN04489861, study PRJNA283612) | anaerobic digester metagenome | isolation source: 4 biogas reactors fed with cattle manure at either 37C or 55C with and... | place: Denmark: Kongens Lyngby | collected 2014
GGGCTTCGATGAAGGTCCCGTAGTCACCCGATTCGAGGATGAAGTTATGCGCTTCCGTAGTCATCGCAGTGGCGTACGCGTAACGGTTGATACATGCGTTCACCACAAAGCCGCCCACTTCTGTCGAAAAGGGCGGCACATCTGTCCATCCGCCGGCAAAATCAACCCGAACCGGAGCTCGAGCGCGGGCAATTTTCCTGGATGCCACTACGTGATGTCTCCTATGCTAGAAGATAACTACCAATGAAATCTGCCAGAGCCTGCTGCCATGGACGCAGGGACGGGTAACCGGCCTGAATCCATCGGCTGTTGTTCAGAATGGCATGCAGTGGACGCCGTGTTGGGCTGGGCCACTGGTCAGAACGTATGGGCTCTATCTGCATACTGCTCATCCCGGCCAGATCGAGTGCCTCGCGCGCCAGTTCGAGTCTGCTGCAGAAACCTGAGTTGGTCACATGCACGACGCCGGTAAGCTCGGAGACGGCTGCCAACCACAACGCTTCGGCCAGGTCACAGACATATGTCGGAGAGCCCATCTCATCGCAGACAACTCTCAGTAGCTGGCCAGATCGGGCACGCCTTATCACGGCTTCGACGAAATGCCTACCGCCGGGGCCGTAAAGCCATTGGGTACGCACAATCAGATAGTCTTCAAGGCATTCAGCGACAGCCTGCTCACCGACCAGCTTGCTCTCGCCATACACGTTTATCGGGTCCGGTTCGTCTTCAGGCGTGTACGGGTCGCATTTGGTGCCGGAGAAAACGTAGTCAGTGCTTACGTAGACCAGTCGCACATCATTTTCGCGGCAGGCCTCAGCAATCAGGCGCGTTGCGTCCGCATTGTTGGCCCAGGCGCGCTGCGGATCGGTAGTGCAGCCGTCTACATCGGCATAGGCTGCACAGTGGATTATCGTCTGGGGAGAGAGTTCGGCGACTGCACGCTCAACTGCACTCCATTCGGTCAGATCCGCATCGGCCCGAGTGAAAGGTATCACCTGCAGGCTCGCAGGCGTGCATTGCACCACAGCACTGCCCAGCATTCCAGACGTACCCGTCACCAGTACTCGTATGACTACACCTTCTTTACAATCGCTGTGACTTGTTCGGGATCATGTTCTCGTAGTTATGTTCCCGCAATCATGCTCTCAGCCGGCCTCCAGAGTGGGGCTTGGATAAGCTATAACAACACCTACGTTGAGTGTTCTCGGTTACAGCCTACGTCTATAGACAGCCCATCAACTCAGAGCTCTACGGAAAATGCACGAGGTATCCCCCGTGTCATCCTCGAAGTGGCACAGCAAATAGCGTGCCGCCGGTGCTGCCACATAGTATCAACCAGCCACTACCCGTGCAAGATCGACCAACGTGGGACAATCGACAAACCATGTGGACTGCATCGGCAGGCGCACCCTGGCCGTGCGCTGCCACCCAGCGCTCGCTCGTCAGCCGAGATTCGAGAAAGCGTCCAGTGTGGCCTGCAGCTTCGATCTGACTTCGGCGTCCTGCAGGTCTTCGGACTGCTCCATATACTGTCGGACATGCATATTCGTGATGATGCCGGCTGCGCGCCGGGTCGCGGCGAGGACGGCACTCATCTGTGTCAAGATGTCGGCCCCATCACGCCCTTCTTTCATCATTCGTTGCAGGCCACGCACCTGGCCTTCAATACGCTGCAGGCGGTTGATTATAGCGGTTTTATCATCTGTTTGGTGCGTGTCAGGCATGGCTTTTCACCGAATCTGGCCGTTACAATGGCGGTAGTTGCTATCATCACTTATTGGTGGCCAGGTAGTTGCGTTGACAGGTGCAAAGATGATACCATATAATGCAACCACTTGAAACACGCACCAGACGGGTCGAAGGGAGAGCTACGGATGCCGAGACCGCATGGCCTCTTGGCGACTGTGGGTGTACTTGTTGCCCTGGTTCTGACCACCTTGCCATCCCAAGTAAACGCTCAACTCGGACGTGATTTTACAGACGGGGTGCAGCTGTTCGACGACGGCGATTACCAGAGAGCCATCCAGAGATTGCAGGCAGCTGTTGAAGCCCAGCCCGATCTGGAATCGGCCTGGTACTATCTGGGACGTGCACATCTCAAAACACCATCTCCTAACCTGCAAGCCGCCCTCGATGCATTTCAGCACGCCGTAGAGCTGAATCCGCAACGCCCGGGCATTCGTCTATACGTGGCGCAGGTCTATGAGGATCAAGGCGCTTATCCTGAGGCTCTTCAGGTCTACCAGGAAGAGCTGCGGCTGCGCAGAGGCCGTGATATTGAAGAAGTGCTCATGGCGCTTGGGCGTGTGCATTTCCTCAATGGCGAATACAACCAGGCTGTCACACTACTTGGTGACTTAGTGCGCGCGGATCCTAAGAACGTTGAATGCCTGTACTATCTTGGACAGGCCCAGACCGCTATGGGCAATTACCAGCAGGCTATTGACAATTTTCAGGCCGCTTCTGAGTTGTGCCTGGAATATCAGTCTCTGCACAGCCGCCTTGAGAAGGGCGAATTGACCGTAGTTGAGCAGAGAGTGAAGGGGCTTACCGAGGAGTACCTCGCTCAAACGTATGGCGGAGCCATGAGGTTTGTCTCGGAACTGTACCTGTGGCCTCACCTCAATCGCGCGTGGGGTGATGCTTACTACAAAGCCGGGCTGTGGACACAGGCTCGCAGTGCTTACCGGCGATGTCTCTCTTTGGAAGAAAGCGGTAATCCCTCAGATCCTGTACCGCATAGCCTGATCGGTCTCGCGTTTTTGGGTCACGCTCAGGAGTTGTTCCAGAAAGAAAACATGCTATTTCAGTCCATATCGTTGGTGGACGCCGCGCTGGCCAGCGTCGAGACCTCTTTAAGCAACAACGAAAACCTGCCTTTGGCTCACAATACCAAGGGCGAAATACAGCTTTTCCAGGCACGCACTTATGTGACCATGCCTGAACTCGAGATCACCTCCCACAGCTTCGATGACGCAATCGCATCATTCCAGAAAGCAATCGAGCTTGACTCCGACTATGTAGCCCCTCTGCACAACGTAGGCACAGCGTTCACGGACATCGGACGCTTCGCTGAAGCTGTAGTGGCTCTCGAGAAGGCGGTACAGATGGCGCCTAAAGATGCCGCTGTACATGCTAGCCTTGCTAAGGCCTATCTGGGCCAGGAACAAGCCCAGAAGGCTCTTGAAGAGGCGCAGACTGCGCTGACCCTCGATCCAGACAATTACGAGGCTTTGCTGTGTGCGGGCCTGGTGGACTTTTACTACCGCGGCCGTACCGCTTCAGCGATTGACTATTTTGCCAAAGCCACCGAGATTGATGGGACCCGTGCAGAAGCATTTTTGGAGCTTGGAAACGCTTACTATCAGATGGAATCGTGGTATCGCGCGCGTCGCGAATATCTGCATGCGCTGGAATTGATACCCGAGGCACTGATTGCCAACACGGCAACAGAACGTGCCAGAGTCAACTATTTGATCGCTTATACGTACCATCATGCCGACACTTATGATCAGGAGATTCAGTACCTGAATCGAGCGCTATCGTTGCAGCCGGCGTACATTGATGCCCTCAGACAAATAGCCAGGGCGTATGAGGCTAGCAACCAGTACCGTGCAGCCGAAGTTGCGTTGCGAACGGCACTGGAGGCATCACCTGATGAAGTGATGGACAGCCAGATACACGTGCAAATGGGCCAGATGCACGAGCGCAGAGGCCGACCGCACGATGCAGTTGCAGCCTATACCGCCGCTCTCAATGCCGATGATGCCAACTACGAAGCACGGGAAGGCCTACGGCGACTAGGAGCAAGCGGTTAGAGGGGAAATGAGGCCGTCGAAACCTGATTTCCGAGCACAGGCCAACTGGCGTAGTATGAAGTGTTGGGCCGTCCTAACGCTATCGATGTTCCTGTCCTTCAACTGTGCGCCCAGCGTTGCAGATTGGTCAGGCGAAACATACCGATGGCGACTTGACAATGGAATGACCGTCCTGTATCGCCACAATCCCGTGTCGCAGACCGTGGCGATGGCAGCTTTTGTGAAGGTTCCTGTGACCGCGGAGAGAGTGGACCAGGCCGGTATACGCCATCTGGTGCAGGGCATGCTGGTGTACCGGGCGCCTAAAGCAGGCGGTTTCGATCCGATTGAACAACTAGGACGTTTCGGAGCTGCTGTAGCGACTTTTGTGGATTATGACAGCACACAGGTCACAGTAGCGGGTTTGGCAGAGCACTTTGACAGCTACCTATCGCCACTGCGCGATATTCTGTTCGGCGAACAGTTCGCCTGGGAGCATCTCAACTCCGTACGGGCAACTGCAGCCAGTATGCTGGAGGCAAGCCGGGAGAATGCCGTTGGGCTCGCTATGGAGTTGGCCCATGAGCGTTTGTTTGACAGTGCGGCTGGAAGCAGGCCTCTGTATGGAACAGAAACGTCGCTACGGCGGTTGCGGCAGGCCGATGTGCGAAGATTCCACGCAGAGTATTGGCGCCCCAACAATGTAGTATTGTCTATCAGCGGGCCGATGCCGGCGGAGCAGTGTCATCGTCAGGTGGAGGCGGCGTTTGCGCTGACATTGCCCGGTGTGGTACGCGAATTCGTCGAAACACCATCATCAGGAGTGCCGTCAGGATACGTGTACCGTCCCTGGGCAACGGCTAATGCGGCGATTCTCGTGATGGGGCTAGCGCCTACACCGGATCAAGATGCATATGCTGCCAGCCAGGTGCTGGCAGCAGTTATCGCCGGAGGCCAGGGGTCTTTGCTTTGGCAGGCACTACGTGATAGTGAACCCCTGACATATGCTGTGGACGCCATGGTTAATGCCTCATCTGTTGCAGGTACGTTGCAGGTCGTATGCATCTGCGACGCGGCTGAGGCGGTTAGAGTATCTGAGATTGTGGACAGCCAGATCGATGCTTTGCGGACAATCGTTCCCTCAGAGAAACAGGTCGCAAATGCGATCGGATATATTGTGGGCAGGTATTTGTCGCAGCAACAGTCAAACCTGGAAGCCGCTGTAGCCATAGGACAGCTTGAAGCAATGGTGCCGAATAAAGGACTTGAGTTGCACGCCAATATGCTGCGTCAGATAAGAAGCGTGACACCAGTTCAAGTTCAGCAGGCGGCGCAGCTCTGCGCGGCGAATGCCATCATGGTACAGGTGGGCGGCACACCGCGCAACCTGTAGTACACAGGTTTGCCGGACCATCTTTTCGGCGATATTAACATCGTATGAGCAATCGACAGTTGATGTAAGACGGCGTGGTTACGGTATCCGTAGGAGGAAGGCTAATGCGGCCAATGAAACTGACAGTGTCGGTCCTGTGTGCCGTCCTGATTGTCTGCGCAGCAGCGCTAGTGCTCGCCCAGGATGCCCCGTATTCATATATGGCTGGCTTTGACGCCGCTCGCAGCGGCGTAAGCCCAGACACGATGAAGTTACCTCTTGTCCTAAGTTGGATCAACGCCCCCGAAATCGATACAGATGTGAAGACTGTTGGGGCGGCTACGATTAGTCCTGATAAAGTATTTTTTCCAGCCCACCGTACCATGTTCGCCGTCGATCGCAACACTGGAGAGTTGGCCTGGAAGTTGTCAGTGGGTGGACCAATCTACTCCACGGCCCTCTTGCTCGATGGAGTGCTGTACTTTGGCTCCGATGACAAAATGTTATGGGCCGTTGATGCCAGCAACGGTAACCGCTTGTGGCAGTTCCCGACTGGTGGCCCGGTGCGCAGCACACCACTTCATGTCTCAGGTGTGTTGTATTTCGGTTCTGATGATGGGCGCCTCTACGCTTTAGATATCAACTCCCGAAGCCTGGTGACTCCGCCTTTCCAAACTCAAGGACCGGTACGTACAGCCCCGTGTTACTATCGTGACACGGTCTTCGCGGCCTCAGGCGACGGACATCTCTACGCCATAAGTAGCAGGGGGGGCCACCAGACCTGGCGCTCACATCTGCCTTCTGAGAATATTTTTGCGTCTCCAATAATCGAACGTGGTAAGGTCATCCTGGCATCGGGCAATCAGCTGATCGCGTTTGACACTAGCCGTGGTGCCCGCCGCTGGACTTTTACTGCCGGTGATGTGATCTCAGGTACTGCGGCGACTGAAGGCCGCCGCGTCTATGTAGGCAGCCATGACGGAGTGGCGTACTGCCTGGATAGCAACAACGGCCAGGTCATCTGGCGTTTTCCAGAGAACGGAGTGCGCCGTCCGGTCTCGGCATCTGTCGGAATTGCCGAGGGCAAAGTGTTTGTGCTTTTCGGTAAAACCAACTTAGTGGCGCTGTCAATGGACAGGGGGAAGCTGGAATGGGAGTACAAATTCCCCGAACCGGAAGCCAAGGTAGCTGCTCCCCAGCCGGGAATGGGGCCAATGGATGGCTTTCCGGGTGATCCCATGCATCCAGACATGGGACCTGGGGGCCTTGGAGACCCGATGATGGATATCCCCATGGACATTCCAGGCGATCCAGGTATGCCACCGGGACGCCCCGACGTGACCCGAGTGAGAAGCTATTCGTTCGAAGATATGGTCAAACCGGGCTTTAGCCTGAGCGAAGACAGCGGATATATGGTAGTGTCTGGTGGCGTGCTGTATGGCTTTAGTGCCACTGCTGCAGACAATGTCAAGCCAGAGATTAGCGACGCGCTCTTGGACGTTCGCGGGCAAGGCGGTATGCAAGCGCGCTTCCCGCTGATGGTTGATGATGGCGATACATTCGCCGGCCGGTACGCCGATCTGGTTCAAGTGCCTGGCGCACCTCCGATAGCAATCTCGGTTAGTGTGCTTGATACCGGGTCAGGAATAAATCCTGCCAGCTTGACCATGGAGATGGATGGCCAACTTCTGGAAAGCACCTACGATGTCCAGCAAGGGCTGCTGTGGTACACATATGACCCTCGTGGTGCGGCTGTATCGTTACCCAACGGCGTCCGGAACCTGGTCATCAGTGCCACGGATTGGCTTGGCAATAAGGTCACGGCTCAGATTAGCCTGACTGTCGACAATTCGCTGGAGCCTCCGGGGCCGCCACAACGCCAACAGCAGCCGGGTATGGAGTTCGGCCCGGGTATGGGGCCCGATCCGTGGGCAGAGCCTCCACCTGGACCGATGTTTTGAGTTCCTGTGATGCCCCAGCCAGTTGATAGGAGGCATGTATGGCAAGGGTCATTCTGACAGTGCTACTTTTACTTGTAGCCACAGTCTACGGCGCCATGTTCATCATGTGGAATATGGATGACGTATCCGTAGTAGGCTTCGTCTCACCAATGGACCCCGATCAGGGCTACGCTGTAACTATGCCGCAGGCTTTTTTAGCGGCTATTGGCGTGCTGATTGGTGTCGTAGTCATGGGCATTGCGGCATGGGGCACCTGGGCTGCGCAAAGAGATGCGGCACGTCAATCCAGGAGACAGTTGGCTGTCGCCAAACAGAAATTGGAAGAGCGTACCGACATGGTGCGCACACTTCGTGCTGAACTCGGCAGGTTCAAAAACACCTACAAAAATGCAAGCGAGAATGAACCTGAAGAAGATGTTGACGCCGAGTAAGTAGAGCGATCGTCACTACTTACGTATGGAGTTTGGTGTCAGTACGGGCCAACATGATGCAACGGAGAGCGCAAGAGGCCAAGCGGCCTCTTGTCCCGTTTGTCGCCAACCATTTGCGGGCCGGAATGAGACTACATGCAAGATGTGTATGCGTGGCTGCTACTGAACGCCAGTGGCCTACCACCTGCCAGACAAGCAGCACTGTTGGAAGCGTTCGAGCGTGTCTCGGCGATTTTCGGAGCCACTGATGAACAACTGTGCTCTGTTAGTGGCATCCATTCCCAGCACGTGAGCAGGCTTCGTGACGTGCAGGAAAGAATAGATCCTGCAGTGCTGGGAAACAAGCTTCGTGAGCTTGACGTTCATCTAATCACCTGGGGAAGCGAAGCGTACCCGGAGTGGCTCGCGAAAACAGATGCAGCCCCGTCACTGCTGTTTGTACAGGGCGACCTGCTATCCGATGACCGCCAGGCTGTGGCCATCGTGGGTACTCGTAAGTGTACTCCGTATGGTCGCCAGGTAGCGAGAAGACTGGCAGGGGATTTGGCGCGAAGAGGCTTCACTATTGTCAGCGGCATGGCCGATGGGATAGACGCGGAAGCGCATGAGGGGGCTTTGCAGGCCGGTGGGCGCACAATCGCGGTCATGGCATCCGGACCGGACATAACGTACCCCAGAACTCACGGCAAGCTGCGTGAGAGAATCGCAGCGCAAGGTGCAGTGTTGACCGAGTACGGGCTGGGGACTGAACCCATACGGGAACGATTTCCAGCACGGAACCGCATAATCAGCGGGTTATCACTCGGTGTGTTAGTGGTCGAAGCTCCCGTAAGAAGTGGTGCTATGATAACCGCCCGACATGCTGCGGAGCAGGGGCGAGAGGTCTTTGCTGTGCCCGGCTCGATAGACAGCCCTACCAGCCAGGGCTGTCATGCGCTGATAAAAGATGGCGTGCAACTCGTGGAGAACGCTGAAGACATCGTCGAAGGTCTGGGTATCATGCTGGAGGCTGTGCCCAGTCGCCAATCGTGTATGCGGCAACAACCTGAGTTGCCGAGAGATGAAGCGGCGGTTATGAATGTATTGTCCTTTGAACCGACAATCGTTGACCTGATCGCCGAACAGGTGGAATTGCCAGTTGCCGCTGTCAACGCGGTGCTGATGATGCTGGAGATGAAAGGCCTGGTACGCCGCTTTCCGGGCAATGCGTATGTCAAGATATCATAACATGAAAGCGGACAACAGTTGGGAAGCTCGGATTGAGGGTTGTGCAATTGAAATCAAAACGCAAAGCAATCATAGTTGAATCGCCGACCAAGACACGGACTTTGGCACGGTTTCTTGGTGAAGACTACACACTGTTAGCCTCGCGTGGGCATGTTCGGGACTTGCCCAAAGGAGGGCTCGCAGTAGATGTAGAAAATGAATTTGAGCCTGATTACACCACCATCCCTTCACAACGCAAGACAGTGAGTGAGCTCAAGAAACAACTACGTGGTGTTGATGAGGTTTACATTGCTACTGACCCTGACAGGGAGGGCGAAGCAATCGCCTGGCACCTGGTGGAATCTCTACAGCTCGAGGACCCAAAACGCATTGAGTTCAATGAGATCACCAAAGATGCAGTCATAAAAGCGCTGGAACAACCGGGCAGTATTGATATGTCTAGAGTCAACGCTCAGCAGGCGCGGAGGATTCTGGACCGCCTGGTCGGGTATATGCTCAGTCCAGTACTATGGTCACGCATCGGTAGTCGAGGGAAGAAAGGTGCTCTGAGCGCAGGACGAGTGCAGTCTGTCGCTTTGCGGATCATCTGTGACCGTGAACGTGAAATAGCTGCTTTTGTGCCCGAAGAGTACTGGACTATCGAGGTGTTGCTGGCTACCGATAAATCTGGCGAACAGTTTACCGCGGAATTGAAAACCAAGGGCGAAGAAGAACTGAACCCCAGCACCGAAGCCGAAGTCCAGCCCATAGTCGAAGAGCTGCAACGTGCCCGCTATCAGGTCGAAAACATCGGTCACAAGCGGGTAAGACGCTCACCGCAGCCACCGTTCCGTACCAGCACCCTCCAGCGCACCGCTGCAAGCAAGTTGGACTTCTCAACCAGCAAGACTATGCGCGTCGCTCAGCAATTGTACGAAGGTGTGGAGACCGCTGAAGGCACGGTTGGGCTGATCACTTATATGCGAACTGACTCAACACGTGTGGCGGATGAGGCACAGCAACAGGCACGGCGCTTGATTGCTGAGCAGTTTGGTGACAAATTTGTCGGCAAAGGTATCACTGGCAAAAGGCGTAAGGGCGTACAGGATGCTCACGAGGCAATCCGCCCCACCGAGGTATCCCGAACTCCCGAACAAATGGCACGCTATCTGGATCGGGACCAGGCACGACTGTACGAGCTCATCTGGCGACACTTCGTCGCCAGCCAGATGGCCCCTGCGGTCTATGACGAAATCGCGGTGCAGATTAGCGCCGACGAATACGGGTTGCGAGCTGGAGGCTCTATACTGCAATTCCCGGGATATCTGAGTGTGCTGCCTCAGGAACGGGACGAGACGGAAACAGAAGTTCTGCGCACACTCGAAGAGAAACAGGTGCTAGACCTGCGAGAGGTGCTACCCGCTCAGCATTTCACCAAGCCTCCGCCACGCTTTACAGAGGCGTCACTGGTTCGTGCACTGGAAGAAAACGGCATTGGCCGGCCCAGCACTTACGCCCCAACCATAGAGACCTTGCGCCAACGCGAATATGTTTACATGCAGCAGCGTACGTTCATGCCGACAGTGCTAGGCTTTGTAGTGAACGATTATCTGCTGGCCAACTTCCCCGATATCGTGGATGTGGAATTTACGGCCAATGTCGAGCAGCAACTAGACAATGTCCAGGCCGGCAAGCTACGTTGGCAGGGGCTCCTGAAGCGCTTCTACAAGGGCTTTGCTCAGGAGGTGGAGACTGCCGCCGGAGCTGAGCCCCAAATATTGGAGGGTGAGGTTTGCCCTAAATGCGGGGGAAGACTGCAGGAACGCTTCTCCCTGTATGGTAAGTTTGCCGGATGTGAAAACTATCCGGAATGCGACTATACGCGCGATCTGCTCACGGATGTTCTGCCGGATCGAGAACCCGAGGAGGTCGGACGCGATTGTCCTGAGTGTGGTAAACCGCTGATGTCCCGTGTCAGCCGCCGGGGACAGCGCTTCATAGGGTGCAGCGGCTACCCTGAGTGTGAGTACATCGAGAGGCTTGGCCCAGATGGTCAGCCGTTGCCACCGCCAAAAGAGACTGATGTCGAATGTCCTGAGTGTGGCGGCAAGATGATCGTGCGACAGGGCCGCCGTGGCGAGTTTCTCGGCTGCAGCAATTTTCCCAGGTGCCGCCATACTCAATCGCTGGAGGCCTCTGATACAGGTGAAAGCGATTCGGCTGCATCAACCGAGGGCAGGAGAGCTACCGGAGGCGGCACTGGCCAGACTGCTTCAGGCGATCAACTAGATTTACAGTGTGACAAGTGTGGAGCACCCATGGTAGTGAGAAGTGGGCGCAGAGGCAAATTTGTGGCATGCTCGGCGTATCCGAAGTGCAAGAATTACAAGCCTATGTCAGTGGCGTACGATGCAGGCTACCCGCGTCCTGAGACGCAAAAGTTGGATGAAGCATGTCCTGAATGCAGCGAGCCGTTGATGGTGCGGTCAGGACGGCGAGGAAAGTTCGTGGGTTGCAGCGGATTCCCCAAATGCAGATTCACTCGCGACCTGGATACCGGTGCCGAAAACTGATAGGCAGGCCTGTGCCAGTATGATGCACCCCGACTCAGACCGTCAGGAACGTAGGTCAGGCCTTGCAGTGGCAGTGGCGGTTTTCGCCGCTGCCATGTCAGTATTGGCATTCGAGGTGGCTCTGACCAGAGCCTTTTCTGTTCTGTTGCGTTACCACTTCGTCTTTCTGGCCATCTCTCTAGCTACCTGCGGTCTGGGAGTTGGCGGCCTGCTTGACCACTTACTCTACAGGCGCTCTCCACAGTCGCATGTACCCACCCAACTGACCATACGGGCGCTGCTTACTGCTGTATTGTATCCGGTGGTCACGTTATTGCTGTTCGCCAGCCCTCTGTCGGCCAAACTGACCTCGGTGTGGGTGGTCAGCCTCGTGTGCATCATCCCCTTCCTGACAGCAGGCTTGCTACTGAGCAGAGCTTTTGCACAGTATTCAGCCGAGAGCGGACGACTATACTTTGCGGACCTGGTAGGGGCAGCCATAGGCAGTTTTGGCGTCATCGCGGTGCTGCAGATGGTGGGGGCCATCAACGCGGCTTTGGTATGCGGGCTGCTGTCTGTCGCCGGAGCCCTGGCATTGGCGTGGCAGAACCGAAGTGTCCGGCTTGCCGGTGTCGTCAGTCTGGCGTGGGGAATCGCGGTGGTTGCCGTCTCCGTTGCAGTCTTCATGTACGTGTTTGAAGCCATCTCCGGAGTGTTGTTCTGGATTGTGATGTTCGTGACTGCCGCATGCCTCGGGTACATGATCTGGCAGCGTGACAGACCAACCTCGATAGCATTAGCGGTAATCGGTCTTGTGAATCTTACCGCAATTGTGATTTCGCTACCGTCGGCCGTTGCGAGCGGCTCTCTGGGCGCTGCTTTAGTAGTTGGCGGCGCTATTCTCGGAGTTGCATTGGTTGCCGGCATGGGACTCCGCGGCATGGCAGGCCCCGGCGTAGTGTTCGTGGCGCTGAGCGCGATGCTGGTGGCTAATCTCTACGGGCGCTATGTTGATTTGCCGATGCTCCCTCTGCAAGATGACCCTCTGGCAAAGCCACTGTACCAAGAGTTGGCTGATCCTCAGGTCAATGCGAAGATCGTGGACAGTGAATGGAACGCGTTTGCACGTACCGATGTTGTCGCATATGCCAATTCGGCGGGAGAATTCGATCCGACTGATGACCTGTACGTCTATACGGACGGCGAAGTCCCGACTAACATGATAGCGTTCGATGGCGATTTACGGCCTCTGGAGGGACGTCTGCGGAGCTTCATCGGTTTCATCGCCTTCCAGCAATTTCGGCCCGACAGCGTTATGCTGATTGGTCCCGGCGGCGGCCTGGACATCCTGCTTGCGCTTGCTGTGGGCAGCAAGGAGATCCATGGTGCAGAGCTGAATCCGTCAATCCCGCGGATAGTGCGCCGGTATGGCGACTTTACGGGCCACGTGTATGACTACGAAAACGTGTCCATCTATGTGGACGAGGGGCGCAGCTTCCTGCGTCGCTCAGGCCGACAGTACGACATGATTTACATGGCCCTGACCAAGACCGCCACCACCGCGGCCTCGAGTCTTGCGCTTGTGGAGAGCTACATACATACCAGAGAAGCGTTCGTAGATTGCCTGAACCACCTAAGCGATGATGGTAAAATCGCTTTCGTATGTCAGGAATCGCTCATCCTGCTGCGGACGATGCTGACTGCGAGAGAGGCGCTGGCGAAAACGGGCGTCTCTTATGAGCAGTCTATGGACCACTTTTTGGCAGTCAGCGCCCCACCCGGTGCTTACTTCATGGGCCCATACCGGCATTTGCTGATTGTGTCTCGCAGCCCGATTGCGCCTTCGACAGCTGAGCAGTTCGGGAAACAGGTGGTAGGATGCGGTTTCGACCCGGCCTATATCCCGGGTTTTTACGTCCCCGCACCGTTCGATTTGCTTGTGGATAACGCGAATATCAGTCCGGACGAGTATGTCGCTCGGTTCAACCAGTCGTGGACTGCCCGAGGATTGAACCCCGTCAACATCACCCCATGCACCGATGACAGTCCTTTTGTGGTAGATCTGGTGTTCGGTATTCCCCGACAGTTCACTTACTTTCTGATCGGGGCATTGGCCCTCGCAATTGTCAGTTCCTTGCTGCTGGTGATGGGGGCGGTGCGTGGGGGTGATAGCAACGTGAGCTGGGGGCGGCTGTCTTGTGCAGCCGGCTATTTCGTGCTTCTGGGCGTCGGCTTTATGCTGGTAGAGATCTCGCTGATACAGAAGTTGGTGCTGTATCTCGGCTATCCGGTACTAAGCCTCTCGACGATACTTTTTGCGCTACTTATCAGCGGATCAGTCGGCAGTCTATTCACGCAGCGCTGGCCCATCCAGCGATTGGCACAGGTTGTGATGGTTGCGGCGGCCGGAGTGGTGCTTTATGGTTGGGGAGCCCAGCTGTTATATCCGAGCATAGTTGACGCCACACTGGCTTACGACATCCGGTATCGCTGCCTGATCGCCATGGCATTACTGTTTCCTCTTGGCTTTTTCCTCGGTATGCCGTTCCCCAGTGGATTGCGCACAGTAGGGACGTGGGGCGACGGACTGGTCCCGTGGCTATGGGGGATAAATGGCCTGACATCGGTTGTCGGTTCGGTAGCAGCCATGAGCCTGGCCAAGCTATGGGGCTTCTCAAGTGTGCAGATGCTCGGGTGGGGGCTGTATGCAGCAGTGTTTCTGCTGGCGATGGCTCAGTGGCTAACACCACAGCGAGAAAACGAGCAGCAAACGAACGCCTCTGATTAGCCGTGGTTTAGCACAATAGCACTATACTGCAATAGCATCATGCCACAATAGAACCATAATGCTATTGCAGTACCGTCTGGCACCGGCTGTGCCTCTGCACTCACCCTCAGTTGCTCCTGACAGGTTCCTCCGAAATTGCTCCTATTAGGTGCCCCCTGGAAGTCGCCCGATCCTGTCTACTCCTCCGTCGGAGCATACGGCGATTTCTCCGGACGGTAGCGCAACAACACTTCGTTTACGGTCGGGATGATACCGTAGAGCTCTGGCCGACGAGCAGCAAACACCATCTCCTGCCAACCCGGCAGCCTCTGAGGCACCACTGCGGGCCACCATGACAGATCAACCGTCTCATCACCTCTGGGAGGCGCTACTTCTGCGTAGTAGGCACGCTGGTCATCGAGGTTGATGTCATAGACTACCAGATCGGCTTTACCGTACTGGGAGGCGGCAACTACCTGGCCATAGGGGTCTATGATCACACTACGCAATGCCGGGTCTGATTTGCCCCAGTGTGCACAGGCGACCCAGACGCCGTTGTCAGCCGCACGAGAACGTAACATCGCCTCATTCAGGCGGCCATTTGGCCCCCACATCTGGCTGGGGTCTATGACTATCTCCGCCCCCTTGAGCGCCAGCACACGGTCGAAAAGTGGCGTGAACAGGTCGCCGCATGTATGAGAGCCCACGCGACCGAAATCAGTATCGAACACTTCGAGTTCGTCGAAACCCTGTGTCCAGTAGATTGGTTGGGCATACACAATCTCACCACTACGATCCCATACATGGCAGACACTGCTGTGTCCGTAGTTGCCGATGCCCCCGATCGCGATGTAGCAGTCCAGTTCTCGCGCCTTCTCTGCCACCATGTCCATGACGCGCGCAGTGGTCTCGTCCTCAGCGTTGCAGCTCTGTTCGGAAAACAGCAAAAGGTCAGGTTTGACCGCTGCGGCATCGTCGAGTAGCTGCAACATAGCCTCAGGGACTTGCCCATCGCGCCATATGTCTTCCAGAGGCAGGTGGCCGATCGCCAGCCTGCATGTGCGTTTGTCATATGCGGGCAATTCGGGCTTCTGGTACGGCTCAGCCACCGGGCTCAGAGCCTTGCGATCACCAAAATGGCTGACTATGAAGATGTTTTCCCGGCGGAAATCCACGCCATCATCAACCTTGCGCCTATCCAGGTTGACCGTCGCGACTGCCAACCCGTCTTCGTAGCCGGTATCAGCGACTGGAGTACCCACCCGGTTGAGTATCATGCTGCGCCCCCAGGGCGAACCGGCGCGACGCTGTGAGTAATCGTTGGTCAAGTATGTGCGCTCGTGGGAATACATGGCAGTTACCATATGCGCGTGGCTGTCAACGCAACGAGCCATCAGCAGGGGCTCCCACGTACAGTGGTCGCGAAGCCGCTCAGGATAGTGGTGCCAGGTGATGATATCGGCACCCTTCATGCGGATTACTTCGTAGACCTCAGGCATATAGAAGTCTGTGCCGACAGTCATCCCTATGATACCAAAGTCGGTCTCGAAGACAGGCAGCTCATCTCCGATAGCGATTGGTTGTTCAGGGCCGGTGACATCATCGGCCAGAGCGTGTGCCTTCCGGTAGCGGCCGGCCATGTTGCCTTTGCGGTCAAACAAGACGGCGGTGAAGTAGGTGTCATCGCCATCGTGTTCTGTCATGGAGAGGGCCAGGTAACACTGTCTTTGACGTGCGAAATCAGAAAAACGGCGCAAATCACGAGCTGCACGATCGGTGTCAAAGCTTAGAAAAGGCATGTGGGGCAAGACGACGAAGTCCACCATCTCGGGGCATTTCCGCAACTCCTGCAACACATACGGGCGGTTTTCGTAGTCCTGGCCATTCAGAAGGCAAAGCGTCACTATGGTCACGATGCGATGTCCAAGTTCGGCCAACTCCATAAGTCATACACTCCCGGGTGCTATGTTGTGTTGTAGTAGTATCAGATCAATTGTCTGGCTGCTCTAGAGATAGATCGTCTGGGTGTGTCAAGCCATAGATATGTCAGTCCATCAGCCCACTAGAGCCGAGAGCATACTTCGGCAAGCAGCTCAAATGTCCTCCAGGCATCCTGTCTTAATCGGACGCGGTTGCTTTCGGTGTGATGGCGGCCGTCGTCTGCGGCTTGTATCAATGCTTCGATGTCTCTGGTTGCCAGCAGATGCAGATTTTTCACCGGCTGCCCACTGCGCTGGCAAAAGGCGTCTATTTTCGGATCATAAGACAGGCCTGCACTTGTAGTGCCGACAGCGGCAGCCATAATCAGCGCATGAAGACGCATTGCAAGCACTTCGTGAGCGGCCTGTATGAGACCCATGATATCCCGTGGGCGGCAAGGGGCATCTGGGATTCTGGCCAGGCCCGGCCTCAGGCGTGCGAGGATCTGCTGTGCGATAGGAAGGTCATGCGCATACTGAAACGGTAGCAGTAGCACTGGCCGTTCCTGCTGATTTAGCCACTGCACTACGGCCTCATAGGCGCTGTCCGCATCAGGCCACTGCCGAAGCGCAACCAGGATGTACTCGCCTGCCGACAAGTCCAGCGCGCTCAAGAATTCCTGAACGCGGCCCGGTGGTGCCGGTTGCAGCAGTAGCACGGGATCGGCGGTTACAAGCGGTTCGGGGCTACGCAGACCCCATGTGACGAGGTCCTGGGAAGACTGCTCATCTCGAACAGTGACAAGCCGGGCGCGTGAGAAGTTACGCGCAAGTGAGCCGCGCAGGAAGGGGCTTGACAGTGGTCCCAGGCCCTGGGCCAGGATGACAAACGGCGTTCGGGTCATGCGGGCCAGTACCAGTTGGTTCATGTAGTACAGGGCAGAGAGCTTGCTGGTTGTATCCTGGAAGAGCCCACCGCCGCCCTGTATGAACAGATCCGCACTGCGCAGGGCCCTGAATTGCTGCCGCAGACTCCAACGGTCGGCAGCCTCAACCCCGTGCTCTGAAGATGTGCCCTGGGGATCGGCCGACAGCACCGTCACTTCGGCATCGGGGATATGGTGGCGGATTCCGGCGATGATGGCCTCCAGAATCGCTTCATCTCCGGCGTTACCGAACCCATAGTAGCCTGACAATAGTAGCTTCATCGCATCGTTTCATGACAGTGAGACGACCGCAGTCCTGGTATGGATGTTCGTCAGCGGAGAAGTGGATACCTGTCAGCTCAGTGAGTGTGAGGGCGCCAAATTCGAGGGGGGAAGCTGAGCGTCACACTCCACACTGAGGCACTGAGCCGTTACTGCGCGCTCCGAAAGCTGTCATCTCCTGTTAGCGATTTGCGAGTGCGAAGCCCACAGCCAATCGGAGCTGCTTATCAGTGCGGCTACAGCTCCTGATCGGCGAATTTGCCCAGATAGATTGACAGTATAGCGCAGCCCACGAAAATGTAGGCGAAAATGCTGAAGACAGTGGGGCCGTC
>LSQX01146466.1_pt1 | contig 17544 bp, 20 predicted proteins | sample 654561 | NCBI WGS metagenome assembly LSQX01 (sample SAMN04489861, study PRJNA283612) | anaerobic digester metagenome | isolation source: 4 biogas reactors fed with cattle manure at either 37C or 55C with and... | place: Denmark: Kongens Lyngby | collected 2014
CAAGGGCAAGAAGATGGCACTGTTTATCCCCTAGGCATTACTTTAGCTATGTGGACCTGAAGCTGGAGTTAGACGGAAGATCCCCTCTTCTGAGAAGAGGGGATCTTATTTTGAGACTATTCCCAAAATGAAGCCCATAGTGTTTTTATTTAGATAGAGCGCGAACGCTAAAACCCTTGTTTTTAAAGCCTTTTGTATAATAAGCAGTTTTAATAAGGATTGGCATGGTTTTTGCAACTATATGATTGTGGAATGAAATAGGCTCTTTATGAGAAAAAGTCGCAGGAAAATTTGCACTCTTATTATGTTGCAATGGGTGGATTTCCTTTAATACATGATAGGAGGTGACAAATAGCTGGAAGATAGCACAAGCATGTTAAGGTTCTATTGCCATTCAAAAAATGCGAAAGGGATACTTATGTGAAAGGGGTGGAGAATATATGGCAGAAAGACAGAGTTGGAAATGGCAAGAAGGCGATTATACTGTTGTGAGGACCTGCGCTTGGTCGCCTCCAGGTGACCATCCAGTGGGTTGTGGTTTGCGTTTGTACATTAAGGACGGGAAGCTTGTTAAAGTTGAAGGAGAAAAGGATCATCCAGTTACAGGAGGTAGGCTGTGCCCTAGGTGCCTAGAACTACCGGCATATGTACATCATCCCGAGCGAATTATTTACCCGATGAAGCGCGACAAAGCTGATCGCGGCAAAAATAGGTGGCAGCGTATATCATGGGATGAGGCTTATGACATCATCGAGAGGAATGTCAATGAGATCAAGGCAAAATACGGGCCAGAAGCTATATTCTCAGTCATTGGAACAGGTAGGGATATGTGGCACACGGTTCCCTTCCTGACATTCGGTGCACTGGGTAGTCCAAACTTCACCTACATTCACAGTGGTTGGTCCTGTTATGGCCCCAGATGTGCAATCTCTGTATACACGATGGGGTGCGGATACCCTGAGATCGATTACGCTGCTCAATTCCAGAAAGAACGCTATGACCATCCAGACTATAAGTTGCCGGAGTGCGTAATGATATGGGGCAAGGACCCGCTGAAGTCCAATCCTGATGGTCTCTTTGGCCATGCCATTGTAGACATGATGAAGAGGGGTACCAAGCTGATCATCGTAGACCCGAGACTCACTTGGTTCGCCTCTCGCGCTGAGTACTGGCTCCAGGTAAGACCTGGTACCGATACAGCTCTTGCCCTCGGAATGCTCCATGTCATCATTAATGAGGAACTCTACGATAAAGAATTTGTTTCCAAGTGGTGCCATGGTTTTGAGGAGCTCAAGAAACGCGTTCAGGAATACCCGCCGCAGAAAGTTGCGGAGATAACCTGGGTGCCGAAAGAGAAAATCATAGGTGCTGCAAGGTTCTTTGCAAAGAGCAAACCTGCAAGTCTGAGTTGGGGACTCGCAACTGACCAAAAACCAAACGGTGTCCAGCATGCTCACGCTCTACAGGCACTGATGGCGATAACCGGCAACATCGACGTGCCAGGAGGAATTCTCTTCGGTGCTCCCACATTTGCTGCTCCGATGTGGTGGGGCTGGGATTCACTGCCGGAAGAGGTTCAAGCGAAGAGATTGGGAGCTGTAGAGTATCCTGCAGTAACCACAGCTATATCCACTACCCAGCCGGACCTGCCGTTGGATGCTATGGAAACTGGAGAGCCTTATCCGCTCAAGATGTCCTGGGTGATGAGCAGTAACCCAGCAGCTTGCCCAACAGCTGCTCCTGAGAGATGGAATAAGGCATTCCAGAACTTAGACTTCAACGTGGTCTGCGATCTCTTTATGACACCGCATGCCTCAGCGTGTGCTGACCTGTTCCTCCCGGTATCCAGTTTCGCAGAAAAAGACGGCATTGTTTATACACACTACGGCTCTATCATACTGTTTGTTGGCGCGATCAATAAAGCACTCCAGGTAGGCGAATGTAAGTCTGATGATGAAATATTACTCGAACTAGGCAAACGGCTCAATCCAGAAGTATTCCCCTGGAATAGCATGGAAGAGTTCCTGGATTGGGAGTTGAACCAGTACATACCGGGAATGAAATTTAGCGAGCTCAGGGAGAAGGGATGGGCTGTTCCTGAGTGGCATTATAAGAAATATGAGAAAGGCCTCCAGAGACCGGATGGCGAAAAGGGCTTCGGCACTCCGACAGGAAAAATCGAGCTGTACTCTACACTCTTCGAACAGTGGGGAGAAGATCCACTGCCGTACTATGAGGAGCCGCCTTATAGCCCCTACAGCACACCTGAGCTGGCGAAGGAATACCCGCTTATTCTCACCAGTGGAGCGAGGTCCTGGGTATACTTCCATTCAGAGCAAAGACAGATTAGGAATTTACGCGAAATCCATCCGGATCCCATCGTGGAGATTCACCCAGAAACAGCGGAGAACCTCGGGATCAAGGACGGAGACTGGGTATGCATCGAGAATATGTTCGGGAAGTGCAAGCAGAGAGCTCGGATTACTAAAGGCATACACCCGAAAGTTGTCCATGCCGAGCACGGCTGGTGGTTCCCGGAGAAGTCGCCCGAAGAACCGTGCCTGTCAGGTGTTTATGAATCAAACATCAACAAGTTGGTGCCTCACAAACTGATCGGTAAACTCGGTTTCGGTGCCCCGTATAAGTGCATGATCTGCAAGGTTTACAAGGCAGAAGATTAAGGAACCGAATTGTGACAAGCAAGGAAGGCGAGTATTACCGGAAAAGGCCGATTACCCCCGGCATAACCGATGAAATGCCTGAGAGGCGGCATATGGCTTTCGGGAAAGCCGGGGGAAGGCCCGGTTTACAGTTCAAAACCGGTAAAGACTTCTAGCGGTTCGTTGTTTAACAATGACAGGATTGGAGGGGAAAAGATGTCTCAATACGGTTTATTGATTGATTACGAATACTGCACAGGTTGCCATAGCTGTGAGGTTGCCTGCAAGAATGAGCTAAAACTGCCCGTTGGCAAATGGGGAATCAAGCTTGCAGAGGATAAGCCCTGGGAAGTAGAACCTGGCAAGTGGGAGTTAAAATATGTTCCTATTCCTACTGAACTCTGCGACCTATGCGGAGACAGGGTAGCTGCCGGCAAAGAGCCTGCCTGTGTCCATCACTGTCTGGCAAAGGCAATGGAGTTCGGGCCAGTAGAAGAGTTAGCTAAGAAGATGGCTGCCAAGGGCAAGAAGATGGCACTGTTTGTCCCCTAATCGCTGAAAAGCTGTAGTTATGGCATTGAGCGCAGATATAAAAGGCCCCCTCGATTAGAGGGGGCCAGTTATAATAGAATAAGCGGATACTAGAGAACATCACTGTTTCAAACGATACTTTTGCAAGAAAGGAGAACAAATAATGTGTTTTAGACCTGCATCTGTTGCTAAGAAAATAAAATGCCCTAAATGTCAAAAGCCTGTAAATATTATGAAAGGTGCTAAGCAAGCAAAGTGCCCCTTCTGTGGAACCGATCTTAGTGGACAAGAAGGACAAGAAGAGAAAAATAAATAATGTTGAAGCAGGGTCAAGAACATTATGTTGTTGGCCATCAGCTTTGCAAAAGCTAGGCATGTTATGAGACCAGTCAGTTTTGCTACATTAAAGCAGCCACAGGGAGCTAAGGGATATGAAAGACTGCGTAGAGATTATCGCTGATGGACAACTTATTGCTGTCGATCGTAATATTACTTTACTTCAAGCCCTCCGTGATAACGGAGTCAATATCCCATCTTTGTGCTTTTACCCATCTCTTGGAGGATATGGTAGCTGCGGACTGTGCGTAGTGGAAGTTTATTCTAGTGGCAATTGGCTCTTGCGGCATTCCTGTCTGCTGTATCCGGAAGAGGGTATGCAGGTAAGGACCGCTACCCTTTTGGTGCAGAAGCAGCGGGCTCAGGCTGCCAGACTGTTGCTGCGCCGTGGGCCCTTTCACAAGAAAGAAGTAGAGGAAATGTTAATAGCGCTTGTGCAAGAAGGTGCTGATGTCGGGGATTTGCTTCAGAAATGCGACAGTGCCGGTGCTGCCGGTGAAGGCCGGGCCGTTCCTCTAATAGCAGGATGCATTTTGTGTGGTCTCTGTGTTAGGATATGCAGGAAAGTCGGTAAGGGCTTGTTGACTTTTTTAGGGAGAGGGGAAAATTTACGGATAGGGATGGTTTTAGGACAAAAAGATGATCCCTGTGGAAATTGTAGGGCGTGTCGGCGTATCTGCCCTACTGGGTTTATTACTCCTAATGCCCGCTGTACCTTTACGGCCAGTTTGTACTAATTTGAAGGAGGGGTCTTTGTACCACGCGGAGAGGTGGCAAGTATGTCCACATATCTGAAGGAATTGATAGAAAAATTACCTGAAAACGAGAGACTGCTGATCAATATTCTAAACTGTGTCCAGGAAGAGCGGGGTTTTATTCCACAGCCCTTATTAACAGAGCTGGCAGAGCGCACAGGGGTCCCTGAATCCCAGCTCCACAGTCTGGTGAGTTTTTTTAATTCCTTCCGCACTAAGTCTGCAGGCAAGCATCGTATATGCGTCTGTTATGGAACAGCATGTTACGCTAGAGGAGCGCCCTTGATCTACGACCGGTTGGCAGATGAGCTTGAGCTGGATGACGGCGACGACACTTCACCCGATGGTTTGGTTACCGTAGAGAAGGTTTATTGCGTTGGTGCCTGCAACCAAGCTCCGCTTATCGTGGAAGACGGCCAAATAAAAGGTAAAATAAAGTCCTATCAGGTGCCTTTTTTAATTAAGGAACTGAGGAAGAAAGATCAAGATGGGCGGAATGAGTGATTTTAATTCTGACCTGCCGGGTGAATTGTTGTGTCTGGCAGAGACAGGAAAGAGAACTTTGTTTCCAACCGGGGGTGTCAGAATTAGCATTGGCATGGCTACTTGTGGGAGGGCTGCTGGGGCGCTGCCCATTAGCAGAAGTCTAGCAGCAAGGCAGGACTGGGATGGGATTGTTTATGTGGTCAACACCGGTTGCCTTGGGGCTTGTTACGCCGAGCCATTGGTGGATGTACGAACACCTGATGGGAAACATTATTTCTTTGGAGATGTAGAAAGCAGCTCACTGTGGCACATTATCAGGACTGCCCAGGGTTCCCCTCCGTCTTCGTACTTATGGGCAGTAGCTAGAGAACGCAGGGTCGGAGTGCTGCGCAGTTTCCATGATTTAGAGTTCGTCAAGGTTAATAATCAGGGTTTTATAGAGTTCTTCAATTCACAGGTGCGGCGTGTGAGCAGCCGTTGTGGTTTGATTGACCCGGAAAATATGGCCGAATACGTGGCAACAGGTGGGTACTCGGCTTTAGCGCGCGCCTTGTTTCAGCTGCAGCCTGCAGATGTCATAGCCACAATAACAGAGTCAGGCTTGAGAGGGCGGGGAGGGGCGGGATTTCCTACTGGCCTGAAATGGCAGAGAGCAGCACAGAGCTCCAATCCTTTGCGGATCGTGATAGCTAATGCTGATGAGGGCGATCCAGGCGCCTACATGGACAGAGCACTTTTAGAAAGCGATCCGCATAGCGTATTGGAGGGCTTAATTCTGGCAAGTTATGCTGTAGGAGCAACGCAGGCTTATGTTTTTATTCGCCATGAATATCCCCTGGCGGTACAAGCTTTGAGGCGGGCTATCGCCGAAGCTCGCCAGGCAGGGCTGTTGGGGCAGCGGATTATGGGTTCAGAATATAGTCTGGAAGTTGCTTTGGTTGAAAGTGCCGGTGCCTTTGTCTGTGGTGAGGAGACTTCCATGTTGCAGGTGATCGAAGGCAAACGTGGGGTGCCTTACCCGCGCCCTCCCTATCCTTCTACCCGCGGTTTATGGGATTGCCCCACAGTGATCAATAATGTAGAAACCCTAGCCAATATTCCTTGGATAGTGTTGAATGGAGCAGAGGCTTTTCGCGAAGTGGGGACTGAGCAAAGCCCGGGAACGAAGATCTTTTGCCTCACCGGTGATATCAAGCGAACGGGTTTCATTGAGGTGGCTCTAGGAACAAGCAGTAAAGTGCTGGTAGAAAAAATAGGAGGGGCATCGCCAAGTTCAGTCAAGGCTTTACAGATCGGCGGTCCCTCAGGGGGTATTATCTCCTACAGTGATTTTGGTATTGATTTCGAATCAGTGACCTTTTCCGGGGCTATTATGGGCTCGGGAGGGTTGGTGGTTCTGAACAACGATCGTTGTCTGGTGGATCTGTCTAAACACTTGGTAGATTTTATGGCTAAGGAATCTTGCGGCAGGTGTGCGGTCTGCAGGGATGGACTGCCTGAGCTTGCTGCTTTATTGAATACTCTGGCGGCTGGACGGGGCAATGAAGGGATCCTGACCGCGATCGAAGAATTGAGTAAAGCTATTGCTGGCTTGTCCCTTTGCGGACTGGGGAAGACTGCTGTCAATCCGGTATTAACTAGCCTCAAGTACTTTAGGTCAGAATATGAAGCCCATCTAAGCGGCAGGTGCCCTGCTTTATCTTGCAAAGCTTTGATCAAATTTGAGATCAATCTGGCCCGATGCAAAGATTGTAGGTGCTGCTACCTTGTTTGCCCTAGCAGTGCGGTAATGATGAGGCAGGGTAAAGACCTGTATGTTGTTGACCATCAGCTTTGCATCAAATGCTGGGCATGTTATGAGACCTGTCCGTTCGGCTGTATTAAAGTGACCACTGGGAGTTAAAGCATATAAAAGACTGCGTAGAAATCACTCTGGATGCTTACAATCCCATTTTAAAACTGAAAATCTCGAAATGACAAAAATTATTGTTTTTATGATATTCTATATCTATCAAGAACTTGCACGAAAACCCTTGACTCCGGCCTTCTTCACTTTTTGTTGGGTGGAGGAAGCATCCTGGCATGAATTTTGCAATTTGACTTATACAAACAAGATGTATGGTATTGAAAACTGAATAATTCTACGAGCCCGCTTACTCTAAGGTGTATTACTATGAGAGCGTGGCCTGGGGCTGAGACCCCACAGGGTTGTTGGAGAAATCCTGCAGCCTCCCTGTTATGGAAAGTAGAGAAATAAGAATGTGCTCCTATATTAGTCTACATCCGAACAGGGGCACATTTTTTATTGCTTGAGGATAGAACAATGTCTGATGATTCAGCCGGTATATGACCTGGGAGGGGTTTTGATCAAATGAAAGCAAGTGGGATAATTTTGGCTGGTGGGCGCAGTTCGCGTATGGGCAAGGACAAATCTCTTATGATGTACGAACAGCAAACATTGATAGAGCGAACTGTAAATGAGCTGAAAAAGGTTGTGGATGAGATTATTATAGCCAGCAACAGCACTTCAAAATACGGTATTCCCGGGGTTATTGAGGTGCCGGACATATATCCCGGAATGGGGCCGCTGGCTGGGATACATGCTGGACTGAAGCGGGTTAAACACCAATATGCTTTCGTTATTGGCTGTGATATGCCCCTGTTTAAGGCAGAACTGGCAAAATTTCTTTTAGAATTATGCCCCGGTTATGATGTGGTTGTTCCTCAAATAGATGGTTCCGGTGAACCTCTTTGCGCGGTTTATTCGAAAAGCTGTATTGAACCTATTGAAAACTGCCTGAAGGATGGATTGAGATCAGTGACCCTCTTCCACCATCTGGTTCGCGTTCTACCGGTGGGGAGGGAGCAGATAGAAAAAATTGGTAGCCCTAAAGAGCTATTTTGCAATTTGAATACACCTGAGGATTACAAGCTTCTGCTGGAGCGCAGGTCAAACACAGATAAGAGTGAAGGAGATCATTGCGATGAGGGGGTAAAAAGTGAAAAACAGTAAGCCTGTGATATCTTTTGTTGGTAAGTCAGGTTCAGGTAAGACAACACTGTTGGAAAAGGTTATCAAAAGGTTGAAGCAAGAGGGATTTAGGGTGGCTGCCATCAAGCATGATGCACATCGATTTGATATAGATAAGCCCGGAAAGGACAGCTGGAGGATGACTCAGGCAGGTGCTGACGTGGTAGCGATATCCTCCTCTGAAAAGATGGCCATGGTCGAAATAGTTTCAAAGGAAAAGAGCCTGGATGAAATTATTGCAATGCTGCCTGATGAGGTGGATATTGTGCTTACTGAGGGATATAAGAGCGGCGACAAGCCGAAGATCGAGATCTGCAGATCGGAAGTGTATAGAGAGCGGCTCTGCTCCCCTGAGGAACTGCTGGCGATTGTCAGCGATGTGGTTTGGGATGACCTCGATGTCCCACAATATCAATTGGATGATATCGACGGGGTTGTCAATGAAATAAAACGGTATATCGCAGCTCACTGCAGCAATCAGTGAGCCTTTACCTAAAAGGAGGTTTCAGTGAATGAAAACGGTCAGAGTTGAAGAAGCGGTAGGGATGGTATTGTGTCATGACATTACAAAGATCGTTCCTGGGGAATTCAAGGGCAGGGCATTCAAAAAAGGGCACATAATTCGGCCTGAAGATGTTCCTGTGCTTTTGAGTTTGGGAAAGGATCGAATCTATGTGTGGGATACGAAGAGCGGTGATCAAGTGCACGAAGATGAAGCGGGAATGCGGTTAGCCCAGGCTGTGAAAGGGGAAGGATTATCTTTAACTGAACCTGCCGAGGGTAAGGTTCAGTTGTTGGCTGAACATGATGGCATGTGCAGTATTGATGAAGATCTACTGTATCAGATTAATTTGATCGACGATATGGTGGTTGCAACAAGAAACAACTACAGGCCTGTCAAAAAAGGGGATGTAGTGGCAGGAGTTCGTGTCGTCCCTTTAATGATAGAAAATGAAAAATTAAGCCAGGCAGAGGAAATAGCAAGAGGGAAAAAGGTTATTTCCGTGCTGCCGTTCAGGAAGTATCGGGCAGGTATAGTTGTAACCGGTAATGAAGTATACTACGGACGCATTGAAGATCGCTTTTCCCCGGTGATAAAAAAGAAGGTTGAAGATTATGGTAGTGAAGTGATTAGTCAAGTAATAGTGCCGGACGATGCGGAACGAATAGCTGCTGCTATCAGAGAAATGATTTCCCAGGGAGCAAACCTGATTTTGACATCTGGCGGCATGTCGGTCGATCCTGATGATGTTACTCCAAAAGGCATCAGAATGACGCAAGCAGATATTGTATCTTATGGAGCTCCTGTTTTACCTGGTGCCATGATGCTTGTGGCTTATTTAGATGAGGTACCGATTATGGGATTGCCGGGATGTGTGATGTATCATAAAACAACCATTTTTGATCTGCTTCTGCCACTGGTTATGAGCGGACAGAGGATTACCCGCTCGATGATAGCCAAACTTGGTTTAGGAGGGCTCTGTTTGAACTGTGAAAACTGTCGGTTTCCGCTATGTTCTTTTGGGACTGGCTTTTAGGAGGGAAAGGCGATGAGGTTGAATGTTTCGTTAGAAGAAGCTCAGGAAATGGTGCTCGGCATGCTTAAACCCATAGGGAGAGAAGTAGTTGTTCATCTGCCTGATTTATTAGGTTGGGTGCTTAGCCGGGATATTAAAGCCCCTTTTAGTGTTCCTGCTTTTGACAAATCCCCTCTTGATGGATACGCTCTCCGTGCTGAAGACACAAAGGCAGCGGTGCCTGACAAGCCGGTAATTTTGCGTGTTATTGAAGAGGTGCCGGCAGGCAGCGTTCCGACGAAAAAGGTGGAGCAGGGGAAAGCGATAAGAATTATGACCGGGGCTCCGATTCCCGAAGGGGCAGATGTTGTTGTCAGATTTGAAGATGTGGAGGAAGCTGCAGACACGATCAAGCTGAGCCAACCTTTGGCTTCAGGGGCCAACATCATTCCGGCAGGTGATGATGTTGTGGAGGGAGAGGTTGTTGCAAGCGCTGGTACCCGGATCAATGCCCCTCTTATCGGCATGTTGGCTTCTCTAGGTATTTCCAGTGTACCGGTTTATCAAAGGGTGAAGGTAGCAATCATCAGTACTGGTGATGAGCTGCTGGATCCAGGTGAAAAACGGCTGCCAGGCAAGATCTATAACAGTAACCGTTATCTCCTTGAGGCAAGATGCAAGGAATTAGGAGCAGAACCCGTTTATCTCGATTGCGTTCCCGATCAAGAGACAGTTGTTGCCGAATCTCTCCAAAAAGCACTGGAAGTTGCAGATCTTGTGATCACCACAGGGGGCGCCTCAGTTGGCCAGTATGATGTTGTTAAGAACGCTATAAATGCAGTGGGGGCTGAAACCTTATTTTGGAAGATGGGGCTAAAACCCGGTATGCCTACTGTTGTTGCCAGAAAAGATGAGAAAGTTATTTTTTCCCTGTCAGGGAACCCGGCTGCGGCGATGATAACTTTCGAATTGCTTGCTGTACCGGCTTTGAAGAAGTTAGCGGGAATGAAAGATGTTCTCCCGCCGAAAATAAGCGGTATTCTGGTTAATGATTTTAAAAAAGCTAGTCCGCAGCGGCGCATGATAAGGGCAAAGTGGAAACAGCAGGATGGGAAGGACCTGTTCGAGCTTACAGGCAAGCAGAGCAATGACGTTTTGAAGTCTCTGATAGAATACAATGTTTTGATTGATGTCCCTGCGGGAACACCCTCGTTGGCTGTCGGACAGCAGGTTTCCGCCTTTGTGGTTGGCAATTTGACCGATTCCCTTGTTGGGGGAATTTAGCTGCTGGATTAATTGAATAAACTCCGAGCCCGCTCTCCTAAGGCAGATGCTAAGGGGGCCGGCCTGGGGCAGAGACCCCACAGGGTTGTAGGAGAAATTCTACAGCCTCCCTGTATGGAAAGGAGGAGATGCTCAGGCATGTTCCTGTGGCCACTTTCCATAAGGAACATGCTTTTTTTTCAGTTTCGCGATTACCACAAACGCCGCCTGTATTAGAGGCTATAAAGTTTTGAAAATCTCCGTATGAATGCTTGTTTTAAAGTAGAGGAGGGGAAGAGATGGAGGATCTTTACGGCAGAAAAATCGATTATCTGCGTATCTCGGTAACTGACCGCTGTAACCTGAGATGTATCTACTGCATGCCGCCGGAAGGTATAAAGCCCAAGGCTCATGACGATATCATCCGTTTCGAAGATATTTTATTAGTAGCTGAGGTAGCTCTGGAAATGGGTATTAAACGTTTTCGGCTGACAGGTGGCGAGCCCTTAGTCAGAAAAGGGGTTATCCCATTCATTGGTGCTTTGTCAAGGTTGCCTGGAGCAGAGGATGTATCCCTTACCACTAACGGGATTTTACTTTCCCAAACGGCTGCCCGGTTAAAGGAGTCAGGAATCCGGAGAATCAACATTAGCCTTGATACTATGAACCCTAAGACCTACCGGGAACTTACCAGAGGGGGGGACTTGAGGGCTGTCTGGGAAGGGATAGAGAAAGCGCTGGAAATTGGATTTGATCCTGTAAAGATCAACATAGTAGCCCTCAGGGGTATAAACGATAAAGAGTGGGTGGACTTTGCCCGGCTCACTTTGGACAAGCCTTTGCATGTTCGTTTTATCGAGCTGATGCCCATCGGCTCAAGCAGGCAAATGGCGGAGGAAAATTTCGTCTCCTGCTGGGAAGTTAAGGAAGTGATAGAAAGAGAGCTGGGCGAGCTTACCCCTGTCATTGGTGTTAACGGAAACGGGCCTGCCGAGTATCAGCGATTGCAGGGAGCAGTTGGAACGATTGGTTTTATCCATGCCATCAGCGAGCACTTCTGCGACAGTTGCAATAGGCTGCGCCTTACGGCGGACGGTAAACTGCGGCCCTGCCTTTTTGACCGAAGGGAGATCGACCTAAAAAAGGCCATTCAGGAAGGAGCGAGCAGAAAAGAATTGCAGCTGCTGTTTAGAAAAGCCGTACAGCTTAAGTCGGCTAACTACCGGGAGGCTGAGCGGGCGGGCAATGAGGGTCGGACGATGGTCCAAATAGGAGGATGAGGAATGGTTGGTGATTTTACACACTTTAATGCTGAGGGACGGGCGCGGATGGTTGATGTTCATGAGAAGCCGGAAACGATGAGAGAGGCGATAGCGCGCGGAGCAGTATATATGAAGCCTGAGACTTTGGAGCTCATCAAAAGCGGGGGGATAGCAAAAGGGGATGTTTTGGGGGTTGCTCAAGTGGCCGGCATCATGGGAGCAAAACGCACAGCAATGCTGATCCCTATGTGCCATCCGCTGTTTATAACCGGCATCGATCTCAAGTTTTGTATATGCCAAGAGCGCAGTGCCGTATTGATCGAAGCCAGGGTCAGGTGCCAGGGGAAAACCGGGGTTGAAATGGAAGCACTGACTGCAGTGAGCATAGCTGCGCTTACCATCTATGACATGTGCAAAGCAGTAGACAAAGACATGATCATTGGAGATATTCGTTTAATAGAAAAAACCGGGGGAAAAAGTGGAGTTTATAAAAGGAAAGGAGAGGTAGAATGGGTGTCTCTGGAGCAGGGGAACATTTAACAAAGGATTTTTTCGAAGATATTAAGGAGCGATTTATTGCACATCTGAGGAACGAGGGTATATCACTTAATGAAGTTGCCGAAGTGATCAGCTCGCGGCCTTTAACTCCTGAGGAAGCGATAGGCAGACCAGAGCGAACCGATTTTCCACTTTTTAAAGGGAAAGAAGTTATGATTGAGGCGAGGTTCAGGGGCTGCAGAGGGCAGGCTTTCACTGATATGCCGTGTAGCTTCAGTGCAACACTTGAAGAAATACTATTACTGCCTTTGGACCGGAATGACAATAGAGCTATTTTTGTAGCATCTTTAAATGCAGTAATGAGGCACTTAAACCTGATAGAAAAAACAATCCACTGCCGGGATGAAGAACCGCGTTTGTGTGCCGGACAATTAGTTGAGTATGTACACAAACGGTTTGGGAACCCGCGTATAGCTTTTATCGGTCTGCAACCAGCTATGGTTTCTGCTTTAGCAGAACATTTCCCAATAAGGGTGACTGATTTAGACCAGGACAATGTGGGTCGAGTAAAGTGTGGGGTGAAGATAGAAGATGTCAATGCCACTAGGGAGATAATTGACTGGAGTGACATTGTGTTGGCAACAGGAACAACAGCTGTAAATGGCACATTGCCCTCAATAGTATGTGACGAGAAGCCGGTTATTTTTTACGGTGTTACCATTAGCGGCATAGCGAAAATTGCAGGTATGGAACAATTTTGCGCCTGTGGGCATTGAAGCATTGATTTTATAGGGAATTGATCAGAAGGAAAAAGGTGTTAGCTGTGCGAAGAACACGAAAATTAAGCTCATTGTTTGTATTGATACTGATTGGATTGCTCATTGTTTCTGGATGCAGTGAAAAGACACCAACAGAAGAGAAAGAGAATAGGGCCTCCCAGTCTCCCAAGTCTCTCATGGTATATTGCAGTGCTGGATTAAAGAAGCCGGTGGAAGAGATATGCCAGATCTATACAAAGGAAAAGAAGATCAATATCAACACCAGCTATGCTGGCACATCTCAACTGAACAGCCAGATCCTGTTGACTGGGAAAGGCGATGTTTATGTGGTCAGTGACGAAGAAGAACTAAAGCCGTTGCAGGACAAAGGATTGACAGCATGGGAGGAAAGTCTAGTCTACCATACTCCGGTTTTGGCAGTACCTAAGGGAAACCCTTCTGGTATTGAGAAATTAACAGATCTTGCACAGCAGGGTGTACGCGTAGGTCTGGGAGATACCGATGCGGTACCAATCGGTAAGATAGCAGACAAAATGCTGGAGGAAAACGGGCTTTTGGAAGCAGTAAACAAAAATGTAGTTGTAAGAACAGCAACAGTAAACGAGTTGCTGGTTTACTTAAATTCGCGACAGGTTGATGCAGCTGTTGTTTGGGAAGAAAACTGCACTGCTGCTGAAGATACAATTGAAGTAGTCAAAATACCTGAATTGGAAAAGCATGTTAAAACAACAAAGGTTGTTCTGCTCAACTGCACTCAAGAAGAAGGACTGGCAAAACAGTTCGCTGAGTTTGTGGCATCACCTCAAGCAATGGAGATCTGGGAGAAGCATGGATATAGACCGATTGATGGCTAGGAGGCAATCCTATGGGGGGGAAGATAACTAAAATCTTTAATATACTGATTACTGGTGCTTTGATGTGTTTGATAATGGTATCTGTGGGAACGGTTTTAGTCAGGGGTTTGCCGCTGGTTGTCGCTCAGATGAGAGAACCTGAACTGATTTTTTCTCTAAAACTTAGCCTTTTCACATCACTGGTCTCTACTGCAATGTGTTTATTGGTAGCTGTACCAGTGGCCTATACCCTGAGTCGTTACCGCTTGCCAGGTCAGGGAATAATAGCCAGTATTATCAGAATTCCTCTAACCATGCCTCCTATTGTTAGCGGAGTTTGCCTTCTGCTTTTTTTCGGTACAACGGTTTTCGGAGAAGCTTTATCTCGAATAGGGATGAACTTTATTTTCACTGTTCCTGGTATAATCATTGCCCAGTTTTTCGTGAATGTGCCTTCTTTAATTACTGTACTTAAAGCAGCAATGGAAAACATAGATGTGAGATTAGAATATGTGGCAAGAACATTAGGATGCAATTCACTAGAGGCCTTCTTGAGGGTTGATCTGCCGCTCATGCGCAAAAACATAGTTGCGGGGCTGATTCTGACCTGGGGTAAGGCTATAGGTGAGTTTGGAGCAGTACTTATGGTGGCAGGAGCTACAAGGTTCCGCACCGAGATACTCCCTACCTCAATTTATCTCAACATGGCTACAGGGGATATGAACGCTGTAATGGCGTCTACCAGTATCCTGATTATGATCGGCATAATTTCTTTGGTAGCGTTTGAACTTCTAGCGGGAGAAAATTGGGAGAGGACGCGAGCACTATGAGATACAGATCAGGCGAAGGTTTTTTAAGACTATGTTCTCTCAACAAAAAGTTGGGAAATTTTGAGCTTCGTAACATATCACTGAACCTAGAAAGGGCAGAATACTTTGTTGTTCTTGGACCTTCGGGTGCAGGGAAGACACTATTGTTGGAAATCATCGCTGGTTTGCAGCGGGTGGATAGTGGAGAAACATGGCTGGGTGAAAATAACATAACCCTTTGGCCCCCCGAGAAAAGGCTGTTTGGTTTTATGTATCAGGATTGTGCCCTTTTTCCCCACCTTAATGTAAAAGACAACATAACATTTAGCTTAAAAGTTAGGAGAACTCATCCTCGAATAATAAAGAAAGAACTAGATGAAGTGGTAGATTTACTTGGCATTTCTCATTTGCTCGAACGCTATCCTGCCACTCTGAGCGGTGGCGAAAAACAGCGAGTAGCTTTAGCCCGTGCATTGGTGATGAAACCCCAAGTGCTTTTGCTTGATGAGCCGCTTTCTGCTCTGGATGTGCCGGCTAGGGAGGCATTACGCAAGGAACTGAAACATCTGCATAAATTGACAGGAATGCTTATGATTCATGTAACTCACGATTTCACCGAGGCTATGTCATTAGCAGACCGAGTTGCAGTGATCGTTGATGGAGCATTAGTTCAAGTAGGTTATCCGGATGAGATCTTCAACAGACCTCAGTCAAGAGCAGTAGCTGATTTTGTAGGGGCGCAGAATATTTTTCAGAGTAAAGTAATAATTCGTAACGGAAAAAAGTTTGTGCTGTTTAGGGGAAGCCAATTGGCTGTAGAAACAGACTTAGAGGGAACAGTTAACTTCTCATTTAGGCCAGAAGATGTTGTGTTATCTTCCAGCCGGCAGCCTGTTAATTGCTTGCAAGGGGTAGTTGATTCTGTAGCTAGGCATGGATTATTTACCAGGGTAGTTGTAGAGGTGGAGGGAACCGAAATAGTGGCTTTATTCGCGCTGAACGGGGGCAGTGAGTATCCTTTTTGCCCAGGAAAACCTATATTTTGTGTTATCCCCCCGAAGGTAATAAATGTTTTCCCATGTGAAACTGATTGCAGTGAGCATAGCAGTGCTTACCATCTATGACATGTGCAAAGCAGTAGACAAAGACATGATCATTGGAGATATTCGTTTAATAGAAAAAACCGGGGGAAAAAGTGGAGTTTATAAAAGGAAAGGAGAGGTAGATATTGGGTAGAATTGTAGCTGTGTGCACAAGCAGCAAAAAAGGTGAACGCAAGAAAAACATCAGCAAAGGGATGCTCATTACCGAAAAAGGGCTTGAGGGGGATGCTCATGCAGGTCCCTGGCACCGGCAGGTCAGCCTTCTGGCGATAGAGAGCATCCGGAAAATGCAAGACAAAGGCCTTAGTGTAGGGCCCGGTGACTTTGCCGAAAATATCACAACAGAAGGGATTGACCTTATTGCTCTTCCTATAGGAACAAAGTTGAGATTGGGAAAAGAAGCCCTGGGAGAGGTGACGCAGATCGGTAAAAAATGCCACAGCAGATGCGCAATTTACGAAATGGTTGGAGATTGCGTTATGCCTAGGGAAGGAATCTTCATCAGGGTACTCCAGGGGGGCCCCATCGAAGTTGGAGATGAGATCGAGATAATTGAAATACCCCAAAAGGAAGTGACGAAATAATGAAGGTAGCCATTCTTACAGCCAGTGACAAAGGCTCCCGGGGAGAACGGGAAGACCGCAGTGCCAAGGTTATCAAAGAGATGCTGGCTCCTCTCGGTGCGGAAATCATTGCCCACGACATTGTACCGGATGAAAAAGAACAGCTGATAGCAAAACTGCTCGAATATACAGATCAAAAGAAGGCTGACTTAATCCTCACTACAGGAGGCACCGGACTAGCACCCCGTGACGTCACTCCTGAAGCCACCATGGCCGTGATCGAGCGGGAAATCCGCGGCATAGCAGAAGCCATGCGGGCAGAGGGGCTCAAGCACACTCCTCACGCCATGCTCTCTCGGGCGGTGGCCGGTAGCCGGGGGAAAACCCTGATCATCAACCTGCCGGGTAGCCCCCGCGCTGTGAGGGAGAATCTCGGAGTTGTTATTCCAGCATTACACCATGCCTTGGAAACCATTCAGGGAAAAGGGAGCGAGTGTGCTAAGCTGCGCAGTATTGAAAGCGAATATTAAAGTTGGAAAGGGTTTGCTGATGAGTGAAATCAAAAGGGTAGCATGCAACTTGTGCCACAAAAGTTGCGGAATGATTGCCCATATCAAGAACGGCACAATCATCGAGATCGCCAGCGATCGGGATTACCTTTTTAATAAAGGAGCGCAGTGTGTAAAAGGGGCTTCAGCTGTGGGTGATTTAGACCACCCGAAGCGTATCAACTACCCGCTAAAAAGGGTAGGGGAGAGGGGTTCAGGTGAATTCACAAGGGTGAGCTGGGAAGAGGCCCTTGACGATATTGCCGGGAAGCTGGAACTGCTCAAGAAAGAGTATGGTGCTGAAACGATCTCATCCATCAACGGTGCCAATCTGGTTGATGATTTGGCGCGCCGGCGCTTCTTCAACCTGCTGGGCAGTCCTAATGTAACCCATACGGTTCCAGCTTGCTGGATCCCCAATTTTTTGATCGAAGCGGCAACGTATGGTTGGGGCGCCTGTGACCATAATGTGGCGGGAGGGGCCAAGTGCGTTGTCCTCTGGGGTTATAACCCGGGAGTTACCTATATAAATGAGATGGAAAAAATTCTCCAGGCCAGGGAGCTTTTCGG
>LSQX01167477.1_pt2 | contig 17543 bp, 14 predicted proteins | sample 654561 | NCBI WGS metagenome assembly LSQX01 (sample SAMN04489861, study PRJNA283612) | anaerobic digester metagenome | isolation source: 4 biogas reactors fed with cattle manure at either 37C or 55C with and... | place: Denmark: Kongens Lyngby | collected 2014
AGCTGTATAGTTCAGCTCAAGCGTTTTTAACGCAGAGCGTTAAAAGACGCAACTTTATGTAGTGCATTTTGCAAAGCAAAAGCACTATCAAGCCGAAACTCACAAAAATGCTTTTAAAAGATTACTTTGTTGCATTTTTGTTCAAACAGTCGGCTTGCATTTCCTCGCTCTGACTATACATCTCTAAGCTACATTACGCTAATGTTTCCTATTATTGCACATCTATCTCTCATCAAATACCTCTGAATAGTAACCGCAGTCAGGAGCGCACCTGAAATTGTTTCAAAGAGGTATTTCATTATGATAGGTTGTATGGTAAGATAAAGAAAAAGAATACGGCGTAAATGCAGCGTATAGATGGATGATATGGGAGAGCATTGTAGCACAGGCACCGAAGAGGTAAACCGCGACAGGTCAAACCTGGTAAGTCTTTCAGGTGGAAGAACCATATCAGGACAAAACTCTGAAAAGCCGTTGCTATCTGTCACCGATACAGTAGTACGTCAGGGTGGAATTACTCAGGTTATGAAGCAGAGAAGATAACAAGGCTATTTTGTTGTCTTCTCTTTCGCTTTCCATTAAAAAACATTTTTGTAAATGTCATCGGTTCAGGAAAGCATAAAGATATGACCAACAATTAGGACGGGAGGCACTAAATGAAAAGAACACCTTTATATGAAAAACACCGTGAACTTGGTGGGAAAATGATCGCTTTCGGTGGATGGGAACTGCCTGTTCAGTACACCGGGATTCTGGAGGAACACCGACAGGTAAGAACGGCCGCAGGGTTGTTTGATGTTTCCCATATGGGAGAGATTCTTGTGAGGGGCAAAGACAGCGAAAGATTTCTTCAGAAAATGCTCACGAACAATATCTCCGGCGTCAAAGATCATCGGGTGGTTTACTCTCCCATGTGTTACCCCGATGGGGGTGTTGTGGATGACCTGCTGGTATACAAATACTCCGACAGGGAATATTTTGTTGTTGTAAACGCAGGGAATACGGATAAGAGTTTTGACTGGCTCAGGCAAAACCTTGAGGGGGAGACTACCATTGAAAATGTTTCTTCCAATTATGCTCAGCTGGCGCTTCAAGGGCCTAAATCGGGACAAATCCTTCAAAAATGCACAGACTTTCCGATTGAAGAAATTCAGTTTTTTCATTTCATCCCGGACACCGAGATCTGTGGGAAAAAAGCCATCGTTTCTAAAACCGGTTACACGGGTGAAGAAGGTTTCGAGATTTACATGAAAGTTGAGGATGCTACTGTGGTATGGGATGGCCTGATGCTTGCCGGAAGGGAAGAGGGGCTGGTTCCCGCCGGTCTGGGAGCCAGGGATACTTTACGGTTTGAAGCAGCTTTGCCACTATATGGCCAGGAGATTTCCGAGGATATATCTCCGCTGGAGGCGGGGCTTGAGAAATTTGTAAAGCTTGGAAAAGAAGATTTTATCGGTAAGGATGCGTTGTTGCAGCAACAAAACCAAGGTGTGAAAAGAAAACTGACAGGTTTTGAAATGTTGGACAGGGGTGTTCCCAGAAGCCATTATGAAGTGCATGCGAATGGGAAAAAGATTGGTTTTGTTACATCAGGCAGTTTTTCTCCCAGCCTGAATAAGAATCTTGGTCTGGCGCTTTTGGACGTAGATTATCAAAAGGAAGGAACCACGATCGACATCATTATCCGGAACAAAGTGTTAAAGGCTAAAACGGTGAAAATTCCGTTCTACACGAAAAAATACAAGGCTTGATACTGTAGAACTTGCACCACTTAATGATTATATCGGAGCTCACACTTTTGGAAGCAGGGCTTTGGAAGTATAATCACAAATTAGATAAATTGGAGGAAGATCAGATGAAGGTTGTAAAGGGATTATGGTACTCGAAGGATCATGAATGGGTGAGATTGGATGGCAATAAGGCGTACATCGGCATTACCGATCATGCGCAGCTCTCTTTGGGGGATGTTGTTTTTGTAGAATTGCCAGAAATGGGGACTGTGCTACAAGCGGACGATGTTTTGGGAGTGGTTGAATCGGTAAAGGCAGCTTCCGATGTTTATACGCCAATATCCGGAACGGTTGTTGAGGTGAATGAGGAACTTTCCGCGCATCCGGAAAAACTGAATGAGGATCCCTATGAGAGCTGGATAGCGGTATTGGAGCCCGACGATCCATCCAAGATTGAAGAACTGATGGATGATGCAGAATACGAGAAGTTCTGCGCAGAGGAGGCCTAAAATGTCAGACTATATTCCAAATACAGAGGCGCAGCAGCAAGAGATGCTGGCGGATATTGGCATGACAAAAACAGAGGATTTGTTTGCTGATATCCCGCAGAAGGTTCGCTTAAAGCGAAAGCTTGATATACCCGAAGCAATGTCTGAAATGGAATTGTCGGCACATATGCGTCAGTTGGCGTCACGAAACCGGAATACCGATGAGTATGCCTGTTTTCTTGGAGCGGGAGCATATGATCACTACATTCCCGCATGTATTCCAAGCCTGCTGTCAAGGCAGGAGTTCTATACAGCCTATACGCCTTATCAGCCCGAAATAAGCCAGGGAACGCTGCAGGCAATATTTGAGTATCAGACAATGATATGCAGCCTTACCGGGATGGATGTTGCCAATGCGTCCATGTATGACGGGGCATCAGCCCTTGCAGAAGCTGCTTCCATGGCCTGTCAGACAACAGGGAGACATGAGATTCTTGTTGCTGCATCTGCTCATCCCGAAAGCCGACAGGTATTGTCTTCGTATTCCAGGTTCAGTGGGAATAAGGTGACAGAACTATGCTATCAAGATGGTAGACTGGATATGGTTTCACTGGATGAGAAACTTTCGGCGAACACATCAGCTGTGATTTTACAAAGCCCCAATTTTTTTGGAATTATTGAGGACGTGAAGGAAATTGCCGAGATGGCACACCGCAAGGGGGCATTGTGTATTGTAAGCTGTGATCCGATCTCTCTGGCAATTCTGAAGTCACCCGGAGAGCTGGGCGCGGATATCGCAGTAGGAGAAGGACAGCCCCTTGGAAACCCGCTCAGCTTTGGCGGACCATATCTTGGTTTCTTTGCTGCAAGGAAGAAATTCCTTCGTAGAATGCCCGGCAGAATCGTTGGAGAAACCGTTGATAAAAATGAGCGTCGCGCTTTTGTGCTTACAGTACAAACAAGGGAACAACATATCAGAAGGGAAAAGGCGACTTCAAACATCTGCTCGAACCAGGCCTTAAATGCTCTTGCGGCAACCATTTATTTAACCGTCATGGGAAAACAGGGTCTTCGGAAGGTGGCCATGTTGTGTACCCAAAAAGCACATTATGCTTATCAGCATCTTCTGGAGACAGGTGCATTCACACCGTGTTTTCAAGCGCCATTTTTCAAGGAGTTTACTGTTCAGTTCAATGGTGATGTATCCAATTTGAATGATAAGCTTATGGAACAGGGGATTATTGGCGGTTTTGCCCTGGAGAAAGAATACCCCTCTCTGAAGAACGGGTATCTCGTTGCGGTAACGGAGAAAAGGACCAAAGAAGAAATTGACCGTTTCGTAAGAAAGGCGGCGACATTATGCTAAAAAAACAAACCCCTCTGATATTTGAATTAAGTGTACCGGGAAGAGCCGCTCATCAACTACCCGAGTGTGATGTTCCCGAGATAGATCTGAGAAGCCTTTTGCCGGCGGATCTCCTGCGAGATGTTTCTGTTGAATTGCCCGAAGTAGGCGAGGTGGACGTTATCCGCCACTTTACCAGATTGTCCCAAAAGAATTATGGGGTTGATGCAGGTTTTTATCCTCTCGGTTCCTGCACAATGAAATATAATCCCAAAATCAATGAAGAGGCAGCGCGTTTGGACGGGTTTGCGAAGGTTCATCCCTATCAGCCCGAGCAGACCGTGCAGGGATGCCTGGAGCTTCTTTACAAAACAGACAGGCTGTTGGCTGAAATTACCGGGATGGAACGTGTTTCACTGCAACCAGCAGCTGGAGCTCATGGAGAACTGGCTGGGCTGATGATCATCAAGGCTTTCCATGAAAATAACGGAGACTTTAACAGAAAAAAAATCATTGTTCCCGATTCTGCCCATGGTACGAATCCCGCATCTGCATCGGTTATAGGCTTTACAGTAGTAGAAGTGAAATCCGATGAAAGAGGCGGTATAGACCTGGATTCGCTTAAAGCACTGATGGATGATGAAGTTGCCGGATTGATGCTGACAAACCCGAATACTCTGGGCCTGTTTGATGAAAATATCGATGTCATATCCGATATCGTACATCAGGCAGGAGGGCTGTTATACTATGATGGAGCTAACGCGAATGCAATATTGGGGATATCAAGACCGGGTGACATGGGCTTTGATGTGGTGCATCTGAACCTGCATAAGACCTTCAGCACGCCTCATGGCGGCGGAGGCCCGGGTTCCGGACCTGTCGGCGTAAAAAAGGAGCTTGTACCGTTTCTACCTGTTCCCATTGTGGAAGAGAAGAATGGCCTGTATACTCTGGATTATGATCGTCCATTATCCATCGGAAGGGTGAGGTCTTTTTACGGCAACTTTGGTGTTGTTGTCCGGGCTTATGCCTATATCCGTTCTCATGGAGCCGAAGGGTTGCAAAGAGTATCCGAAGCAGCTGTTCTGAATGCAAACTATATCATGGAAAAGCTGAAAGGGTACTATGATTTGCCTTTTAATCGGATCTGCATGCATGAAGTGGTTTTTTCGGGTCAGAAGCAAAAAAATATAGGTGTATCTACGTTGGATATAGCAAAGCGTTTGATGGACTATGGGTTCCACCCTCCAACGGTTTATTTTCCGCTTGTTGTTAAAGAAGCATTGATGATAGAGCCCACCGAAACCGAGAGCAAGGAAACGCTGGATGAGTTTATCGCTGCGATGATTCAAATTGCCGAGGAGGCACAGACGGATCCGGAGCACGTAAGAAATGCACCTCATACGACTTTCATATCCAGACCTGATGAAGCAAAAGCTGCACGGTTGCCCATTCTGAGGTACACAGACTTAAGCGACGTGTAAGTTACTTTACGCCATTAAAATGAAGAAAGCCTGGTTTGTCATGGTTCGAGGGCAGAGCGGTTTATTGCCTTATAGACACAAGCCAGGCTTTAGCTTGAGCCCTGCCCCAAAGTAAACTTTTCGAACAGTTTCTTTGACCGCTCAGAAACGTCTTATCTCCATCTTCGATACCTTGGAAAACGATTGATGCCTTCAGAAGGGCAGGATTGTTCATTTGGTTTGTTCACTTGCTCAGGGGATTCAGGCATTGCCCGGTTAATCATTTCATTGGGTAGTAATTGTTCATTGTTTTTTTCAGGTGACCTTTCCTGTTCCATGCTGCGGTATTGAACAGGCCTTCTCCTTAAGTAGAATGGTCTGGGTTTTATAAACATAATATAGGACCTCCCATAATGACTTTATTTCATCATATGCAGGAAGCTTTGAAATTGCTATAAAAGCTTGATATTTTTTTCGGGTTTCTGTTTGATCGTGCTTTTCTATGCAAAAGGCACTACATTAGTGTTGCGTCTTATATCGCTCTGCGTTAAAAACGCTTAATCCAAACTATACAGCTCTTGCAAATGAAGCGTAGTTTCTGCTATGCACAGCTATATCTAAAGCATACAGGGTGTGAACAGTCCCTTTGTTAGCGCCACTCGCCGCGTGCTGCTTGAATACCTTGCTTTCATACCTCAGAAAGGATAAAATAAAAGAAGATTGAAGAAAGGGCAAGGTATTGTATTGATGAGAATGAACTAATTCAGCTGAGGTAATCAATTGTAGAACCGCAATCCGCTTTTATCAAATGCCCGAAGACCCATGCCTCTACAGGCGGGGGATAAATCGATCTTTGCTTCAGTTGTGGGTACAATCCCCCACTGAAGGGAAGTTGATAAAATGGTGAAGTCGATTCAGGCTGTCTACGGTCTATTTTGTATCGCAAAAACACGGTGGGCAGACAATGTGCAAGCGTCTATTGAATATTTCGGGTTGCGAATGCTACACCGGTGCTGATCAACATAACAGATCGCGCCATGTGCTGGATTAGTTTCTTGATAATACATCTGCTTTGCGCTTTTTATATGCAGCAATCTATGTTTATGAATCTTTCCGGCACATATTCTGTGAAAAGGGGAGATTTTTATGCTAATTTTGGAGGCACGGAATATTAAAAAAAACTATGGGGAGCAATTCATCCTTGAATTTGATGATCTGAAAGTATATTCGGGTAATAAAATTGGAATTGTCGGACAAAATGGATCGGGGAAAACCACTCTTCTGAATATTCTTTCGGGTGAGATTCAGCCTGATGAAGGTATCGTCAGGCGTCTTTGTGATATTACCTACATCCGCCAATTCTCGGAAGAAGATATAGATGCCGACAAGAAACTAATCCGCGAATTCGGCTTGGTTCAGAAGGCTGACCAGAAAGTATTCAGTGGAGGCGAGCAAACAAGAATAAAAATTGCCAATGCCTTTAGCCAAAACAGCCTTATGGTGTTCGCCGATGAACCTACTTCCAATTTGGATTATAGGGGTGTTACACTTCTTATGGAAAAGCTTTCAAGGGTGGAATCCTTTTTCCTGATCAGTCACGACAGGTTTTTGCTGGACAGCCTGTGTAACAGAATATTGGAAGTAAAAGACGGCGGTATTCGGTTGTACAGTGGAAATTATTCCGATTACAGACAGCAAAGTGAGTTAGAGAGAAGAAATGCGGCAGTGGAGTATGAGAAATATCAGGCCGAGAAGGAGAAGCTGGAAAACGCTATCAGTAACAGAAGCACGAAGTCCGTTTCCATTCGGAAAACACCAAAGAGAATGGGAAACTCTGAAGCCAGGCTACACAGGCGGGCTGCCAGTGAGAAGCAGGAGAAAATACACAATGCTGTAAGCAGCTTGAAAACACGCCTTGAAAAACTGGAGGTAAAGGAGAAACCACGGGGACTTCCTGGTATAAAGCTGGATTTTAGTCTGACAAACCCGCCTGAAAACAAAGTGATCATTCATGGGCGGAATCTATCCTTTTGTTATGGAGAAAAAAGGATTTTTGAAAATACGGGGTTTGATGTTCCAAACCATTCAAAAACCGCCCTTTGGGGTGAAAATGGTACAGGTAAAACCACACTGTTAAATCTGATACACAATCGGTCAGCAGCAGAAATAAAAATAGTTCCACAGGCTATACTGGGATATTTTCACCAGGGCTTTGAAAACCTGGACTATCAGAAATCCGTGCTGGAAAATGTCATGCAGGACAGCGTTCAGTCTGAAAGTGTTGCCAGGACTATTTTGGCCAGATTACTCATATCAGGAGATGCCGTCTATAAAAAAGTGCGTGTACTCAGTGGAGGAGAGCGAATAAAAGTATCGTTCGCGAAGCTGTTCGTTTCAAGAGCAAATGTCCTGTTGCTGGATGAGCCGACGAACTACCTGGATATGCCTTCAATTGAAGCATTGGAAGAGGTTTTGAAAACTTATCAGGGAACGGTCATATTCGTATCCCATGACAGTGCGTTTGTAAATTCGGTAGCGGATCGGTTGCTTGTTTTGGATAACTGTCAAATAACTACATTTGAGGGGAAGCTTGAAGAGTACAGGGCTAACAGGAACAGAGAAAATTCTGCAGAAGAGAACAAAATGAAAAGAATGGCGCTTTCGATGAAAATAACCGAGATTATCGCCAGAATGTCTGATCCAAAAGCAGACAAGGAGGCGCTTGAAGCGGAATATGAGCTGTTGATTACACAGTTGAAGCAGCTGGATTAACCGATTAAATGTATTCCACTTCATAACCAATATTGACAAGGTAAGTTTTACCCTTTACCTTATTAATAGGATATCGAATTCTCCGGTCAGTTTTTCAGTATATACTCTCCCGCATATACCGGAGCATAAGAAATTTACGTATTTTTGGAGGTCTTTATGCGGTATGGTTTTTTCGACGACAAGAACAGGGAGTATGTGATCGACAAACCGGATACACCCATGTCCTGGATTAATTATCTGGGAACATCGGAGTATGCTTGCCTGATATCAAACAATGCTTCAGGGTATTCCTTTTACAAATCCCCAAGGTTGGGGCGGATGACCCGTATGCGTTTTAACAGTATTCCGATGGACAGGCCGGGGAAATATATCTATATTAGGGATGAAGCAGATGGCGATTTCTGGTCAGCTTCCTGGCAACCTGTTGCCAAGCCGCTGAAGGAGTACCATTCGCAATGCAGGCACGGCATGGGATATACACGGTTTATCAGTGAATATAAAGGAATAAAGAGCAATTACCGGGTATTTGTTCCTGTGGACAAACCCTTGGAATTCTGGGAAATAGAACTCTTAAACCTGTCTTCCGAAACAAGAACATTATCTCTGTTTTCCTATGCAGAGTATTGCTTGTGGAACAATGATTCCGATCTATCCAATTTTCAGTATTGCCTGTACATCGCAAGAATGGGCTATTACGATGGAATTGTTGATTATTCTATCGTCCTATGGCCTTATTATGAACCCAAGGGCTTTATGGCATCCATCCTTCCGGTCGAAAGCTTTGATACCGACAGGGAGGTTTTTATTGGGAATTACCATAACGAAGCTAACCCAGCAGCTGTGTTGAACGGCAAATGCTTCAACTCCATCGCATATGGTGGAAACCCGTGCGCGGCGCTCCAAAACAGAATAATCCTGGCACCAGGTGAGAAGAAACAGGCACTTTTTATTGTCGGAATCGGAGATGCCAAAACAGACGGTGCACAATACAGGGCACTGTACCAGGACCCTGATAAAGTTGAGGAAGAATTTATCAAGGTCCGCGAGTATTGGAACAAAAAACTCGGAAAATATACCATCCAAACGCCATCCAACATTGTAAATACGATGGGAAATATATGGAACCCATATCAGTGCAATACGACATTCAACTGGTCCCGCTCTGCATCCTTTAATGAAGCAGGTGGAAGAGACGGCCTTGGTTTCAGAGATTCCAACCAAGATACGCTGGGGGTGGTTCACTGCCGACCCGAAGAGGTGAAGGATAAAATCAAGGATCTGTTGAAAGCACAGCTTTCTGAAGGTTACGCCATGCATCATGTTCAGCCACTGACTTTGGTACAGGGCCGGCATAACCTCCCGGAATCAGGGGGTATCTACTCGGACGATCACCTGTGGCTGCATCTTTCGATAGCTTCCTATATCAAAGAGACAGGGGATGAAATCATACTTCACGAGATAGTTCCATATGCGGATAAAGGGGAAGCGACCGTATATGATCATTTGAAACAGGCACTGGATTATTCCTGGACCAAGCGGGGAGAGCATGGAATCCTACTGGGGATGGCTGCTGATTGGAACGACTGTATCAATTTGAAGGGAAAAGGAGAGAGCACTTGGAGCAGCTTTCTGTATTTTAAAGCCCTGACAGAGTTTACCGAAATCGCAAAGAGAATGGGTGCACAACAGGATGTCCGGAAGTATTCCGAATATGCGGCTGAGATAAAAACAAGCCTTATTAAATACGCCTGGGAAGAGGACCGGTTCATCCGCGGGTACCTGGACAGTGGCAGAAAGCTTGGTTCAAAACAAAGCGAGCAGTCGAAAATATTCCTCAATGCCCAAACCTGGGCAGTTGTTTCCGGTGCCTTCAGAGATGAGAAGGGGAAGACTGCCATGGACAGTGTTAGAAATTATCTTTTTACAGAGCATGGTAATGTCTTGAACTATCCGGCGTATGAAAAACATGATCCGGAAATCGGTGCCATTACTTCATTCCCGAAAGGTTTGAAAGAGAACGCCTCGATATTTTGTCATGCCAATACCTGGTCCATCATCGCTGAAGCCATGCTAGGAAGAGGCGACAGGGCCTTTGAATACTACATGTCCTTTCTCCCTGCCGCTAAAAATGAGAATGCGGATATCTATACAATGGAACCCTATGTGTATTGCCAATTCATCACGGGCAAGGAACATCCTTACTATTTCGGAAGGGCGAGGAACTCTTGGCTTACCGGCACCGCGTCCTGGGCGTATGTTGCACTGACCCAATACATCCTCGGTGTGCGTGCAGATTATGATGGATTAATCATCGATCCGTCCATCCCATCCGATTGGGATGGGTTTAAGGTTTATCGTGAATACAGGGGCAAGAGTTTTACCATTACGGTTCAAAACCCCAACCAAGTATGCCATGGTGTATCTGAAATCCTTCTGAATGGAGAAACAATACAGGGAAACAAAATACCGCTTTCGAAGATGAAGAAAACCAATATAGTGATCATTAGGCTTAATGCATGTAATTCGTAACTGATCACACCCTATAAAAGCTAGCGGGTGGCTTTGGTGATTTCAAAGGCGAAGTGAAACAAACTTCAAAGCAATTGTATTTCAGTGAGCGCTTACTGAATTGTGCCGTAAATTCTTATGATAAAAATAGTTTAAGGAGAAAGAAAAATAGTAAAACTTTTTGTTAGTTTTATGTTACAATGTAACAGGCAAGTTTTATGTCGTAATTAGGAAGAACGGCACATTTCTTTCCCAGCTTCAGTTCTATTATGTGACCAAGGAGGATGTATTATGGAAAAGAAACAAACAATCGGGTATCTACCTGATGAGACGCCACAAATCTGGAAATTGCTGCTGTACGCAGTACAGCAGGTTATCGTAATGTTTCCGGCTACAGTGGCAGTAGCGCTGATTACAGGCTTTCATATTTCAACGACCATCTTTGCAAGCGGGCTTGCAACCATCTGCTTTATTCTTGTTACCAAAGGACAGATTCCTTTATATTATGGGTCCAGCTTTTCGTACATTGCCGCGATCGGCAGTTTAATGGCTTCTGAAACACTGGCTGGGTTGACTCTGAATGAAAAAATTTCGATTGCACAGTTTGGTATCATCATGTCCGGTCTTGTTTCCATCGCAGCAGGTTTAATCGTAAACCGTTTTGGAAGGGATTCCATTGAAAAGGTCCTTCCAGCAACGGTTACCGGACCCATTGCCATGGTCATCGGGTTGACACTGGCAAAAAATGCAATCGCCGATGCCACTTCAATCGCCATCGACACAGCCGGTACTGTCTCAGTTGCAGAATCGCAGATAGCCACGGCAAAGAATATGGCCTGGATTATTTCTTTGGTCACATTATTGGCAACCATTCTTTTTTCAGTATACTTAAAGGGCTTCTTGGGTCAGCTTCCCTTAATATTGGGTCCTTTAGCTGGCGTTATAACAGCTTATATTATTCAGCTTACAACCGGAATCGACCTGTTTAAGGTGCCTCCCTCTGCGGGCGCCGATATTTTTGCCCTTCCGGTTTTTACACTTCCAAAACCCTCATGGTTTGCTGTTGCGGCGATAATGCCCATTGCTATCGCCACCATACCGGAATCGACAGCCCATGTTTACCAACTGGATATCTATGTGAATGATTTGGCAAAGAAGAAAAACTCGCAAAAGAAATATAACATTGCCGACAAACTGGGTCTAAATTTGATTGGTGATGGCATAGGCGATATGGTATCCGGATTTGTCGGAGGACCAGCTGGAACCAACTATGGAGAGAATATCAGTGCAATGGCAATTACCAAGGTATTCTCGGTGCCTGTGCTTTTTGCAGCCTCCATCATTGCAATGATTATTGCGTGCTTTACACCACTGATCAATGCGATATATTCAATTCCTGTTGCTGTAATTGGCGGGCTTGAAATCTATCTGTTTGGAGCTATCGCAGCACAGGGGATTGCCATCATGCTGGAGAAGAAGGTAGATCTGTTCAGTTCAAAAAATATAGCGGTTATTGCGACCATCATGATTATTGGCCTTGGCGGTCAATACGAGTTTGGCGGCAACATTCCTTTCTTTGGGATGCAGGTTCCCTGTGTTGCTGGCGCAGCGATATTCGGTATTTTTCTGAATCTTCTTTTGAGTATTGGCACGAAGAAGAATAAAACGTAAAAGCATTGGTAATTTACGTAACAACAGTTTCGTTGAGTATTCAAGGCAGAATCCAGGGCTTTCCTGGTTGAAAAAGTCGGTATGAGAATAGAAGCGTTGGGATAGAAAGAAAAGCCAGGGGATAGCCCCTGGCTTTTCAATGTTACGAGTAAAAGGCCCGCACCATAAACTGCCAACCTATTGATTCCGGAGTTTGTAGATGATTTTATAACCCTGTTCCTGGATGGTTTTTTCGATTTCTGTTGTGTTAAGGCTGTTAATGCCGGTGACAATCATGCTTTTTCCCGCAGAACCCCGATATACTGCAACATGAGTGATGTTTGCACCGTATATTGCAAATATCCCGCTGAGATTGGCCATAATACCCGGTTCATCGTCCACTTCAATTGTTAATCGGGTACCTCTTTCACGGAACCCCAGAAGTTCTATGAAAGAATCAAAGATGTCGCTTTCGGTGATGATACCCACAAGCTTCCCGTTGTCTACAACCGGAAGAAAGCTAACCCCATTATCCCTCATAAGTGTCGCAGCTTCTTCGAGCAATGCATCGGAAGTGATTGTAATCGGATCTTTGGTCATGACTTTGCTGATCTTTGTTTTTGCAAGCAGGTATGTCAGCTCGTTAATGCTAAGACTGGTGGCCTTCGATGGGGAGGAACGGGCAATGTCTTCCCGTGAAACAACCCCCACCAGCTTACCGTTCCTGACAACAGGAAGGCGCCGAATGTTGTTCTTTGCCATAATCTCATGTGCGTCCGGAATGTTTTGATCAGGAGAGATCGTAAATGGATTTGCAGTCATTTTGTTTTTGACAAACATTGTTCAACCTCCCAAATATGCTTTTTTGATATCATCGCTTTGCATCAATTCTGCGCCGGTTCCTGTAAGCGTAATGCTTCCTGTTTCCATAACATATGCTCTGTTGGCAATTTGCAGCGCCATGCTGGCATTCTGCTCAACGAGAAGAATGGTGGTTCCCTTTTCATTGATATCCCGAATTATGTCAAAAATTTCTTGAACCAAAAGCGGTGCAAGCCCCATAGACGGTTCATCCAAACACAACAGCTTCGGCCGGCTCATCAAAGCACGGCCCATGGCGAGCATTTGCTGTTCACCGCCAGACAGGGTTCCAGCTGCCTGCTTTTTTCGATCTGCCAGGATAGGGAAGCGTTCATAGACCATAGACAAATCCTTTGCAATTTCACTTTTGTCACGCCGCAGATAAGCGCCTAGTTCAAGATTTTCAAGAACGGTCATCGTGCTAAAGATCCGTCGGCCTTCCGGCACATGGGAAATCCCCATTTTAACCCTGTCCTGTGCACTGGAATGGGTAATATCCATCCCATTTAGCGTGATGGTTCCGGAGGATAGCTTTTTAAGCCCTGAAACCGTTCTCAGGGTTGTGGTTTTACCCGCACCGTTGGCTCCAATCAGTGTTACGATCTCACCTTCATTTACTTTTATGGATATCCCCTTAATTGCATGAATGACACCAAAATGGACGTTCAGATCTGTAATCTCAAGCATGATTTACTTCCTCCCCCAAATACGCTTCGATGACGCGTTTGTTTGCCTTGATTTCGGAAGGGGTGCCTTCTGCAATAACCATCCCATAATCCAGCACATAAATGCGCTCACAAATTTTCATAACCAACGACATGTCGTGTTCAATCAACAGAATGGTTAGGTTGAAATTTTTACGGATCCAACCAATCATTTCAGTCAGGTTTGCAGTTTCGGCTGGGTTCATCCCTGCTGCAGGTTCATCCAGTAACAACAGACTGGGATTTGCAGCCAACGCCCTGACAATCTCCAAGTGCCTTTGTTCTCCATAAGGCAGGTTACGTGCCAGTTCATCCTTTTTATGATGTAGCTTTAGAATCTTCAGCAATTCAAGGCTTTTCTCGATCAGTTGGTTCTCTTCTTCGGAATAAGCCTTGGTGTGAAACAGGCTGGCGAATAGCCCGTAATCCAAGTTCTTGTGCATTGCGATGCGGACATTGTCCAAAACCGTAAGATCCTTGAAAAGGCGGATGTTCTGAAATGTTCTAGCAACACCGGCCTTACAAATTGTATAGGGCTTCAGACACTGCAGCTGTGTTTGGTTATTGTCTTGAAAGAGCGTTATTGTTCCAGAAGTGGGAACATAAATGCCGGTCAGTAAATTGAATACCGTTGTTTTTCCTGCTCCGTTCGGTCCGATCAGACCAACCAATTCACCCTGATTCAACTCGAGATTCACATTTGATACAGCCATCAGACCGCCAAAAGCCTTTGTTAGTTTATTCACTTTGAGGATTGGCATTATGCTTCACCACCATTCTTACGATGAATAAGGCTGCTCCATTTTTTGAACAGGGAAAGGGATAATTCCTTCGACCCCATTAGCCCCTGAGGACGGAAGAGCATGATGGTAATTAGCATTGCAGCGTAAATGACCATCTGAAGCTCTGGAATGGACTGCAGTGATGTGGAGATCAGGGCTAATAGAATTGCAGCGATAATGGATCCAGAAATACTTCCCAAGCCACCGAAAACAACGATGACCAGAATATTGATGGATTTCAGGAACCCAAACAGATCTGGCTTGATGAAATAGAAATAGGAAGAATGCATGGAGCCAGCAATCCCTGCAAAAAATGCACCCATCACAAACGCAGTTACCTTGTATTTTGTCGAGTTAATTCCTACCGCTTCGGCTGCAATTTCATCTTCACGAATGGAGATACAGGCGCGGCCATGGGAAGACTTGATAAAATTTGATATCAAAACCACTGTACCAGCGGTAAATAGAAACAGCCAGAACCAGTTTACATATTGGTTGTTGTTGAAAAGGCCAGCTGCACCGTTGGTGATATCCAGGTTTAAGAATATGATACGGATTATTTCCGCCATTCCAAGGGTGGCAATAGCAAGATAATCACCTCTAAGCCTCAGTGTAGGCAAGCCGACGACTGCGCCAACAAGAGCGGCCAGAATAGCGCCTGCAAGCAAACCTGTAATAAAGCCCAGAGTTGTTGGAACCCGGAGGGTGATTATAGTACAGGTATAAGCACCAATAGACATGAAACCTGCATGTCCCAATGAGAATTGTCCTGTGAAGCCAGTAATCAGATTCAGGCTGACGGCCAGAATGATGTTGATGCAGATAGTTGTCAGTGTGTCCATTATAAATGGGTTAATAACACCGGTTACGATCAGCAGTTGAACCAACCCGAAGGTCGCTGCCAGAAATATAGCTTTTTTCAGAAAATTGCTTCCTAATAATTTTTGCATGGCTACACCTTCTCCCTTGTTTCTTTACCCAATAAGCCTGACGGTTTAACTATCAGGATCAGGATAAGCACAGCAAAGACAACAGCGTCACGGAACATTGAATTCCCATAACCGGAAACCATGACTTCCAGCGTGCCTATGAAATAGCCACCGATCATGGCACCGGGAATGATGCCGATACCCCCGAAAACAGCGGCTACAAAAGCCTTTAAACCAGGCATGATACCCATCAAAGGGTTGATTGAGTTGTAATAGATACCTACAAGAACACCGGCAGCACCAGCCAGAGCTGAACCCAGAACAAAGGTGAAGGAAATGGTGGTATTCACATTAATCCCCATAAGCTCGGCGGCTTCTTTATCCAGCGAAACCGCACGCATAGCCTTACCGATACGAGTTCTTTTTACGATGAACTGCAGCAGAACCATCAGGATGACAGTAATGCCAACAATTAAAAGCTGCTGCATTGTAATCACGATATCACCCAGCTTAAAGCTTTTTACCAGCAGGCCGGTTAACGGGGGATAGGAGCGTACATCCGCTTTTACGAAGAACATCGTGCCATATTCAATAAAGAGAGAAACTCCGATAGCGGTTATTAAAACAGCGATTCGGGTGGCATTTCGAAGCGGTTTGTAGGCGATCTTTTCAATGGCTACGCCGAGGATGACGCAAAAGGTCATTGCGATGAAAAGTGACGGAAGAAAACCCATGTGAAAGCTTGTCATACAAAAATAACCGATATAGGCTCCCACCATGTACACATCCCCGTGGGCGAAATTGATCAGCTTAATGATACCGTAAACCATTGTATATCCCAACGCTATCAGTGCGTAAATGCTGCCTAGAGATATACCGTTGATAATTTGCTGAAAAAACTGTTCCACCGTTTTACCCTTCCTTTATCACTCCGGCGAGGTTATGTATGGACAAAAAGCGCCGGATGTTAAAATAGATCCAATTTATATAGATGAGGGCGGTTACCCTGCCCTCATCATCAAAAGACTATTTTTTGTTATTATGGATTCACCTTTAAGCTGGAATCCTGTTTACCATCCTTAAGTCCGATAACAACAATGGATTTTACCGGATTATGGTTTTCATCAACACTCAGGGTTCCTGTTACACCAACAAACCCCTCTGTGGCCTCGAGCGCATTTTTCACAGCTTCTCCGGTTAGGGCATCGGAACGTCCGATAGCATCGATCATGAACATGGCTACATCATATCCCAATGCGTTGAAAGCATCCGGTTCTTTATTGTATTTTGCCTTAAAATCATCGATGAATTTCAAAACGTTAGGGTCTTGATCCAATGAAGAATAGTGATTCGTGAAGTAAACATCGTTTAATGCACTTGCACCGGCCAGTTCCAATAGGGTAGGAGAGTCGAAACCGTCAGCACCCAAAATTGGAGCGGTGATACCTTGTGCACGGGCCTGCTTGATGATCAACCCGGCTTCATTGTAGTATCCCGGAATATAAATAACATCAAAGTTTTGTCCCTTAATCTTGGTTAGAATTGCGTTAAAATCGGTATCTCCTTTAACAAAAGCGACTTCGTCCACAATAGTGCCACCGGCAGCTGTAAAGGTACTCTTGAAATTTTTGGCCAAACCTTTTCCATAGTCACTGGAACTGTCCATGATGACAACAGCATTCTTGGCGGACAGGTTTTCAGAGGCGAAATTGGCCATAACGGTTCCCTGGAAAGAGTCGTTGAAGCAAACGCGGAAAGCATACTCCTGAACGCCATTTTCTGTTACGGTTACATCATCTGCTGTAGCTGAACCCGAAGCAACAGGAATCTTATTCTTGTTGGCCACCGGTATTTGCCCCATAAAGGATCCGGATGTCGCAGGGCCCAGAATGGCAATAACCTTGTCCTGAGTGATCAATTTATTCGCAAGTGTTGTAGCCTCAGACGGTTCAGACTTGTTATCATATTTAACGGGTACGATTTTTTTGCCATTGATTCCACCCGCTGCATTTACCTGTTCAATGGCCAATTCAATCCCCTCGACCGAACTTTGGCCATATGTAGCGACCTCGCCTGATAATTCGTAGTTAATTCCTATCTTGATTTCATTTATATTTGCAGCACCTGGTGCAGAACAGCTGACAAACAAAGCAGAAATCAGAAGAGCTAATAACAAAACAGATGCAATTTTTTTCATTATACTACCTCCAAACAGCATAGTCAGTTTATATATACGAAGATTTTATATTGTTTGCCAGCGGGTGTCAAGTATTCGTAACCCTGATTCAGCTCTGAAGAGTAAAATTGCTTT
>LSQX01157365.1_pt1 | contig 17540 bp, 15 predicted proteins | sample 654561 | NCBI WGS metagenome assembly LSQX01 (sample SAMN04489861, study PRJNA283612) | anaerobic digester metagenome | isolation source: 4 biogas reactors fed with cattle manure at either 37C or 55C with and... | place: Denmark: Kongens Lyngby | collected 2014
TGTTTAAGACCATTCCCGTAGGTCTAGATGAATCAGCGTCCATTGTCTTCTTTATTTTTGTCATTGCTGGCTCATTTGAAATCATTGCTAAAACAGGAGCTATCGACAGCGGGATCAGTAGAATAGCCCTGAAATTCAGAAACTCCGGAAAATGGATTATCCCCATTTTTCTTGTTATTTTTGCCGCCTTTGGTGCAACGATCGGTTTGGCTGAAGAATGCCTGCTGTTCGTTCCCCTTGGTGTCATGCTGGCAAGAGCCGTCGGATATGATGCCATCGTTGGTGTAGCCATGGTGCTCTTGGGAGCAGCCAGCGGCTTCACCTCCGGAGCTCTTAACCCCTTTACAGTGGGTGTAGCGCAAGGCCTTGCCGAATCGACCATGTTCTCAGGGATTACCTACAGACTGATTATCATGGCGGTGATGGTGATCGTAACGTCGATCTACATCATGCGTTATGCGGCAAAAGTCAAGGCGAATCCTCAGCTCAGCGTCGTTCACGAACTGGAAATAGCTGAAAAAGGCAAAGTCATCGACTTAGACGAACTGCCGGAACTCACGGGCCGACATATGATCGTGTTAGCTATCCTGGTCCTCGGACTTGTTGCCGTCGTATTCGGCGTCTTTAACTATGGTTGGTACATCACGGAGATCTCCACGACCTTCCTTATCACAGGTTTGGCAGCCGGTTTTGCTGGCGGCATGGGACCGAGCAAGGTAAGTGAGCACTTTGTAACCGGTGCCAAAGGCGTTGTCTTTGGAGCTCTCGTCGTGGGTATTGCTCGAGCCATCTTGATCACCATGCAAAGTGGAATGATTCTCGATACGATGGTTCACGGTCTTTCACAGATCGTTGGAAGACTGCCAAGCTCCATTACAGCGGTAGGCATGTTTATCGTTCAGTCTTTCCTGAACTTCCTCATTCCCTCTGGAAGTGGTCAGGCCGCTGCCACCATGCCGATCATGGTTCCTCTGGCTGACGTAACGGGCGTGCAAAGACAAGTTGCCGTCTTGGCCTTCCAGCTTGGTGACGGTTTCTCCAACGCCATCATCCCCTACACAGCCTCCTGCATGGGCTCACTGTCAGTGGCCAATGTTCCTTGGGAGCGATGGGCAAAATGGTTTGTGAAACTGCTGGGCATCTGGTATGCGATCGGATTTGTTCTCGTCATCATTGCCCAGGCGATCGGTTACGCTTGATTCTGTAGTAGAAGTAAAACAGTATAAAATAGAGCTGTTGCAGATCTTTTTTGGAGATCTACAACAGCTCATTTTTTATGGCATGTCTTCTTAAGATGCTTTCTCAGCAGGATTGTCTTGCCCGTGAGACGATCAGAGCATAAAGCCAATAGCTCGATGGATATCAAAGATATTGTCTACTTTTAGTTGCACGCCTGTCTCATAGACGAGCGTGGCGCCCGGATAGAACGACGCTTTGTACGCGTGGGAGTGATTGGCATAGCGAAGCTCTAAGAGGTATGTCTCTTCGAGTTTTACGGGTGCTATCTTGTTCTTTAACGCTTGTTCCGCTGTCTTTTCTATGTCTGCGAGCACATCGAGAGGATGGCGCGTGTACGTGGCGTTTCCTACTCCTCTTGTGGTAGAGACGGTGTGAACATCTTTGTTGAGATCCTTAGCTTCTTTTGTCAGGCCTTCGTCGCCGCTGACCATGACGACCGGCACGTGTAAGGAAGCTGCATACAAAGTGTTTAGCATGCATTCGCTGGCACGCTTCCCGTTGAGTTTCGTCTCGACGAGTTTCTCTACAGTCATGGTGTGGCGAAGCGGATTTCCGTCACTGGCGCCGGGACTGTGGTACCCGATGAGGAAGACGGCGTCGTAGCTTTCGTCGAGTCCCTCCATCATCATGGAAGGGTGGCCGCTCCAACCTCGGATCATTTGGACGCCTTGAGGGAGATCCTGCGGCAAAATATTTCTCGCCGTATCATGTGCATCACGCACTGTGATCTCTGTAGCTCCCGCCTTCCGAGCTCCCTTGATCGCTGCGATCACTTCCTGCGTCATCTGCTTGCGAAAAGGCTCATAATCGTTGGGCTTTGTGGCTTCTGTTTCATCCCAGTGGTTGATTCCTGCGACGCCTTCAATATCTACGCTGATATATACTTTCATTCTTTTACCATCAGATCTTTCAGGTTGGCTCCTTCATCGAGGAAGCCTTTCAGTATGGGTTTTTTTGTCGTGAGAAGAGTCGTCACTCCCGGGCCGTGGCCTGAGAGGACACAATTGCTGTGCACAACGATACCTAACGTGGCAGCGCCTTTTAAGTACTGACGACCATACGTGTTGTCGCAGTCTTGTAGAAGTACGAGATCCCCAAAGCACAGATTCTCTAGTCCGTTATCTTTCAGCGCCTGCATATCTCCTGTCATGATATCGTAGTCGCCACTATAACCGCTGCTGGCACCGAGTCCGGACCCCATGAGATGAGCGGGGACAATCGCTTTGACTCCCACATGGAGTGTGTCGCCATCCTCTCTTATGTTGAGCTTTTCGAGCAGGTCGGGATCGAGGTTTTGTACATGAACATCAGCAAAGTCGTTGAGCGTGATGCCCTGTCCTTTGGATTTGATGAGGATTTTGTCTCCGGGGACCATTTTTTCTAGGTCCTCTTTTTCAAAGTAACAGATGACATGCTCAATGCCACCGTGCTTGCCGGTGACAAATCCCACCGCATCTTTAGCGTCTCCGGAGACAACGCGTGCAACATTGCCCACGCAGGCCAGCGTATTTAACGCTTGGCTTTCCTGTTTATTCTCTGCATAGAGGCTGACACCCGGCTCAATATGATCCCCCGCCATATGCATGCAGCTGTCGCCGATAGCAAGGTTGTAGACGATGCCTCCGACAGAGGGCATCACTTTCGGGACGCCTTCGTGCGTGATGACGTAAGGGCCTAAAAGGGTAGGGGCATGAATCACCCCTACAAGTGAAAGCTCAACTAGTTTGTCTCTGTTTGTCTTGATCATGTTAACTCCTGTCAAAGTAAATGTTTTTAGAACTGATGCTCATCGGAAGTGCGATCGCCGTGTGGATATCGTCACTGAAAAGCCCTAAGCTCTGTGCAGCCTTGGCGGCGGAGAGCATCAAGCGGCTATCTACGCCGTAGTCCATCAAAGAGGATAGAGCTGACCCCAAGGCGATACCCAGTTCCATCGCCGTCAACGCGCACGGCGTATTTTTTGGCTTTTGCTGGCAGGTTTCATACCCGCACAGTTCACACTGGTCCAGGTTTCTTACACGGTCCTTGCTTCCTATAAGCAGTATGGCATTGGTTTTTTCGAGCGCTTGTGCGTCACGTATGTAGTATGGCAGGTCGGCGAGGGTGCCGAGTCGGATGATCTCATCGGCAATCCTCTGTACTTCGGATCCCTCGATGAAAATCAACTCCAGCAGATCGAGGCCTTTGACTTTAGGGGCGGTTCTGGCGCGACTCATCATAGCCAGTGCGGCTTGCCTCAGCATGTCAGGGAGACTGTCTTTTTCACGAATCATGGAAACCTCCTAGGCAAGAATATGAAGGAAATTTGGGAAATCTGTGGTTCATTTACCATTCAATGGTATAATTATTCAAAGAACTTTTCAACGTCTTCGCTAAAAGTCAGGGGGCGACATGGAGTTTTATGGCGTATCAACAGAAGAGCTCCGGCGATATGTAGAAGAAAGCCACCACAGGGCCTTTGATATTTTCGGATCCCACCGTTTCGATGAAGAGGTGCGATTTCTCGTGTATGCCCCTCGCGCCAAGTCCGTGCGTCTAGCCGGGGACTTCAACGATTGGAATCCCGAAACACATAGGATGGAGAAAGGCCCATACGGGGTCTACGGTCTTTTGCAGACAGACATAGAAGACGGCTGCCGCTACAAATATGTGATTGAAAAAGAAGACGGTACATACCTGTGGAAAGCCGATCCCTACGCGATTCGCTCCGAGAAAACACCGCTGAGCGCTTCCATTGTCTGTGAACTCGCGCCATTTCCCTGGGAGGATGAAGAATTCACGGAGACAAGATCGCTTGGCTTAGATGAGCCGATGAGCATCTACGAAGTCTGTCTTTCCTCCTGGCGAAAAGCGGGAGAAAATTATTATTCCTTTGATTTTTTGGTGGACGAACTAGTCCCTTATGTCAAAGACAACGGGTTTACCCATGTCGAGATCATGCCGATTACGGAGCATCCGTACGATGGCAGTTGGGGGTACCAGCAGACGGGCTATTATGCGATCAGCTCGCGCTTTGGGCATCCCGGTGGTTTCCAACATCTGGTCAACAGCTTTCATAAAGCGGGCATCCGCGTCATTTTAGATTGGGTTCCGGCGCACTATCCAAAAGATGCGCACGGATTAGCGTACTTTGACGGGTATGCTCTCTACGAACCTGATCATTGGCATGATGCCTACAATCCTCAGTGGGATACCATCAATTTCGATTACGCCAAACCGCATGTCCGAAACTTTCTGATTTCCAATCTTCATTTTCTTGCAGAAACCTATCATATAGATGGTTTTCGCGTCGATGCGGTGGCCTACATGATTCACCGTCATTTAGGGCGGAGTGATTCTGGCCTCAACATGCATGCGGTAGAATTCTTGCAAGAGCTCAATATTTCTTTAGGAGCGGTCGACGGCGTCCTGCTCTTTGCCGAAGAGTCCACCGATTATGAGGGGGTGACACGCCCCGTCCATGCTGGCGGTCTCGGGTTTCACTACAAATGGAACATGGGTTGGATGAACGACACGCTAAAGTACATGCAGCTCGATCCGTTCTTCCGAGGAAAACACCACGATTTGGTGACATTTCCGATGATGTACGCTTTCACAGAGCAGTTTCTACTACCTCTAAGCCACGACGAGGTAGTTCATATGAAAAAATCGCTGATTGATAAGATGCCTGGCAGCTATGAAGAAAAGTTTGCTCAACTTCGTCTCCTTTATCTGTATCAATACACACATCCCGGAAAAAAACTGCTGTTTATGGGATCGGAGTTTGCGCAGTTTCGGGAGTGGAACGAGTTCATCAGTCTGGACTGGCATCTTCTTGGGTATCCGGCGCATGAAGCCATGCTTCGCTACGTGCGCGAACTCAATTTTTTATACCAAAGCACGCCACCGCTCTATGAAGTGGAGACAAATTGGGAGGGGTATCAGTGGATTGAGGCGGATAACCGTCTACAAAATCTCTTTGTCTACAAACGGATAGACAAAAAAGGTCAAGAAGTGATCGTCGTCCTTAATTTTTCACCCATTCTTATAACAGACCACCGCATCCCATGTAAGCGAGGAAAATACGAAGTCATCCTCAACACGGATGAGTGGAAATTCGCTGGGAGCAACCAGGGGAGCCTCGGAGTCCTTGCATCTGAAGGCAATGCCTTGTTTGTCCACGTTGCACCCTTCGGGGGCATCATGTTAAAGGAGGTTCCATGATACATTCCAAAGTCGTTGCCATGATCCTGGCCGGCGGTCAGGGATCTCGACTTAAAAATCTCACGAAGAAGACAGCAAAACCGGCTGTTCATTTCGGGGGGAAATACCGCATTATAGACTTCACTCTCAGTAACTGCGCCAACAGCGGCATTTATTCCGTCGGGATCCTTACCCAGTACCAGCCTTTGGCGCTCAATACGCACATCGGTACCGGCGTGCCGTGGGACCTTGACCGGCGCAGCGGCGGCGTGGAGATTCTTCCTCCCTACATGAGTACGGAGGGGGGCAGATGGTATGCCGGCACCGCCAACGCCATCTACGAAAACATAGATTTTATCGATCTTCATGACCCGGAGTATGTCCTGATCCTCTCGGGTGATCACATCTATAAAATGGATTATCGAAAAATGATTTCCTTCCATCACGAGACCAAGGCCGATGTCACCGTATCTGTCATTGAGGTGCCTTGGGAGGAAGCGTCGCGCTTTGGAATCCTGAACACCAAAGATGACAACGTCATCTATGAGTTTGACGAGAAACCCGCAGAGCCTAAGAACAATCTGGCGTCGATGGGCATCTACGTGTTCAACTGGAAGCTCCTTCGCCGCTATTTGCGTGAAGATCATAAAAACAAAGATTCTTCGCACGACTTTGGAGCGGACATCATTCCCACCATCCTCTCAAATGGCCATCGCATGATGGCGTATCGTTTCAGCGGTTACTGGAAAGACGTGGGGACGGTCGAGAGCTACTGGGAAGCACATATGGACCTACTCGATCCGAACAACGAACTTCGCCTCTACGACGAAGAGTGGAAAATCTACACAAAGAACCTCGATGTGCCGCCACATTATATCTCTTACGATGGGAATGTCGAGAATTCTCTCTTAAATGAAGGCTGTGAAGTCTACGGCTTAGTAAAAAATTCCATCCTATCCACCTCCTCTGTGGTGGAGGAGGGAGCCGTCGTCGAGGACAGCATCCTCCTGCCCTATGCCACGGTTGGCAAGGGGGCGGTACTCAAGAAGAGTATTGTCCTCAGTCGCCATAAAGTGGCCGAAGGAGAAGTGCTGGGAAGCGAAGACGAAATCACACTTGTCGGGGCCTACGACATGGGCATTTTGTAAGGAGGATGACGTGAGCAATCTTCAAGGCATCATCAACCTAGGAGAGCGAGAAGACTATATCCGCGAACTGACCATGAATAGGCCGCTTGCCACGGTGCCATTTGCCGGTCGCTACCGACTGATCGACTTTACTCTTTCGAACATGGTCAACTCCGGGATCGATTCGATCTCGCTGATCGTCAAGAATAAATTCCACTCCCTCAATGATCATATCGGGCCCGGAAAAGACTGGGATCTTGACCGAAAGACGGGCGGTCTTCGCATTCTCTATCCCGACATGCAACCCGACTCCAACTTGATCTCTATCGGGGACATTCCGGTCGTCAGAAGCAATCTGTCACACTTTGCTTCGATCAAGAAGGATCATATTCTTCTGACGAGGAGCAACTACATCGGAAACATTGATTTCGTCCCGGCGCTTGATGCGCATATCAAGGAAGGAAACGACATCACCATCCTCACTCGTCATATCCAACAGGGAAGAGTGCGAGTGGACCTGTTGGGGATGGACATTGTGCAGAAGCGAAACGGAAGCTATTCCATCGGCCGAAACCTCGGAAATCAGAACAACTTCGACCTCTCCATAGAGATGTATATCATGAAAAAATCGGTCTTTCTTCGCATCGTGCATGAGACGATCGAAGAAGGAGTAGAGGCATTTCTGAAAAAAGCCATCATCGCCAGGCTAAGTGACTACAAAGTCAACACGTATACGATTTCTGTCGATATCCTTCCGATTCACTCGATTCAGCAGTATTACAATGCGTCGCTGACGATTCTCGATCCCGAGTACGCTCAGTATCTCTTTTATAATAACGGCAAAATCTATACGAAGGCGAAAGATGCGCCCTCTACGCTGTACTCATCCGGCAGCGACGTCAATCACTCGCTGATTGCCAATGGATGTGTCATCGAAGGAACCGTTGAAAACTCGATTATCTTCCGCGACGTACACATCGGAAGAGGGGCGGTGGTAAGAAACTCCATCGTCTTCCAGGATACGCAGATTTCCTCGCGTGCCAATCTCAATTACTGTATTGTCGATAAATTCGTTCATATCGGCAGCGGAAAAGTGTTGATGGGCGACGGAGGTCTTCCCTATGTCATCAGCAAAGGAGCGAGCATCCGATGAAGATCTATTTTGTGGCCAGTGAAGCCGAACCCTTTGCAAAAAGCGGAGGACTCGGAGACGTGGCAGCGGCCTTGCCGCGCCAACTGGCAAAGATGGGATACGACGTACGCGTCGCGCTTCCCCTGTATTCGAGTATCAGCCATCAGCTGAGAAAAGAGTTCAAATATGAGTACAATTTCTATGTCGAGATGCCCAAAGTACATCAGTACGCAGGCATCTTTACGTACAAATACCAGGGAGTAAAGTACTATTTCATCGACAATGAATATTACTTCGCCAGAAATGGACTATACGGGTTTTTTGATGATGGAGAGCGCTTCTCCTTCTATGATCGGGCGATCCTCGATCTGTTGGTTCGAGAAAAATTCTATCCCGATATCATCCATCTCAACGACTGGCACACCGGTCCCGCAGCCGCTCTCTTTAAAGAGTTCTATGCTTCTCAGGAGGGCTTTGAAAAGACCCGGACGATCTTCACCATTCACAACCTGAAATACCAGGGGATCTTCCCCTATAGCGTCCTAAAGGACTATTTAGGACTTGGCGATGAATACTTCAGCTATGACAAGATGGAGCACTTCGGGAATATCAACTTCTTAAAGGCGGGACTGAGCTTTGCCGACTACGTGACGACTGTGTCACAGACGTATGCGGCCGAGTTGCAATACGCCTATTACAGCGAAGGACTTCACTCACTGATTCTTCATCGCGCCGATGAGATCCGAGGCATAGTCAACGGAATTGACATCCACTATTACAACCCCGAGACGGACCCGGATATTTTTAAGAACTTCAGCGTGGAACAGTTGGACAAAAAGACCAAAAACAAGACAGAGCTTCAAAAGCTTCTTGGCCTGCAAGAAGATCCGAATGTACCGCTCCTAAGCGTCATCAGTCGCTTGACGGCGCAAAAAGGACTCGATTTGCTGGCATTTATTTTTGATGAACTGATGGAAGAGCGTGTGCAGTTTGTGCTTCTGGGAAGCGGAGACAAAGAGATCGAAGGACAGTTTCTTGAGTTTTCGCATCGCTACAGAGGCAAAACAAGCGCCAATATCTTCTTCAGCGAATCCCTTGCAAAAAAGATCTACGCTGCCGCCGATATGTTCCTGATGCCCTCGCGCTTTGAACCGTGCGGTCTGGGGCAGCTGATCGCTATGAGATATGCGACAGTGCCTATCGTAAGAAAGACTGGCGGTCTAGCGGATACGGTGATTCCCTATAATCGCTACACAGGAGAAGGCACGGGCTTTGCCTTTCAAAATTACAATGCCCACGAACTGCTTTTTACTATCAAAGATGCGCTCTATTACTATAAAAACGATCCTAAAGCGTGGCAGCAGATTATGGTGCAAGCGATGAAACGAGATTACAGCTGGGAGAGTTCAGCTGAACAATACGCCCGATTATTTGAGGAGCTGACTTCTGAATGATCACATCTTTTACTGACCGCCCCCTCGGCGCATTGTACTCGCCGGAGGAAACGACATTTGTTCTTTGGGCCCCGGCGGCAATCGAAGTGTCTCTTCGCCTTTACGGGGAGCCGACTACGGATGACATCTTGATGGAGGAGGAGGAAGACGACACCTTCAGCGTCACGGTGCCAGGAGATTTGGCAGGGAGATATTATACCTATCTTCTCAAGACAGCGACCGGAGAAGAAGAGATCGTCGATCCGTATGCTAAGGGATTGGCTCTCAACTCCACCGCCGCCGCTGTCATCGATCCCGCCAGAACCGTGCCTGAAGGCTTTATCGAACACAAAAGGCCTCATCTCCCTTACCGCGAAGCCATCATCTATGAAGCGCATATTAGAGATCTGACCACGGATCCAAGAGCCGGTTTTGTCTACCCCGGAAGACTTCTTGGGCTGACAGAAGAGCGGCAGCAAGATGGGACGCCGATCGGCACTGACCACCTGGTGGAACTGGGAGTCACCCATCTGCACCTTTTGCCGATCCAAGATTTTTTAAGCGTGGATGAGAGGAAAGAAGAGTTTAATTGGGGCTATGACCCCGAGTATTACTTTTCGATAGAGGGAAGTTATATCGTCGAGCGGACGGATCCTCATGCGCGGGCGCGTGAGCTGAAGACGCTTGTGCGCCATCTGCATGAAAAAGGGTTGGGCCTGGTGATGGATGTGGTGTACAATCACACGTTTCGTCTTCAGGATTCCGTCTATGAAAAAATCGCTCCGGGATACTTTTTCCGAATGAAAAATGGCGTCTACACCAACGGCTCAGGTGTCGGCAACGAACTGGACACAGAAAAACCGATGGTACGAAGACTCATCAGAGAAAGTCTGATGTATTTTTTAGAAGAATTTCAGGTCGACGGATTTCGCTTTGATCTGTGGGGACTGATGGATATTGATTTTACACTGGAGTTGGTACACACTCTCCGGGAAATCAATCCCAACGTCCTTCTATACGGTGAGCCTTGGGGAGGAGCCCCCAGTGCACTCCCGCTGCATCAGATGACGCTCAAAGGCACCCAGAGAAACCGAGAGTTCGCACTGTTCAATGATGACTTTCGCAATGCGATCAAGGGTGGCAACGACGACAGCACAAGCGGGTATGTCCAAGGGAGTATACAAGGCAGAAACGGCACCCTCACCGGGATTGCCGGGAGCATCTCTTTTAGCCCGCAGTTGTACGGCTTTACCGCAGAACCTTGGGAATCGATCAATTATCACACCTCGCATGACAATCTGATCCTCTATGACAAGCTCAAATGGTCCACACAAGAAGGAGATCTTCTGATCGCCGAGCGAACAAAATTGGCGTTTGCGATCCTTCTTCTGTCCTTTGGGATTCCATTTTTTCACGCTGGGACAGAATTCATGCGAACAAAATACATGAACAAGAATTCCTACAATCTCCCCGATGAGATCAACCGCATCCGCTGGGAGGACAAAATCCGTTGGAAAGACGTTCATGATTACGTACGAAACCTGATAGCGTTTCGAAAGAAAGTCGAGGTGTTCTGTTGTTTGAGCGCCGATGAGATCCGAGAACAGCTGGTGTTTCTCTACAGCGACTTCATCATTGCCTTTACACTTGAATTGACAGAAGGTCCGTTTGATAGCATCCTGATCGCCCACAATCCCTCCTCTGAGACCAAGCCCCTTCGCTATGATACGAGAGGGATGGAGCTCTATGCAGAGGAAGGGGTCTTTTATACACAGGGAATACAAAAAAACGTCACGTCTGTCGCACCCGTATCCAGCCTCGTGCTGGTCAAACGAAGAAAGGAATAATATATGGGACATTATCACATTGAAGCCAAACCCGGCGACATCGCCGAACTCGTTCTCCTCCCGGGAGATCCGCTGCGAGCAAAATTTATCGCCGAAACATTTCTTGAAGACGTCTTTTGCTACAACGAAGTGCGTGGGATGTACGGCTTCACCGGCACATATCAAGGCAAGAGAGTGTCTGTGCAGGGTAGCGGCATGGGGATGCCCTCCGCCGGCATCTACTATCACGAGCTGATCAATGTCTATGGGGCAAAGAAATTGGTGCGTGTGGGTAGCTGCGGGAGTTTGCAGGAACATGTCAAGCTCTATGATGTCATCATCGGCATCAGCGCCGCCAGCAATTCCAAGATGATCGAGCGTCGCTTCTTCGGTCACACCTATGCGCCCACAGCCAGCTGGGAGTTGGCGGAAAAAGCCGTCCAACACGCCCGGAAGATGGGGGTCACTTATCACGTGGGAAGTCTTTTGAGCAGCGACTTCTTCTATGATGAGACGGGAGAGGACGTCTTTCGATTCGCAGAATACGGTGTGCTCGGCGTGGAGATGGAAGCGGCGGAGCTGTTGACCCTAGCAGCTAAATATAAAGTACAAGCTCTTGCCATCTGTACGGTCTCCGACTCACTGGTGACATCGGAGCAGACCACATCGGAAGAAAGGGAGAAGAGCTTTACCAACATGATGGAGATCGCCCTGAGTCTCTAAACCACTAAGGAAGATTTCTTCTGCTCTCTTTCTCGCCTTCTTTTGTTCTCTATACTTGGAGACAAAGGAGGACGTATGAGTCAATTTTCATGTGAGATTGTGGAGCACCTAGGGGTCCTCAGCCGCAGTGAAGCAGGCTGGACCAAGGAGCTCAACCTCGTGAGTTTTGGTGGCCTTCCCAAGTATGATCTTCGGGAATGGAGCCCTGACCACAAGCGTATGAGTAAAGGCATCCGCCTGAGCAGAGAAGAGCTCACCGCATTAGCGGGTTTTATCTCAAAAATCAAGTAAGGCCGCAGAACTCCGGATGAGGAGGCTGCGGCCTCTTTCCTAAAAGAAGAAACGCCTGCAAGGCAGGCGGCTTCGGCAAAGGAAATCTATTTGATTACTCTTCTTCGGTTGTTTCTTCTTCAGCAGCTTCTTCGGCTTCTTCGGTTGCGACCTCTTCACCTTCGAGAACATCTTCTTCTTCGGCTTCCTCTTCTTCATACATCGGTTCGATGACGTTATAAACGAGGGAGTCGGCAGAAGTGATGACCGTGTAGTTCTCATCGGAGAAAATCGGAAGATCTGCCACGCTCATGCTCTGTCCGACTTCTACACCGGAGATGTCGATGCTCAGAGAATCGATCAGATAGCGCGGGAAGGTCTCGATTTCGAGTTCGCCCAGCAGTTCCTGAACAATGGCGTCGTCTTTTACCTGATCATGGCCGGTAAGGAAGATCGGAATGCTGACTTTGATCTTGACGTCTGCCATGAGTCGCTGGAAGTCCATATGCAGGACTTTGCGAGTGACCGCATGGGTTTGCATATCCTTTAGAAGGACGAATGTCTTCTCATCGTTGATCACCAAGTCGAGGGCGGAGCCCACGTGGTGGCTGTTGAGAAAACGTTCTGCCTCGGCTTCACCGAGACTCAAAAGCATCGGCTCGTCTTTTCCACCGTAGACAACCGCAGGAATGCGGTTTGAGCGCCGAAGTTCTTGATTGCTGCTTTTTCCTTTTTCTTCCCGGACTTGGGCAACAAGGAAAGCTCTTGACATAATTAACCTCCTAGTCAAGTATGACTTTGACTTATTTTGATACCCTTATAGCATACCACGGAAATTACCCTTTTAGCTAACCATTTTCTTCGGGTATATAGAATGGTATGCAGGGGGATATTCATGAAACAATATTTAAAAAGTAATTTACGCGAGTACTTTCTCGAAGGGGAAAAGCCTGATCAGTGGCTCGGCCTCGAGATAGAAAACCTACTTCTGGACGAAGAGTATCGATGGGTGCCCTTTGAGGTTGTCCACGGCATTCTCTCAGAACTTGTCGAAGACGGCTGGGAACCGGTACTGGTTGACGAGGTGCTCCTTGGGGCTGTGAAAGGCCATTGGAGTATTTCTCTTGAGCCGGGAAGCCAGTTTGAGCTCAGCCTGAGACCTGAGAAGAAGCTAAAGAACATCGCGAAGGAGTACAAGGGATTCATGCGCGAGCTCTTACCGAGGGTGCATGAAAGGGATCTGAAGATGTACGCCATCGGCTATCAGCCGGTGAGCTCTCTTGATGAGATTCAGATTATCACCAAACAGCGATACGCCTGGATGTATGAGCACTTTGCCGCGCTTGGCGGTATCGGCCATCACATGATGAAGGCGACAGCGGCCACACAGATTTCTCTTGACTACTCCAGCGAAGAAGATTTTTCTCAGAAGTTGCGCCTTGCCGGGCTTCTCTCTCCTTATCTGAGTGTCTTGTTTGACAACAGCTCCTTGAGGGAAGGAGAGCCTATGGACGCTCGATTGTGGCGCCACAGGATCTGGCAGGGGACAGACCCCGATCGGGTAGGAGATATCCCGGGAAGCTTAGAAGAGGGCTTTATCTATCAGGATGTCGTTGACGATGTGCTCGCAAAGACGCCGATCCTATACAGTGAAGGCGGAGTGTTAGCGCATGCTCAGGGGAAGCTCTCGCGCGATCTTCTTCTTGATAAGGTGACGCGAGAAGACTGGGAGCATTATCTCAGTATGTTCTTCTATGACACTCGCGTCAAGTCCTATTTAGAAATGCGGATGATCGACTCTTTGCCGCTGCCACTGCTTCTCAGTGCGGTGGCGCTCCTAAAAGGACTGATGTATTCTGATAAGGCAAGAGAAGAAGCGACGAGACTTCTCGTGGCTGACCGAAACGCAACACCAAATGTGGTCGATCGGATCATGGAAGAGGGCATCAGCGGCAAGACGAAAGATCTGCTCCGTCAGCTGGTGATCCTCTCAGGAGAAGCTCTGGACAAAGAAGCCAAGTATCTTGCCGGAGCGGTGGGTGTGATAGAAAGCGGAAGAAGTCCGAGCGATCAGATAAAGAGATACTATGAAACGGAAGGGCTTGAGGCCCTCAAAAGAAGAGAGGTAAAGCTTGAGTTTTTTTAACGCCGAAGAAAGATTTGTGGAGGAAGTTCTCCGAGACGTGGAGACGTACCGGCAAGATCATGCATGGATGAAAGAAGAAGTGCTGCACTCAGAGGCATACTATAAAGGAAGTCCTGTTCCGTTTCTCTATATGCCTCGGCTGATTACGCCGTCTCAGCTCGAAGATCTCCGCTCCATTGTCAAAAGAAGCAATGCGATCTTTGAAAAAGTCATTCGGCGCTACGAGACGGACGCCCGTTATCGTGCAGCTTTTGCGTTTCCAAAGCTGATGGAGGAGTTGATTCTCCTGCCGACGCCTCTAGAGTGGCCGGTGCCGATGGCGCGCTATGATGTATTCTACAGAGGAGAAGACGATTTCACCTTCTGCGAGATCAACACCGATGGGTCTAGCGCCATGAATGAAGACCGCGTCTTTACAGAGATTATGCTTCGCAGCAAAGCCAGGGATATTTTAGAGCCCATGGAGCCATATACCTTTGAACTCTTCCGAACCTGGGTGGAATCATTTAAGAGCCACTTTGCTCCAGGGGAGCTTCGTCGCGTCGCCATCCTCGATACGGGGAAGATAGAGGAGAGCTTTGAATTCCTGCGATTTCGCGATACATTCCGAGAGGCCGGCATTGCCTGTGATCTGGCGAACCCTGAAGATTTGATCTTTGACGGGGAGTGGATACGACAAAATGGCGAACAGGTCGATGCGATCTATCGCCGCCTCGTCACCAGCGATTTCTTTCATGAGATCGAAAACCATATGCATCTCGTGCAAGCGATGAAACAGGGAAAGACCGTCTGGATCGGCCCTGTCAAAACGCAAGTGATTCACAATAAACGCGTGTTTTATGTCCTGCATCTCGAGGAATTTCAAGACATGTTTACACAGGAAGAGAAAGAGTTTATCAAAAAGCACGTTCCCTATACAGCGGAGCTGACAAAAAACAGGCTCACCGAAGAACTCATTGAAGACAAGGATAATTATCTCCTCAAACCGCCCGACTCCTACGCGGCTAAAGGTGTGCTGGCAGGTAGAAAGGCGACACCTGAGGAGTGGAAAAAAGCACTTGAGGAAGGTGCCGGAAGCGGGATGCTCCTGCAGCGTTTTGCAGAGCTCCCGAAGATTCGATGTATCGACTTTGAGGCGGAGGGCGACACAGCCATCTATCATCACATTACGGGGCTCTTTGTCTATGACGGAGAACTGGCCGGCATCTTTTCTAGGGCCTCGCGCCAGGAGATGATCGCTGAGCAGTACGATGGGAGAACGCTGCCTACATTCGGAGTGAAAAATGAAATCTGAAGCCAAGAGAGTGGCACTGATCACGGCCGGACTCCTTATCATGACCGTGGGCTTAGGTGTCTTTATCCTCCCATCAAAGCTCGCTTCAGGCGGACTGACCGGTCTGTCGCTGGTTCTACACCATCTGTTCCCGTTTATCACGGTGGGCAGTATGATGCTGATCGGAAATATCTTCCTCTTTATCCTGGGATTTGCTCTGATCGGCAGACAGTTCGGAGGCTATACGATCTACGCATCGCTTATGCTCTCTGCTATGCTCGACGTCTTCTCAAGGCTCTTTCCGATGGATGGCCCTCCTACCGACGATCTGTTTATCAATCTCTTTTTCGGGACACTAATCAGCGCCGTCGGTATGGCGATCGTGTTCAATCAAAACGCTTCTACCGGGGGAACAGATATCCTGGCGAGGATTCTCACCAAATACTCGACGCTTGATATCGGAAGAGCGCTGATGATCATCGACATGTTTGTCGTTGCGCTCGCGACGATGGTCTTTGGAGTCCGTCTAGGTCTCTACGCGCTACTCGGAGTGATGATCAACGGTTTGATCATCGACCATTTGATCATGGGCTTTAAGACCCGTTTTCTTGTCGTTGTCATGAGCGACAAGCTAGAAGAAATCAACGAATACGTAGGCCAGACGCTTGATCGGGGAGCGACGCTTTATCACGCCGAAGGGGCGTATGAGCGCAGAGAAAAGCATGTATTGCATACGATTCTGAACAAAAATCAGTATATTCTGCTCAAACAGCATGTGCACAAAGTCGATCCGCATGCACTGTTGAGTGTCACGACGGTTCAGGAGGTCTTCGGAGAGGGCTTTATGGACCTGACGAAGTAGAACCGCATAGCTAGGAGGCCTGTAGATTGCGTTACAAACTGATCGCCATCGATTTGGACTTTACGCTCTTAAACAATCAACATCGTATCACCAAGAGAAATCAACGTGCTCTCATGGAACTCTCAGAGATCGCAACGGTCGTCTTTGCTTCAGGTCGCCCGATTTCTTCGATGGCCCCTTACCTAAAGCTCTTTCCAAAGGGGACCATCAAGTATCTTCTTGGCAGTAACGGTGCACACTGTATCGATGAAGAGGGAAATATCTTTTATGAAGCGTATATCGAAGGAGCCATGCTTCTGCCGATTTATCGGGAAGCACAGAGGCGCGATGTCAGCTTTCATTTTTTCCATGAGGGAGCCATCTACTCCAATGTCGACAGCATCATCGTCAGAAAAGATGCCGAGTTCATGGAGATGCCGCTGAAAATAGTCGATGACTTTGACAGCATGCTCGTCGGCATGCATCTGCACAAATTCCACTCCATGGGAGAGCCGCCAAAACTGCTGGAGTATTACGAGTGGCTCGTGGAACAAAATCTCCCTCTTCACCCCATTCTCTCCAAGCCCTACATTATGGAAGTGCCTCCGAGCGGAGTCGACAAAGGCATCGCGCTCGATCGTCTGGCAAAACAATTGGGTATTCGAAGACGCGAGGTGCTGGCGGCAGGAGACAGCTTTAACGATGCGGGGATGCTCAAATACGCAGGTCTAGGCCTGGCGATGAACAATGCCCCAAAAGGTGTCAAGACGATTGCTGACCGAACTCTGTACGTCAACCACGAAGAAAATCTGGCTGAGATTTTACTGGAAATCGTCAGAGATCCGAAGCAGAAACGTCTGCTCACGTACAAAGAGTCACTGATATAGAAAGGAAACGTATTGAGACTGCATTCTTGGAACGTCAATGGCCTTCGTGCCGCGATCAAAAAAGGATTCTTCGACTATCTAAGAGACGAGGATCCTGACATTTTATGCCTGCAGGAAATCAAAGCGCTACCGGAGCAGGTCGAACACTCCTTTGATGGCTATCACATCTTCTGGAACAGTGCGCAGAGAAAGGGCTATTCCGGAACGATGACTTTGACAAAAAAAGAGCCGATCAGCGTGCGAAGAGGTATCGGCGTGGAAGTATTTGACATCGAGGGCAGAGTTTTGACGCTTGAATTTGAAGACTTTTTCCTCGTCAACATCTACACGCCCAATGCAAAAAGAGGCTTGGAGCGGCTGGACGAGCGCATGGTATTTGAAGAAGAACTCAAATCTTTTCTCGCCTCGCTAGCAGATGTCAAGCATGTCATCGTCTGCGGGGATCTCAACGTGGCGCATAA
>LSQX01396272.1_pt4 | contig 17540 bp, 20 predicted proteins | sample 654561 | NCBI WGS metagenome assembly LSQX01 (sample SAMN04489861, study PRJNA283612) | anaerobic digester metagenome | isolation source: 4 biogas reactors fed with cattle manure at either 37C or 55C with and... | place: Denmark: Kongens Lyngby | collected 2014
TACTGGCCAGGGGTTTTGACTATCCCGACGACGAGCTGGCGGCCAGCCTGACCACATCCAACCAGGAAGAGAGCTTCCTCTGGCGGCTGGGGCAAGCTGCTGCCCTCCTGGGCGAGGGTGCCTTAGCGGAGAACTTGGAGGCCATGGATGATTTCATCTCCACCTACAGCGAACCTGAGGATCTCCTCCTCGAGCTGCAGAAGGATTACACCAGGGCCTGTTTTGCCTCCCGCCCGCGCCTTGTGCCCCTCTTTGAATCGGTCTACAAAGAAGGCAAGCTCCTCCAGGATTCCACCTTCCAAGTAGCTAGGCTCTACTATGAGGCGGGGCTGCAAGCGGAACAGAAGCTTGACCTTCCCCCGGACCACATCGCGGTTGAACTAGAGTTCATGTCTTACCTTTGCCTGCAACACTTCGAAGCTCTCCAGAAAGGCGAGGATGAGCTGGCGGCCAGGGCGGAAGAGCTGCAAAGGGACCTGCTGGATAATCATCTCCTTGAATTTGCGACCAAGTTTGCCGCGAGGTTCCAAGAGCATGGGCGAACGCCCTTCTATCGTAACCTAGCCTCCTGCCTGGCAAAAGTGATGGACTGGGAGCAGCAGGCTAGCTAGAGTGGGGAGGGAAGAAATGTGGACAAGATTCCCGATGTGGCCGGCATCATCCTCGCTGGGGGCAGAAGTCGGCGGATGGGTCGGGAAAAGCCCCTCATGAAGCTAGGCGGCGAACCCATCATCAGCCGGGTGGCCGACGTCTTGCAAGAAGTTTTCCCCGAAGTGGTCGTTGTGACCAACAAACCAGCCGCGTATGATTGGCTGGGTCTGCCGATGACGCGGGACGTCATCCCTGATATGGGGCCGTTAGGGGGCATCCATGCGGGTCTCCTGGCTATCAGTCGGCCCCGGGCCGTGGTGGTTGCCGCCGACATGCCCTTTCTCCAATCCGAGGCCTTGCAAAGGCTTGCCGGCCTGGGGGATCACCAGCAGATGGTGATCCCCTACTGGAGGGGTTACCCCGAACACCTCCATGCTCTGTATCCAAAGAGCTGCCTTCCCCAAATCGAGTCTTGTCTGCGGGCCGGAGAAAGGCGGATTGCTGCCTTGACCGAACGGGTGCCCCATTTAACCGTACCCGCGGAGAAGCTCACCCCATCCCCCCACGAGATCTTCTTCAACATGAATACCCTGGAAGATTACTACCGGGCGAAGGCGAGACTGGAGGCGCCGCTCAAGAAGGCAAACCCCGAGTAGATGAAATAAAGGGCGAGGGCCATGAGGAAAAGCCCGCAAAGGCCGAGGATCCCGCGGTAGACCCGGGGACTGATGAAGTTCTTGCCGGCGGTCACTGCCGCGGCGATGAGGCTGTACCAGGCAAGATCCGCCAGCAGGTGGCCCCCAAGGAACAAAGCGACGCCTTTGGTTCCATGCCCGAGGGCCATATTCACATAAGCTGCTCCGATGGTGGCCCACCACATGAGCCAATAGGGGTTGGAGGCGCTGATGGTGATCCCGGCCAGGATTGGTCCTCCCTTGGCGGGGGCAGAGCCTCCGTCAAGGTCGAGGACCTGCGTCCTGGACCCAAGCCAAAGCTCCCTGCCCATCCAAAGCAAAAAGGCGCCACCCACCAAGCCGATGAAACCAGCAACGGCGCTTTTCGCCAAGAGCCCCCCAAGGCCAAACAAAAGCCCGATCACCAAGGCAAGCTCTAACAAACCGTGGCCTAGGACAAGGAGGGGCCCTGCCCAAAAGCCCATCCGTCCGCTTTCGCCAATGGTCATAGTCAGCAAGGGCCCTGGCATCATCGCCCCCGACAGTCCCACGGTGAAAGCAGTTGCAAAAATCGCCCAAGTTCCCATCACGGAAAACCCCTCCAAAGTCTATCCTGAGTTAACACTAGATTCGTCCCCAGCCGCCGCATTCCTGCCCGGCCATTTAGGGGAAAATAAGAAGGATGGAAGGGCCCTGATGGCGCATATCTTCCAAAGAGGAGGAGGGTTACCATGACCAAGCGGGAGCTGACGGGGGCAGCTGCCGGGTTGGCCCTGTGGGGCATGACCGCCCTCGCTGCCGGCTTCTCGGATGCGCCCCTCATCAACTACTCATCCCTCTTTGCCGCGGCCCTAGCCGGGAGCTGGATCGCCGGGCGCAACTGTGTCAAAGTCGCCCGAGGGGTGGTCTTGTCAGCCTGCCTCATCCGTTTGGTTTTCGCTCCCCCGGGTGATTCCCTCGTTGCGGTCCTTCTCCTGGTCCTGGAGCTCTTAGCTGCCTTCACCCTGGCGACGGTAGCGGGCCTCATCGTGGCCTTATATCGACTCCGCCGCTTTCACCACGTACCCCGCCGGGGACAAGACTAAAGCCGGCAGGAAACTCCAGGGGGGCCGCCGAAAACCGAGCCGGGGGGATCGGGATGGATCTAGCTATTCAAGGCATTCCCTTTTTTCACGGCAGGCTTCCGGAAAACGCGGTCATCCTGGCAACGGTCCTCAAAGTTGCAGGGGATGAGGTGCTGCTGGAGCTTCCCGGCGGAAGACTAAGCTGCCGGACGCAAATGGATCTAACCCCGGGGGAAACTTTGCTCATGCGGGTTAAAGGATCACCCCAGGGGTTAACGCTGCAGATCGTCGCGAGGGGAGGGGAAGCCCCCGCACCCCCTCCGGAGGGCTGGACGGACATCGCCCATGAGGTCTTGACTTCCATCATCAACCAGCGCGTCCCTCCCGACAGCCCCTTGATCCAAGAGCTCAGCGGGCATTTTCCCCCAAGCTCTCCTGCTCCAGGGGAAATTCCCGCCGTTTTGCACCTTCTGCGGGAGGAACTGCCTGTAAATCCGGCGACCATCAAAGCTCTAGCCAGCTATTACCATCCGCGGCCAAGCTTGACTGAGTGTCTAGTCGACCTGGCTGCACGGCTGGAAAGCCTCCCCATGGCGCCCAAAGAACCCGCCCTAGCTGCCATAAGGACTGTCTTGTCCCCAGGGTTCGATCTCATCTCCCTGGATACTAGCGGGGCGCAGGAAAAGGCGGACGCCATCGCAAGATCCATGGTGGAGGATTCAACTCCCGAGGGGGTGGCCTCCAAGAATAAAGGTCTAGATGCTCCTCCCGTGACTTTCGACCACCATAATGAGTCAGATGCTCCGCCAGCAACCTCCGTTCATCAGGATAAGGTTTCCTCGCGAACCTCGGACCGTCATGGGGCCTCGCCAGTTGCCGACCATCAAGAGGGTGCCTCAGCCCAGCGAGTGTTCTCCGATCGCCAAGACAGCTCGCCAGCCATCCCGGACCGCGTAAGTTCCGGCGAGGCCCTCAAGGATCTCCTTCAGGCCCTGGGGGTGGACCACGAACGGCGGCTCCTTGCGTCCTCGCCCCGGGAGACGATGAAGGGTGAGCTCTTGCGCCTCCTTCAGGCCGACTTGCCCCTAGATGTTCGCCGGGCCGCCGAGGAGGTCCTAGCCCGCCTCGATGTCCAGCAGCTCCTGCCGGGCACGAGGGCTTCCGTCGATGGACCTTTGTTCCTTGCCCACTTTGAGTTTCCCCTGAACCACGAAGGACGCCCCCACAACGTCAGGGTCACCCTCCAAGGGAAAAGTCCAGGTGCTGAGGGGCTCCTGCGGCTATTTTTCCTCCTGGAGTCGAACCATCTGGGGACGCTTGGGATCGAGCTCATCTTCAACGGGAGAAAAGTCAGCTGCACAACGCGGGCCAAGGACCAAGGTGCTTTGAGCTTCCTCCAGGAGCGGGCGGAGCATTGGCAAAGGCTGTTCGACGGGCTTGGCTATGAGCTCGTCCACCACCGCTTTCGCTTGGCCGAGGCTGGGGAAGACCATAAACTCAGCAGGGTCGATATTAAGGCCTAGGAGATGGGATGATGGCTGATAAGAAGGCTGTTGCCTTAGGCTACGATCCGGAAGTAGACATCGCGCCGAAAGTAATCGCCAAGGGAGATGGACGATTGGCGGAGAGGATCATCGCCATCGCCGAGGAGGAAGGCATCCCCCTTTACTCATCGCCTGACCTCGTTGCCTCCCTCATGAAGATCGATCTAGATGCTAACATTCCTCCAGAGCTTTACCGGGTAGTGGCCCAGGTGTTGGCCTTGGTCTACCGGCTCGATGGGGAATATGGGGCGAGGAGCGCCTTGCGGCGCCCCTCAAGCCAACCCTAACAGTCGCGGCAGGAACATGGGGATGACCGGAACGTAAGTGATGAGGAGGAGGATCGCCACTTCGGCCAGAATGAAGGGCCAAAGGTCAGGGACCACCTCTTCCAGTTTCAGCTGACCGATCCCGCAGGCTACAAACAGACAGGCTCCCAGAGGGGGCGTAATGAGCCCGATATTCAGGTTGATAGTCATAATCACCCCGAAGTGGAGGGGATTCACGCCCACGCTGATGGCCAACGGGGCCAAGATGGGGGCCAGGATGACCAGGGCTGCCCCGATGTCCATGAACATACCGACGAATAGCAGGAAGAGATTGATCAACAGCATGACAACATGGGGATTGGTGCTGATGGAGAGGACAAGCCGGGAAACCAGCTCTGGAATCCGCTCGCTGGCCAGGAGCCAGCCTAAAATCGAAGCCGAGGCCATGATCAGGAAGATCATCCCCATCACCGAAGAGGTGTGGAGGAGCATCCGGGGCAAGTCTTGGACTCTTAACGTCTTGAAGACGAAAAACCCTACCAGACAAGCATAAAGCACGGCCACCGCCGCGGCCTCCGTGGGTGTGAAGACCCCGCCGAGGATGCCTCCGAGGATGAGGACGGGCATGATGAGGGCCAGGAAGCTCTCTTTAAAGCTGGCCCAGATTTCCCCTATAGTTGCCCGCTTGTCGCCGATAGGGTAGTCTCTTTTTTTTGAGATGATCCCTGCCGGGATCATCAATGCCGCGCCGAACAGCAGCCCCGGCACCACGCCCGCCGCGAAGAGCCCGGCAATGGAAACGCCCATGATCGACCCGTAAAGGACCATGATGATGCTGGGGGGAATGATCGGTCCGATGACGGACGAAGCCGCGGTCACCGCTGCGGAAAAGGCGGTGCTGTAGCCAGCTTGGGACATGGCGGGGATCAGTATCGACCCTAACGCCGCGGTATCGGCCACCGCGGAACCGGTGATCCCGGCAAAAAAGACGCTAGCCAAAATGTTCACATGGGCCAGCCCCCCTCGCAAGTGTCCGACAAGGGTGTTGGTGAAGCCCACCAGGCGCTCGGTGATGCCGCTTTGGTTCATGATGTCCCCGGCCAGCATGAAAAAGGGCATGGCCATCAGGGGGAAAGAGTCGATGCCGGCGAAGAAGCGCTGGGGTATGAGCTTCAGCAAGATGGGGTTGTCAAGGCGAAGGAGACAAAGCAGGGCGGTGATGCCCAGGGTAAAACCGATGGGAGCGCCGATGAATAGAAGGGTTCCAAAAACGATGCCCATGAAGACGGCCATTTGATCATCCCCCTAACATGGGTTTTCCCCCGCTAGACTCTGATTGTCCCTGATTCTTGCCGAGGGAAGCAACGGTCGTGAGCAACAGCTGGATCAAGGTTAACCCGGCCGCTACCGGCACCGCCAGCAAGGGCCAAATCATGCTGATCCGCATCGCTGGGGAGACCTGGCGCCTGGCATCGAGGGCCATTTTCCATCCCTGTTTGCTCAGGACGTAGAGGTAATAAGCAATTAGGACCTTGACTAGGAAGCCAATCACCACCTGGAGAGGACGGGGCAGGCGGGTGACGAAAAACTCAACGCCGATATGTTCATCTCGTTTCAAGGCCAGGCTCATCCCCAAAAGCCCCATCCAGATCATGGTGTAGCGGGCCAACTCCTCCGTCCACCGCAGGGGGGAGTTGAACAGGTACCGGGAGAAAACACCGATGAGAACGGTGATGGTCATAAGGGCAACCATGATGATGGCTGGGTAGCCGATCAACTTATCGATCCGATCACTCAAGCTGCAGGCGATATTGGGTCTTTTTTCATCCACCGGTTTTCACCCCATTTTGGCAAGAGGGGGCCGAAGCCCCCTTAAGTTTCTTAGCGGAAGGCCTCCGCGGTGATGGCCTCCAATTCGGCTTCCGCTTCTTCAATGGCCTGCAGGAAGCGATTGGCCCACCTGAGGCCCTCCTCCCCGTAGGCCTCCTCCACGTAAGCCAACACCGCGGGAATGGCCAGATCGGCAAATTGGGCCCGCTCCTCGGGGCTAGGCATGTAAACGTCCAATCCTTGCTGCTTCAGGAAGGCGATTCCCCGGTCAGTGCCTTCCACGATCCTGTTGATTCCCCGTCCGGCCACGATGGCCACTTGGACCGCTTCCACGATGATGCGGCGCTGCTCTGGCGTGAGGGACCCGAGCCAATCGTTATTCATCAGCCACCAGTCGGTCCCGTACAAATGGTTCAGGAGGGTCACGTACTTTTGGACCTCAAACAGCTTGCCGTGGACAATGATGGGTACAGGATTGTGCTGGCCGTTGACGACCCCCGTTTGCAGGGAGGTATAAAGCTCGGCCCAGGCTATGGGGGTGGCTGCCCCGCCGAGGGCTTCGATCATCCTGATCTGAACCGGCACTTCCATGGTGCGGAATTTAATCCCCTTCATGTCCGCCGGTGTTCGGATGGGCCGCACATTATTAGTCAAGGCATAAAAGCCTCCTGCCTCGCAGACGCCCATCAAGCGAACCCCGGTGCGGGCCAAGATCTCATCCCTCAGTTCACTCAGGAAAGGACCGTCGTAGACTCGGTACGCGACGGCATGGGATGGAATGGCAAAGGGGATGTCAATGGCGCCGATCTCCGGTACAAACTGGGCAATGCCGCCGATGCTCGCGATGGTGCCTTGGATAATCCCCGACTGGACCAGCTCAAAGCGCTCTCGCTCCTTGCCCAGCGCTCCTGCGGGGTAAAGCTCAACAATGATTTCCCCGTTGGTCCGGCTCTCAACTAGATCCTTGAAGGTCACCGCCAAGGCATGTTCGTTGGCTTCGAAGGGTAGGGGACCATCGTCGTAGGCGAACTTGAACACCAAGGGTCCTGCACTTGCGATACTCGTCATCAACAACAGCGCGCACAACAGGACGATCATCTTCCTCGACATCACCAGTCCCTCCTTTAGTCTGGATAGCTGCCAATTTCCAGATTAGTGGATGTAAAGCTATAATTCATTTGAACAAAGGTAGATTCCTGCTATTTTGTCTAATAGGAGGAAACAAACTCTGGGGAGGAGAATACCAGCCTTGGATCTCAACGGAAGGGGGAGGCGGCATTGTACGACCTGTTAATTAAGGGCGGCACCATCATCGACGGCACAGGAACTCCCGGGTTCACCGGCGATGTCCTAATCGATGAAGGCCAGATTCTCGCTGTCGGAAAACTAACCGCGGCGGCCAAGAGAGTCATTCAAGCCGATGGCTTAGTCGTTGCCCCGGGCTTCATCGATGCCCACAGCCATTCGGATCTGAAGCTGTTCACCGATCCCTTGGCCAAGGAAAAGATTTTGCAAGGAATAACCACCGAAGTCCTCGGTCAAGACGGCTTAGGAGTAGCCCCTGTGCCCGACTCGGCCGAAGAACTGCAAAGCTTTGTCGAGCCCCTGCTAGGGTCCCTGGACGGCTGGGAGTGGCGGTCTGTCGGCGAATACTTGGACGCCCTGCAAAGGGCTAAACCCGCGGTCAACGCCTGCGTCCACGTCCCCCACGGAACAATCCGCATGGCCGTCATGGGGCTCGGGGCCAGAGGGGCCGCCGACGATGATCTATCCGCCATGGCCTCCCTCATCAGGCAGGGGATGGATGAAGGAGCCATCGGCCTTTCCACAGGGCTCATCTACGCCCCTGCGGCCTTTAGCAACCGCCGGGAGCTTGTTGCCCTCTGCCAGGCCGTGGCTGAGAAAGACGGCATCTTTACCATCCACATGCGAAGTGAATCCACCGGCGTCATCGAAAACGTTCAAGAGACCATCGAGATCGGCCAAGAGTCCGGGGCCAGGGTCCACATCTCCCACCATAAGGTCTCCGGCATGGCCAACTGGGGAAAATCAAAGGAAACCCTGGGCCTCATGTCCATGGGACGGGCCGGAGGCCAGGAGGTCACCTGCGATCTTTATCCTTACACCGCCGGATGCACCATGCTCCGCACCCTGCTTCCTCCCTGGTCCCTTGAGGGGGGAACCGGGGGGCTGCTCCGTTACCTCGCCGATCCTTCGGCCCGATCCCTCATCAAGGAGGACCTGCAAAGGGGCCTTCCGGGCTGGGATTCGGTGGCCCGGGCCATCGGCTGGGGGAACATCTTGGTCACCAACGTCAGCCCTTACCAAGGACAGGAGCTTGAGGGACTCTCCTTAGCCCAGATCGCAAAGATCATGGGCAAAGATCCTATCGATGCTTTAATGGACCTGCTCCTCATCGAGCAAGGCCAACCTTCCATGATCACTTTCCAGCAGGATGAGGAGGACATGAACAGGATCATGCGCTATCCCTATTCGGTCTTCTGCACCGACGGCATCATCATGGGCGGGAGGCCCCATCCGCGGCTGTACGGAAGCTTCCCCCGGGTGCTGGGGCATTACGTGCGGGAGCGGGGGCTTCTCTCCCTGGAGGAAGCCATTCGGAAGATGACTTCGCTGCCAGCCAGGATCCTAGGCTTCGACGACATCGGCCGCATCCGCGTTGGGGCCGCGGCGGACATCACCATCTTCGATCCCGACCGCGTCATCGACAAGGCCACCTACGATGATCCAAAGCAGCATCCCGAAGGGATCAACTGGGTCATCGTCGGGGGCCAGGTCGTCGTCGAGGAGGGCGAGCATACTGGCAGGCGATCTGGGCGTGTTCTTAGGAAAGCCCCATAAGCCCCCAATCTTCTGCCTACCGGGCCATCCCCGACCACCTGGCAGTTCTTGATCACACCGGTGGCCTTTGCCGCCATGATTCCTGAAGCACCGTAGACAGTTCAAGACACAGATCGTCATTTTTCCCGGATTGTGGACCGAAATTTCGCATCCCCGGCAGGAATTGTAACTCCGGGCACGAAGAACTAGCATGCAACAGCACACACTTTCACAAGGGAGGGGCAGTTGTTGAAGAAGGTTACTTGGATTTGGACGATCGTACTGGTACTCATGGCAAGTGTGTTGGTTGGGGCGGAGTCGCGGGAGTATGATATTGTCATCGTCGGCGGCGGAGGGGCCGGGCTGTCGGCCGCGGTAGAGGCCAGCAGCGCAGGGGCTAGCGTAGTAGTGTTGGAGAAAATGCCTTACCTTGGGGGTAGCAGCCTTCTTTGTGGTGGAGGGCTTGCTTTTGCGGGAACGGATATGCAAGCTGAGGAAGGCGTCGAGGATTCAAACGAAGACCTTTTCAACGAACTGATGGAAGTTGGCGGGTACCAAAATGATCCTGCTCTAGTCCAGGCTTATATCGCTCACCAGCTGGACACCTATTACTGGCTGAAAGATCTCGGCGTGATCTACAATTTCCTTGAGACTGGCGGGGGAATGAAGATCCGCCGGATGCACCGGGTCAAGCCAGCACAGCTCATCGATACCCTCGCGAAAGCAGCGAAGGCGAATGGTGCCACCATCCTGACCAATGTGGCCGGCAAGAGGCTCGTTCGCGACTCGGCCACCAATCGGGTCACCGCCGTCATTGCGGAAGAGGACGGCAAAGAGGTAGTCTTCACTGCCCGCAAAGGCGTCATTCTCGCCACAGGCGGCTTCAGTCTGAACCCCGAGCTCCTCGGCAAGTTCGTCCCGGCAATGGCTAATGCCAAGGCCACCGTAGGACCGGGCAGCCACGGCGACGGTCTCCTGATGGGATGGGCACTGGGAGCCGATCTGAAGGATATGCCCTACATCAAAGCCACCTATGGTCAGTATCCTGAGGGGAACAATCCCAATGCCCGGGAAATGGTTTACTATGCAGGGGCCATCATCGTGAACAAGGCTGGCGAAAGGTTTGTCGATGAGTCCATCAACTACAAAGCCATCGGGGATGTGGCCCTCCTGCAGGATGATGGCGTCACCTACCAGATCTACGATGAAAAGATCCGGCAGTATGCCCACGAGACTAGGACCCGCATGGGCATCCTGGAAGGGGAAGGCATGGTTTGCGAGGCTGACACCTTAGAGGAGCTGGCCGCTAAAGTTGGCATCTCCCCGTCCGGGCTCGTGGCCACCGTCGAAGAGTACAACAAGAGCATCAAACAAAACGGGTATGACACCAAGTTCAACCGCACCGGCCTTGCTGCGGGAGTAGGGGACCTTCTCACCATCGACGAGCCTCCCTACTACGCATTCCCGTCGACGGGCGTCATCCTTGGCACCTACTGCGGTTTGGCCATCAACGACAAGGCCCAGGTGATCGATGTTTTCGGAGAGCCGATTGACGGCCTCTATGCAGCGGGCGAGGTCACCGGCGGCTTCCATGGTTCTGGCTACATGTCCGGTACCGCACTGGGCAAAGCGGTCATCTTCGGTCGCATTGCTGCTAAAGAGTTGACCAAGAACTAAGCACCGATCCTCGGAGCTGCCCGTCGGGGCAGCTCCCCATCCCTGTTGTATCTTACGTTGTGAATAGCTCTAGACGCGAGCAAAGCCCGCCCCTAAGGGATCGGGCTTTGTCGTTGGGCCCGGATACTGTTGATGGCTAGTTGGAGCCTAAGTACGCATTGTCCTTTCCATTATTGCAGTAGGACCCGTGGAAGAAAAAGGGTCAATTGAGGAGCCTTGTGATACACCCGTTTGGATTGGGATCGACCAGTCGGGTCTTCTTATGGGTGCATCGGGAGGGCCATCAACCCAAACCGACCCGCTTTATCCTCCTTGCCAAGATCGTCGCCCCAACTACTTTCAAGGCCTCTCCGGGAAGGAAGGGAAGCACCCCTGCCACTAGCCCCTGCCTTAGGGAGAACCCTGCAACCATTGAGAGCTGCACTAGACCAAGCCCATAGACCACCACCAGCCCTGCCGTCATGAATAAGAGACTCCTCCGGAAGGAAGCTTCCGGGTTTCCTTCCCACAGCCTGCCGATGATGTAGGCGCCAAGGACGAATCCCCAAAGATACCCGCCCGTTGGTCCGAAGAGCGCACCCGCTCCACCCGCGAACACGGGGAGGCCAACCAATCCCAGCAGCAGGTAGATCCCTTGACTGAGGGCCCCGGGGGCACCCCCAAGCAAGGCTCCAGAAAGCATTACACCGATGGTCTGGCCTGTGACTGGTACGGGGCTAAAGGGCAAAGGAAGGCGAACGAAAGACAGCGCCGCGGTGACTACTGCCATGAGAGAAATAAGGAGCATTTTTCGGGGCGACAAAGGAGACTTCATGATAACCCTCCTGCCGACAGCGTCGAAAAAAACTGCTAGTCTCTTTTCGCCATTTAGTCGTAGAGTCCTGCGACCAGGAGGAAATGCAAAACATCGCGGGTTGCTGAGGGAGGATACCCGGGGAAGTGGATACTGCACGGTGTCCGAACCTACTTGTACGGATCCCACCACTACCCCTGGCCGTCAGTCAAGTGCAACCGCCCATCGAATAGATCACCCGGCGTTTCGAGGAGGCAAAATCTCTTTCTCAGCAGGAAACCAGGATTGGATGGAGAATACCGAACCAACAACTAAATCTCGCGGACCACTGGGGGAGCTCAAGAGCTTGGGCTGAGAACAGGACGCGGTGAAGTCCTGGTACCCTTTGAACCTGCATCCCGGCATTGCCGGTCTGGGTAATTCCAGCGGAGGAAAGTGGTGCAAGTTTGAACTACCGTCTTCCTACTGGAAGGCGGTATTTTGCCTTAACAGCGGTCCTGCGAGGCAGGAGGGAGATAAATGAGAAACGTCCATCAACTCACGCTCATGGGCCTGCTCGTGGCCGTCGGCACCCTATCGGCCCACCTCATCTGGTTCCCGGCGGGGATCGCCAAAGCCTTTCCCGTCCAACACGCGATCAACGTCATCGCCGGCGTTATCCTGGGACCTGTTCCCGCGGTAGTGACTGCCCTGGCCATCGGGATCCTGCGCAACATTTTGGGAACGGGCACGCTCATGGCTTTCCCCGGGGGGATGATCGGCGCGTACCTGGCTGGCCTTTTCTACCGGCGAACGGGTCAAACATGGGGCGCGGTCGTCGGTGAAATCCTAGGCACAGGCCTTGGCGGCGCCCTAGGCGCCTTTCTCCTGGCCCGGTTCATCCTCGGCCAGGACGTCGCGACCTTTTTCTTTGTCATTCCCTTTGCTATTAGCTCGGGAGCTGGAGCCATCCTCGCCTACTCGATCTTAACGATCTTAAGGAGAAAGAAGTAATGACTCAGATACTAAGAGCAAGACGGGGAGAGATCACCCCGGAGATGCAAGCCATCGCCGCCGATGAAGGTCTCAGTCCCGAAGAGATCCGGGGGAAGGTTGCCCAGGGGCTGATCGTTATCCCCAAGAACAAGAGGCGAAACACAAGACCCGTTGGCATTGGTTCTCCCTTGCGGACCAAAGTCAACGCCAACGTCGGCACCTCCGTCGACTGGCCCCATGCGGACGTTGAAGTGGCCAAGGCCAAGATCGCCTGGGAGGCCGGTGCGGACACGATCATGGATCTTAGTACGGGCGGGGATCTCTTCCGGATCCGTCAACAGATCCTCCAGGAGATCCCCCTCCCGTTAGGCACCGTACCCGTCTATCAAGCCATGGTCCAGGCTCGGGAAGAGGGCCGCCCGGTAGTTGACATAACCACCGATGAGATCTTCCAGACCATTGAAGTCCAGGCTGAGGAAGGAGTCGACTTCGTCACCGTCCACTGCGGCCTTACTCGAAAGGCCCTTCAACACCTCCAACGGGAAGGCCGCGTGACCGACATCGTCAGCCGGGGCGGAGCCTTCCACGCGGGCTGGATGCTCCATAACGATGCGGAAAACCCCCTCTATGAGCACTACGATCGTCTGCTGGATCTGGCCCTTGAATACGACCTGACCTTAAGCCTGGGGGATGGTATGCGTCCCGGCTCCCTGGCCGATGCTACCGATCGGGCCCAAGTGCAGGAACTAATTACCCTGGGGGAGCTTGTCCAGCGGGCCTGGGAGCGGGGCGTGCAAGTGATGGTGGAAGGCCCCGGCCACCTTCCCCTCGATCAGGTAGAGCTCAACATCAAACTGCAAAAGAGCCTCTGCCAAGGCGCCCCCTTTTATGTCCTGGGGCCGTTGGTGACCGACATCGCCGTGGGCTACGACCATATCGCAGCCGCCATCGGCGGAGCCCTAGCCGCCGCCTTTGGAGCCGACTTCCTGTGTTATGTGACCCCCGCCGAGCACATTGGACTTCCGAGCAAAGAAGATGTCCGCCAAGGGGTCATGGCCGCGCGCCTTGCCGCCCACGCGGGGGACCTGGTCAAAGGCCAACGGGCCGCCTGGGAGTGGGATCGAAAGATGGCCCAGGCGCGCAAGGCCCTGGACTGGGATGAACAGATCCAATTGGCCCTTGATTCGCCCTTGGCCGCGGAGCTTCGCCGAGCGAAAAACCCAAGCTCCCAGGAGAACTGCTCCATGTGCGGGCCCTATTGCGCCATGCGCCTGGTCGATGAGCATTTGAAGGAGAGATGACCTTGGACTTTACTGTACGGGCGGCCTTGGCCCTGGAAAACCTCCGGGCCAAACGCCCCCTCATCCATCACATCACCAACCTGGTCACTATTAATGACTCGGCCAATGCCATCCTGAGTCTGGGGGCCTTGCCCATCATGGCCCATGCCCTCGAGGAAGTCCCCCAGATCACGAGCAAAGCTGGGGCCCTGGTGCTAAACACCGGCACCCCCACTCCCGGCGCCTTCCAGGCCATGCTGGCTGCGGGAAAATGCGCCAATGACCTTGGCATCCCCGTCATCCTCGACCCGGTAGGCGTTGGCTCATCGTCCCTCCGCCGGCAGGGGGTCGCATCCCTCTTGGAGAACCTAACCTTCACTGCCATTCGGGGAAACCTGGCCGAGATCCAGTTCATCGTCCACGGCCATGGCGACCTCGTCGGGGTTGAAGCGGGAGGGGACCTAGACCTGCCTGGCCGCATCGCCTTGGCCAAGGAAGGCGCTCGCTCCCTAGGAACGATCGTGGCCATCACCGGCCCCCGCGACGTGGTCGCCGGCTCCAAGGAAACATACCTCGTCGTCAACGGCCATCCCCTCCTTCGCCGGGTCACCGGCACCGGCTGCATGGCAACTTCGGTCCTTGCCGCCTTCCTAGCCGTTGAGGGAGGACCCCTGGCGGCAGCGGCAGCCTTGGCCTTCTACGGCCTTGCCGGGGAGAGGGCCGCCCAAAGGGCGAAGGGACCGGGAAGCTTAAAAACCGCCCTCTTTGATGAACTGTACAACCTGGCGCCGAAGGATGCAGACCAGTGCCGGGTGGAAAGGAGAGACTAAACATGTGGCAACAGGAAGAAAAGCTCCAGCCGGGGATGACGCGCCGGCTCGTCAGCGGGGACAAGCTCATGCTCGTCAAGATGGAAATTGACGTGGGGACACCAATTCCCTCCCACAGCCATCCCCATGAGCAAATCAGCTATATCGTCGCCGGGGAAGCTGAGTTTACCATCGGGGATGAAGTCAGGACCATGAAAGCAGGGGATGTTTGCCTAGTCCCAGGGAATGTCCCCCACAGCGTGAAGGTGCTCCGCAAGCTGACTGTTCTCGATTGCTTTAGCCCGCCTCGGGAAGACTTCCTCAAGGAGGGATGATCATGAAGCCCATCATTGCCCTGACCATCGCCGGCTCCGATTCGGGAGGCGGTGCAGGCATCCAAGCTGACCTGAAGACCTTCTCGGCCCTTGGGGTTTACGGCACATCCGCGATCACCGCGGTCACCGCCCAAAACACCCTCGGCGTTCAAGGCTACGTGGAGCTGCCTCCGGAGTTCGTCGGGGAGCAGGTCGACTCCGTCCTCTCGGACATCGGCGCCCATGGCGTTAAAACCGGCATGGTGGCCAGCTCCCCCATCATCCGCGTCATCGCCGACCGGATGGCTAAGTACCAGGTAAACAACCTAGTTGTCGATCCAGTCATGGTTTCCGCCACCGGCCATCACCTCCTGGCTGAAGATGCTAAGGAATCCCTCCTGAAGGAGCTCTTCCCCTTGGCGTACCTGGTCACTCCCAACCTGCCGGAGGCGGAAGCTATCACCGGCGATGCCATTACCACCCTCAAAGATATGTACGCCGCGGGAGAAAAAATCTTAAAGCTTGGACCTTCAAACGTCCTCGTCAAAGGCGGCCACCTTCCGGGGGATGAAGTCATCGACCTGCTAATGGGCTCTATCGGCACTTACGAGTTCAAGGCTCCCCGGATCGAGACAACCAACACCCATGGGACCGGCTGCACCTTCGCCTCGGCCATCACCGCGTACTTGGCCAAGGGTGAAGACTTAGCAACCGCGGTCGGGAAAGCAAAGGAATACGTCACCAAGGCCATTGCCTTCGCCTTGGATATCGGCCAGGGCAGCGGTCCAACCCACCATTTCTGGAACTTCTGGAGGGACCAAGATGAAGGTTGATTATACCCTCTACGCGATCACCGACGATGCAATGGCTCCCGAGCTTCTTCCCCGGGCCGTCGAGGAGGCCATTCTAGGCGGTGCGACCATCGTTCAACTTCGCAAGAAGAACATCACCACCCGGGAGTATCTCCACCTTGCCCAGGCGGTGAAAGAAGCAACCGACCGGCATGGGATTCCCCTGATTATCAACGATCGCCTCGACATTGCCCTCGCCGTCGATGCCGCGGGGCTCCACGTGGGGGATGACGACCTGCCCGTCGATGTAGCCCGCCGCCTCTTAGGACCAACCAAGATTCTCGGCGTCTCCGCGGACAGCCCAGAAAAAGCCAAGACCGCTGAGGCCCAGGGTGCAACTTACCTTGGCGTCGGCGCCGTCTATCCCACCCCCTCCAAGGCCGATGCTGGCCTTCCTATTGGCCTTTCGGGCCTCAGCCAGGTGATCCAGGCCGCCTCCCTGCCGGTCGTGGCCATCGGCGGCATCAACCTCGCCAACTGCTATGAAGTGCGAAAGCAAGGGGCCGCGGGGATGGCGGTGATCTCGGCCCTCTTTGGCGCCCCCGACATCAAAAGCGCAGCTGCCGAGCTGCGCCGAGCTTGGGATGGGATCCAATGACGGGCCTTAGGGAAATCGGCGAGTTTGGCTTGATTAGGCTCTTAACTGACCATAACCTGCCGCATCCCCAGGTGATCCTGGGCCCCGGGGATGATGCGGCTGTCCTGTCCATTGGCGATCGGTGGGTGCTCTACACCACCGATATGCTGATTGAAGATGTCCATTTCACCCTCAGGACCACCACTCCCTACCAGCTCGGTCAAAAGGCCTTGGCGGTGAATCTGAGCGATATTGCCGCGATGGGGGGCCAGCCCACCTTTGCCGTTGTCTCCTTGGGACTGCCTCCAAACACCTCGACCGAGTTCGCCGAGGAGCTTTACCGGGGGATGGCCTACATGGCCCACACCCATGGGGCCCGGATAGTGGGGGGGGATACGGTGAAGAGCTCAAGCCTGATCATCAATGTTGCCCTCCTCGGGGAGACCGAACCGGGCCATGCGGTCCTTCGCAATGGCGCAAGGCCCGGCGATGTCATCTGTGTGACCAACACCCTTGGAGACTCCGCAGCGGGCCTTGCCCTCCTTTCAGCCAACATGCCTGGCCCCACGGAGAAGCATCTAGTTCCCCAGCCCCGGGTGAAGGAAGGCAGGCTCCTCGTTGGCTTGGCCACGGCCATGATCGATCTATCCGATGGCCTCGCGGGGGATCTGGCCCACATTTGCGCCCGAAGCGGCGTTGGGGCCAAGATTAAGAAGGAGCTTCTACCCATTTCGGAGGAGGTGCTCCGCACAGCTGAGGCTTTGAACCAAGATCCCATCCAATGGGCCCTGAGGGGGGGAGAAGACTTTGAGCTCCTATTTACCGTTCCCCCAGGTAAAGTACCTTCCAAGATCGGTCCGAGCACCGTCCATCCCGTCGGGGAGATCGTCGCCGAGCCGGGTATTAAGCTGATCGATGGGGAGACTATGACCGTCATCGAGGGCGCTTATGATCATTTCCGACTAGGGGATAGTTGACAAAACAGTACTTGTATTTGTGAACACTTTCATGTTACAGTATTTATAGGTGAAAGCAACCGCGGTCACATCATTGGGGGGGAATCCTATGCTGGTTGTTCTAACAGGGAGCGCCATATCTCCGTTTTCCCCATTTGATATGTGGGAAGGACGCCCCCTGGCCGCGTTTTTGACCCGCCGATTCTTTAATGATGACCCGGTGGGTTTTTATCGTTTCTACCGGGAAGTGCTCCTGCAGGAAACTCAGCCGACTCCCATCCACCAGGCCCTAGCCCAATCCAAGGCTTTCGTAATTACGGAGAACATCGATGGGCTCCACCGGAAGGCAGGCAGTCCCACCATCGAGCTTTTTGGGAGCGTGAATGAGCTTTATTGTCCCGACTGCCACAGTCGTTATCCCTCTTTCCTAGTCCTCGACGGGCTGCCTTTGTGTTCGTTGTGCTATCAGCTTCTCCATCCTAATCTTGTCCTTGAAGG
>LSQX01220593.1_pt1 | contig 17536 bp, 14 predicted proteins | sample 654561 | NCBI WGS metagenome assembly LSQX01 (sample SAMN04489861, study PRJNA283612) | anaerobic digester metagenome | isolation source: 4 biogas reactors fed with cattle manure at either 37C or 55C with and... | place: Denmark: Kongens Lyngby | collected 2014
TGCGACCATTGCCATGTAGTCGCGCTTCGCCTGCAGATCGTGCTCTTGTCTCGCCATGGCTGCCCCCAACCACAACCTGCGATGCGCTTTCAGTCCCCCCGTGGAGGTATAACGCGGCTGCGCACGAAACTGTTACTCGCTCCACTTCGACCTGTGACACTTCTCGACGAAGGTGCAGATGGCCTTCAATTCTGCGGGAGGATCCTCAAATGACGGGCGCGGAAGCACTCATCAGTCAACTCAAGGCGCGCGAAGTACCGTTCATCTCCATGCTGTGTGGAAACGGCACCGAAGCGATCATTGACGCCGCCGGCGCCGCGGATCTGCCGCTCATACACACCCGCAACGAACAGGCTGCAAGCTATCTCGCCGAAGCCTACGCAAAACTCACCCGCCGCGTGGGAGTCTGCGTCGTCTCCAGCGGCATCGCGCACGTCAACGGCATGGCCGGCCTGCTCAACGCCCACTACGATGCCACGCCGATGCTGCTTATCACGGGGCACAATGAGTCTCATACGCTCCACCGTGGCGGCTTTCAGGACATTGATCATATTGCCATGTGTGAGTCCTTCTGCAAGCACGCCGAGCAGGTGGATCGGCCCGAGCGGATTCCGCAGGCGATAGCCGAATGTTTCCACGCCGCGACCACAGGCCGCCCCGGCCCAACGCACCTCACGATCCCCCGCGACATCCTCCGCGGCCAGATCGCGGACGATCTGCCGATGCCATCGCTGGGCAGGCGCGGAAAGGTCGAGCAATCCGCTGCGCCGCTGCAGCAGGACGCTGCTCGCGCCGCCCAGATGATCGCTGAGGCCAGGAAGCCACTGATCGTCGCCGGCGGAGGGTGCTTCTACGCCGATGCGGGGGCTGAGCTGCTGGAACTGGCTGAGCTGACGGGCGCGCCGATTGTGACGCCGATCTGGGACCGGGGCGTCATCAACGAGCCGACCGACTACTTCATGGGCGTAATCGGCGCAGCCTCCGGCGAGCCACCTCTGCTGGAGGAGGCGGATCTGCTCGTCATCGCGGGTGCGGACGTAGACTACCGCCTCCGCTACATGGACCGCCCGCCGCTGCGTGACGACCTGAAGGTCATTCGCATAGACGTGGATGCTGGACGTCTCTACCAGGCGATAGCGCCGGATATCGCGCTGCTGGGCGATCCGAAGAGCACCTTCGCGGCGATCGCGGAGGCGTACGATGGCGAGGCGCATCAGGAGTGGCTCTCGCAGGCGCAGGAGATGCACGCCGACTTCTACTCCGCGTGGAATGAGCGACCGGCTGCCCCGGAGGGAGCGATGGTCGGGTGGGACATCGCCCGGGCGGTGGCGCAGGTGCTCGATGAACAGACGATCCTCGCGGTGGATGGCGGCAATATCGGCCAGTGGCTGCACATGACGCTCTGCCGCAACTCCTACCCGGAGGCGCTGCTGACCTGCGGGGCCTCGGGCGTGATCGGCTACGGCGTCCCCGGCGCGATGGCGGCAAAGCTGGCCTTCCCCGACCGCAGGGTGTTGCTGGTGACCGGCGACGGCTCGCTGGGCTTCTGCATCCCGGAGCTTCAGTCGGCGGTGCGTCACAACACTCCGCTGGTAGTCGTGGTAGCGGATGACGAGGCGTGGGGCATCGTGGTATCGGGGCAGAAGCAGCGCGGGGCGGCATGCCTTGCGAGCGAGCTTGGCGAATGCGGCTGGGCGCAGACGGCGATGGGCTTCGGCGCGCGCGGCGTGCGCGTCGAGGCTGCGGACGACATCGCGCCCGCCATCGAGGACGGCTTCGCCTCCGGCCAGCCGACGCTGGTGGAGGTGCCGCTGGCGATCCTTGGCCCCTCGGAGTGCAGGCCGTAGGCGCAGCGCGGGGCTGTGCGCATCACCGATGGCGACGACGGCGTTACTGTTCCTCCAGGGGGGTGAGGTAGTCGTTAAGGCGCGCGCCCTGCGACACGTTACGACCGTCATGTGCGACGGGCGCCCTCGCCCGTCGGTCGTTCTGCATACCGAGTAATTACGACACACGCACAGGAGTGTGCGTGTCACGGAACTGCGACGGCGCCGTTGTCGTTCCTCTCGAGGGGGTGAGGTAGTCGTAACGACACACGCACAGGAGTGTCCGTGTCACGGAACCGCGACGACAACGACTTCACGACCAACGACACAGTCCCGCCCGTGGGCGGGAGGGGGCCAGCCTCTCCAACGACTGCCGATTCCGGATTGCCGCGCCCCCTCCCCTACTCCGCCACCAGCAGCACCGGCTTCCAGACGCCTCCCGCGCCGGAGCGATCCTCCACCTCCACCACCACCGTGTTCGCCTCTCCGATGCGCGCTGCGTCCGTGAACTCCATCGCGAACGGGGTGGTCCAGTCGTCCGGGTTCACGAACGCGTGCATGCCGACAAGTTCGCCATTCACCCAGACCGTCGCGCCCTCATCCACCGCGCCGAAGAGCAGGTAGAGCCTCCGCCCGCGCAGCGCCTCGGGCACCTCGAAGCTCACGCGGTAGAACGCCAGGCCATCGTAGTCCCTGCCATGCTCCTCGCGCCATGCCGCGCCAACAGGCTGCTTCTCCCACGCGCTGTCCACGCGCACATCCAGCCAGTCCGTCGCATCCAGCGCCGGGTCGAACCACCGCTGATCGCGCCCGACCTCCTCCGGGTCCCAGCGCAGCTTCCACTCCGTCGGAAGCGTGCTGATGACCTCGCGGCCCCGGAGCTCCTCGGTCGGCCAGACCTCCCAGTACCGCCGCTCCAGCCACGGCAGCAGCACGAGGTTCGCGACGTTCGTGTCTTCCAGCCCATTGCGGAACTCATTGAGCCGCGCCATCGCGTTGATCTGCGCCGCCACGCCCTCAAGGCCGGAGGCCTCGGCGAACACGCGCGACACCTCCGCGGTCAAGCGCGCGTGCTCGAGGCCCTGGAGCAGGAACGCCACGCGGTCGGCATAGACACCGGCTCCCTCGGTGGCCTGAACCGCCTGCCCGAGCAGTCGCGCGCCCTCGGCGAACATCTCCGGCGTCCAGAGTTCGTGCATGATGGGGATGTATTCATGCCAGCCGCCGTGCAGATGCGGTGAGATCGTCTTCGACTGCGCAGCCCAGTGGTCGAAGTAGGCGCGCACTTGCTCCGCCGCCGGGCCGAAGCCGGAGTAGTACTCGGCCAGCACCGTCTGCGGGTCGGCGTCGGGCGTCGCATGCAGGCGGCCGAGCATGTACAGGTTCGGGCCCTGCGTGCCCCACATAGCGGTGAGCGAATCGAAGTCCGTGCCGATCATCCCATGCTGCGCGGCGAAGCTGAACTCGCGGCCGAACTCCTCTGCGAAGATGTGCGGCATGTTGTGGCCGTAGAGGAAGTAGTTGGGGCGCAGCAGCAGCCGCGCGCCAGCGTCGTTCCAACCCTGCCACTCTGCCCGCCGCTCCGCCAGCACCTCCGGGTCCTCCGGGAAGCGCACCGCCGGCACGTAGCCAATGATGATGTTCTCATTGAGCCTCGTCTCCACCGGCGGCTGGCGGTAGTTGCCGTAGGCGTAGCCGAAGACCATCGCATCCGGATCGTGCTCGCGCGCGAGTTCCTGTACCGCGAGGTAGAACTTCGCGTAGCGATCCGAGAGCGAGCCGAGGCCCGGGTTCCAGCGGAACTCATTGGTCGGCAGCGTGGTGAAGTTCTGATACGACTGCTGCACGCGGTTCGCGAAGTCTTCGCCGGGGTCTGCCACGTCCCACGCGAGGCACGTGTCGCAGATGCACAGGCCGGCGGTGTCGTTCTCGCAGCAGTTGACGTTCACGGGGCCATCCGGCTGCTGCTGTCGGCGCTCCCACCACTCGTCCACGATCTGCCGGTGGAGAGCCGGTTCGGCGACCGACATCGAGATGTATTTCGGGTGCGCGAGCGGCTCGCGTTTGCCGTTCGGGAGCAGGTTGAAGAACTCAGGATGCGTCTCCCCGAAGCGCTCCCAGTAGGTCGTGAACGCGTGCCCGTAGGTCAGTTGCACACTGCTGCCCATGCGCATCCGGCGCAGCCACACACGCTCATCATGCTGCGCGCGCTTGTAGTACTCGGACTCCATCGTGCCTTCGGGCGAGGTCTTCGCGAAGTTCGACATCGCGCTGCGCAGGTTCCGCTGGAGCATCCGCGGATGGCCGGAGCGATCGGCTTCGGCGATGGTGATCATCTCGACCTCCGGCACGTGAGTGCCAAGCTCGCCCGGCCAGAGCCAGCGCACGCCGAGGTCCTGCTCCAGCAACTCATAGGTCGCCCAGAGGCTCCCCGCCCAGACCGGCGCGTAAAGCTCATAGCCGCTCCTGTCGCTGCCGGCGAGGTAAAGGTCACCGTCTACGGTGCGGATCACCCAGCCTTCGGGGGGAAGTGCGGCAAGGTCGATCCCGGCCCCGGCGGCAGCCTGCGTCGCGCCAATGAAGACGCGCGGTGAGGCGACATCGCCCGCCTCGCTCTCGCGCACGATGGGCAGCGTGGCGCCGGAGGCAAGCTGAACGTGCGCCTGAAGCTCCTCGGCGGCGTAGCGGACCACGTGGACGGGGCTGTCGGGAGTGACGATGGTAGCGACGGGCTGGCCGTCGCGGGCGAGCGTGACGTCGGCGACACCGCAGCCGGTCAGCACGAGACAGAGCATCAGCGCGATCAGCGATCGGGTCATGAGCGGCACCTCCGGACGGATCTGCACCAGCGAGAGTGATTTCGCCGCGTGAGGGGTGGCGGCCTTTCGGAGTGCGCACACTCCCGCGCGTGACCGGGTGCGTCACGCCGACGGGGACGATCAACAGAGAGCGGCTTGGCGGGGTACAAGCCCCCGCCCTACAACGGCAGGTTACGCGTGAAGGCCCCGCTCAACTTTCGGCGAACTATTGTCTGTGCGAGCAGCTTCTCCAGAGGGCGTGACCTACGATGGGCGTTGGCTATGAGATCGATCTTCAGCCGATCCGCAGCGGCTTCGACGGCGAGACCTGCTGGGTCCATGCGCGTGGTGGCGCGATTCCCGGTGCGGGAGAGGCTGGCGCTCCGGCTATCATCGTGACGATGCAGAAGCTACTGCTCACCGGCAGCGATGTCTTCTACGCGATCAATGACATGCGCAGCGACGACACGGGCGCCAGCTGGAGCGGGCCGACGCCGCATGAGGGGCTGGGGCGCTGGGATGCAGGCGACGGTGTCACCGGGGGAATCTGCGACTTCACGCCCGCATGGCATACCGCGACGCAGACGCTCCTCGGCACCGGTCATACCGTCTACTACCGCGATGACGCGGGGCCAATGCGCGTGCGGCCCAAGCAAGCCGCCTACTCGGTCTACGATCAGCGCACCCGCTCCTGGTCGCAGGCGAAGTTCCTCGTGATGCCCGACGAGATGCGCTTCCGCACCGCCGGAGCGGGCTGTGTGCAGCGCTACGATCTCGCGGATGGCAGCATCCTGCTCCCGCTGAGCTACCGGCCGGATTACGAGTCGGTGCATAGCGAGACCATTGTTTCGCGCTGCAGCTTCGACGGCGAGGCGCTGGAGCTGATGGACCTCGGAAGCTCGCTCGCCTGCGAGGACCCACGTGGCTTCGGCGAGCCATCGATCACGCGCTTCGACGGGCGCTATTTCCTGACGCTGCGCAATGATGTGCGGGGGTATGTCACCTCAGGCAGCGACGGCCTGCACTTCCCCCGACCGGTCCCATGGCGCTTCGATGATGGCGAGGAGCTTGGCAACTACAACACGCAGCAGCACTGGCTGACGCACGCGGACGGACTCTTCCTCGTGTATACGCGGCGGGGGCTGGAGAACGATCACGTCTTTCGCCATCGCGCGCCGCTGCTGGTCGGACAGGTGGACCCGGAGCGGATGTGCGTGATCCGAGAGACCGAGCGCGCTGTGGTGCCCGAGCGGGGCGCTCGACTGGGGAACTTCGGCGTCTGCGACGTAACTGCCGACGAGAGCTGGATCATCGCCGCCGAGTGGATGCAGCCGCCCGGCTGCGAGCAGTATGGCTCGGACAACACCATCTGGGCGGCCCGGGTGCTGTGGGATTGACCTGATGCGCTGAAACGCGCAGCAAAGCCGCAGGGCGAAGGGAATGCGACGCACGTGGGGAACTCCCGCGTTGCGCCGCAGCTACCGACCTGTCGCGGGAGGCCATGATGTCCACACTAACCGCCGGAGCCGCTCAGCTTGATATCACCCCGGGCCTTGGCACCCATATCTGCGGCTATTTCCACGATCGCCGCGCGAAGGATATCCTCGATCCGCTCCATGCCAAAGCAATCGCCATCTCCAACGGTGACACCACGCTCGGCTTCGTGATCTGCGACCTGATCGCCATCCCTGCTTCGATCGTGCAGGAGGCGAAGGTGCTCATCAGCGAACGCCATGCGATCCCGCCGGAGAACGTGCTGATCGCCGGCACCCACACGCATACCGGGCCGGCAATCGTCGGTGCGCTCTGCACGCCGAAGGAGGAGGGCTACGGCGAGTGGGTGGTGCCGCGCATCGCGGACGCATTCAGCCTCGCGATGGAGCGCATGCAGCCAGCGCAGTTCGCGCACGCATCCGGCTCCTGCCCCGGCGAGGTGCACAACCGCCGCTGGCACATGAAGGACGGCTCTGTGCGGATGAACCCGGGCTACCAGAACCCGGATGCGATCCGGCCCGCAGGCCCGACTGATCCACAGCTTGGGCTGATGATCCTCCGCTCCCCCGAGGGCGCGCCGATCGCGGCCATGGGCAACCTGAGCCTCCACTACGTCGGCGTCAGCGGCAACCACGAGGTCATCTGCGCCGACTACTTCGCTGCTTTCGGCCGATCGTTGAACCGCTGTGCGGGCGCGCAGTTCGTCTGCCCGATGGCCAATGGGACCTTCGGCGACGTGAACAACATCGATGCCACCCGACCGGCGCGCACCAGCACCCACCCGATGCATCAGATCGAGCGCGTCGGCAATGTGGCGGCCGCGGAGGCATGGCGCATCTGGAACGGCCTGCGCGAGGACGACTTCAGCGACGAGATCGCGCTGGGAGCGAAGCTCGCGCAGGTCACGTTCGAGGCCCGCTGCCCGACGGAGGAGGACCTGGCTGAGGCGTGCAGGGTCTGCGATGCCGGCGAGCAGGGCACCCAGGAGTGGGTCTACGCGCAGGAGCTTCTTCTGATGGCTGAGGAGCCATCGGAGTGGACGGTCCCGATCCACAGCATGCGGATCGGTAGTCTCGGCATCGCCGGGCTGCCGGGCGAGGTCTTCACGGAGATCGGCCTCGACATCAAGCAGCGTTCGCCGCTTGCCCAGACGATGAGCATCGGCCTCGCGAATGACAGCGTCGGCTACGTCGCGACCGACCAGGCGCTCGATGAGGGCAGCTACGAGACGCGCCTGTGCCGCCACGTACGCGCGCCGCGAGGCACCGGTAAACTCTGGGCCGAGACGGCGGTGCAAGGTCTTGAGGCGCTGATGTGATGGCGTCCTGACAGGTGCATCTTTGCTGATCCGGACCATGCGGCTCGGACACCACCATCTGGGCGGCCCGGGTGCTGTGGGATTGACCTGATGCGCTGACACCCTCAGCAGGTCACGTGCAGGATCAGCGCCTTCGACCCCTCCGCCCCATTCCACACCTCAACTGCCGCGGGTGTCGGGAGAATCTGCCACTGGACACCGCGCTGCTCGAGCATCTCGCGCCCCTCATCGGCAAGCTCCACCATGCAGTCGAAGCCCTCGCCGATGATGAGCATCTCGCCGCCCTTCTTCAGCGCCTTCGCGATCTCTCGCGGCCCCACCACGTGCGAGGTTCCGTACTCCTCCCGCGCCCACTTCTTCTTGCGCTTTTTCACCCTGCCATCGGCGCGGATGTGTATGTCCTTCTCCCATCTCTCGCCGCCGACGGTGACGCTGCCGAACTCAACCGCGTCTATCGTGGGGTATTCCGGCGGCCCTTCCTCGGGGCCAACGGAGGGCTGGCTCATCGCATAGACCGGCAGGTCGCTCACCGTCGCCTCCGCCAGTGCCGCCGCTCCGAGTGCCACCGCGTCATCACCAAGCTGCGAGACCGCGATCTGCAGCGAATCCCGCGAGCCCTTCATCTTCGACTGGCGCACGTCATCTTTGATGAGCGGGACGAGGAAGTCCTCACAGGCCTCAATCACGCCCCCTCCGAGGATGACCATGTCGGGGTTGAGCAGGTGGCGAATCGTGAGGATGCCCTGCGCCAGCACGTGCGCGGCCTTGCTCATGACTTCCGTGACCAGTTCGTCACCGGCGTCCAGCGCGTCCTCGATAGCACCGCTCTTGATGCGGTCGCCGCCGGAAAGCTCGAGGATCGTCGAGATGCGCCCGTCGGCGATGCCCTGGCGAATCGCTTTCTCCATGGCGGTGCGGCTGGCGACTGCCTCGAAGCAGCCGAGGTTCCCGCAGCCGCATTCCGGCCCGTCCACCATCAGCACCATGTGCCCGATCTCCCCCGCGAGGTCCTCCGAACCCGTGTGGAGGCGGCCGTCAACTACCACGCCGCCGCCGATGCCGGTGCCGACGAACATCCCGACTACCGTCTGCGCGCCTCTTCCCGCCCCGAGCCAGCACTCGGCGAGGGTACCGAGGTTGACGTCATTGCCGATCTCCACCGGGACCGGGTAACGCTCGCGCAGCGTGTCCACGAGATGGTAGTCGTCAATCTCCATGTTGGGCACAGTCCCGAGGTAGCCGGTGCTGCTGTCCACCGAGCCGGGCATGGCGACGCCGATACCCGCAACCTGCTCGATAGTAAGCTCCGCCTTCTCCAGCACCGCATCAATCGCCGCGGAGATCTGGTCAACCATGGGAGTGCCGTCGTGGACGGTCTGGCTCTTCTTGCGCCCAAGGATCTCTCCCGCAGCGGTGACCGCCAGCGCCAGTATCTTTGTCCCGCCGACATCCACGCCCACGAAGTGCCCCTCTTCGACAGTCATACCGGTGCCTCCCTCTACTCATGTCATGTGCGGCTCGGCAGGTATCAGGACGGGCGATGCTGAACCGTGCAGTATGAATGAAGGACCTGACCCTCTTGCGCTTGTCGGGCTGCAGATTCGCCCGGAAGATCGGGACCGCCTGCGCCGCGCCTGGGCATGGGTTGTCGCCTCCCATGCCGGACAGGTGCGGGATGACGGCTCGCGCCTGATCGATCACGTCGTCTCGGTTGCCCGCAACGTGCAGCGCTTCTGCGCTCCCGACTGTGACGGCGACCTGCTGATCGCCGCACTGCTCCACGACATCGTGGAGAACACGCCCGTACCGCTGAACGATGTAGAGACCCGCTTTGGTGCGCGCGTCGCCTCTCTGGTTGATGCCGTCACAAATCGCGAAGGCGAGTCGGCCGCGGACTCGGCGCATCGCGCTCGCGACGCCGGTCGCGATGCACTGCTGCTGCGGCTAAGCGATCGTCTCGATGGCATCCTGCGCAGCCCCGGCCGCTCTCCGAAGAAAGCCCGGTCCTTCCTCGCCACCAGCCGCAGAGTGCATCTGCCGCTGGCGGAGGAGCACTTTCCGGCGCTCGGCGAGGCCATGCGCGCGGCGATAGCGCAGGCCGAAGCTCACATCGGATGATCCGGGGCGGCTCAGGAATCGTCCAGTAGCGAACTGAGCAGGTTGCGCAGCGCGTCGGTCACTGAATGGCGCTCACCCTCGTCATGATGCGGCGGCTCCTGCTGGATCGGCGCCATGAGGTCGCTCATCCGCTGCACCTCAGTCATGTCCGAGACTACGCCCTCGACCTGCTCCTGCAGATCGTCGAAGACCTCGCGTATGGTGCGCTCGGCACTGATGACGCGGAAGTTGTGCTCCGTCGCCATGCGGTTGAACTGCTCCAGCAGTGCCCCCTGGTGCTTCACGAACGAGTCGTAGAGCGACGATTCGCCGGTGTAGTCCATCCCCGACTCCCAGTAGTCGAAGCCGCCACCGGAGAGTACGCGCGGGATCAGATTGTCGATGGAGATCTTCAGGTAGAGCACGATGTCGGGTGTCGGTGCGAAGGCGTAGAGCCGGCGCACCCAGTCGGGCTCCATGCCGCGGACGATGGCGCGTGCCATCAACGAGTACACATAGCGGTCGGTCAGGACGACGTATCCGGCGCGCATGGCCGGGATGATCTCGCGTTCGAGCCGGTCCGCGAAGTCCGTGGCGTAGAACAGGCTCTGCGTGCGCCGGCTCATCGTGTGGCCATCCTTCGCCTGCTGGATGTGCGAACCGGCGAGGCGACCGCGTGTGAGGCCGGTGTCGTAGACCGCCAGTCCCGAGCTTTCCAGCCAGTTGCGCACAAGTCGCATCTGCGTCGAGCGGCCGACACCATCGGTCCCCTCCAGCACGATCAGCTTCCCCGGCAGTTCCTCAGTCGGCGCGCCGGGGATCAGCACGTCACCCATCCGATGGTCCATGCTACTCACCGCCCCGTGACTTGTAGGTGAACGAATCATCCGGCCGCCGCAGGAGGTCCTTGAGATGAGGCTCGACGATCTGGCGCACCTGCCGCTGCTGCTCGGCGATCGGTAGCGTGCCGTCAATCACCTGCAGCCCGTACTCCTCGACCATCGCATCGTACTGTTCGAGGATGCGCCCCTGGAAGAGCCTGAAGCTCTCGTAGGGGTCCTCGGAAAGCCCGAGGTCCATCCCGGCCTCGTACCACTTCAGCTCAGGCCGGCCCGTGAGGATGCGGTCGAGGGCGACCTCCAGCGGCACGCGGAAGTAGAAGCCGACCGTAGGCGCGACCGCATAGCTGTAGATGTCGCGCACCCACTGCGGATCTACTCCGCGCGCCACATCACGGGCGTAGGCGGTGTAGACGTAGCGATCCGCGAGCACCGCCGCGCCGGCCTTCAGCGGCGGGATGATGTTGCGCTGCGTGCGGTCCGCAAAGTCCGTTGCGTGGATCAGGCTGAAGGTCAGCGGCGTCAGCAGATGCTTGTTCTTGCCGCGGCTGGTGGTGCGTTTCACGAGGGGGGAGGAGTTCCACTCCGAGAAGAACGTGCTGTAGCCCTGCGCCAGCAGCCACTTGTGCAGCAGATCGATCTGCGTGCTCTTTCCGGAGCCATCGATCCCCTCAACGATGAACAGCTTGCCCCGGTACTCCTCCGCGGGACGGGCGCGTTCGCGGGCCATCAGTCATACCTCCACGGCTGCAGATGCAGGCGCTGGTTGCTCCGGTGCGCGAGGCCACTGCCGGTCTCGGAGCAGCTCTCCTGCCGAAGTCGAGAGGTATCTTGAGCGCGGCAGGGCGATATTCCTCCCTCCGGCGCCATTATCCCCGAATCTCAACGCGCCTCGGTGACACGCCGGTGAATCAAGATCAGTCTGTGCATCGCTGGAGGATTCCATGCAACATGCGGACAAATGACCCCACGGGGCGGCCACTTATCAACCACGAGGTGAAAGAATGAGACTTCGCAGCCTGCTGCCGGTCCTGCTGTTGATCGCAGTTAGCTACCTTCCCGCCGCGGCGGTGCAGCTTACCAGCGGCGGAACATCGTTCTATCAGGTGACGCTTCCGGCAGATCCGGACCCGCTCGAAGTCCGCGCGGCTGAAGAGCTTGATCGCTACTTCACGCGTATCTCCGGCGCGCGCAGTCTCGTCTGCACGCAGCCGACCGTGACCATCGAGATCGGGCGCGCGGCCAACAACGCGCTGCTGCGCGAACGTGCCGCCACCGACCCCAGCGGCTTCTTCATCGAAGTGACCGGTGATACCGTCCGCCTCGCCGGCACCACGCCCACCGCCACGCTCTATGCCGCTTACGCGCTGCTTGAGCGCATCGGCTGCCGGTGGTTCATGCCAGGTGAGATCGGCGAAGTGGTCCCGCGCCTCGGGCAGGTTTCGCTGGAGCAGTTCAGTGCTGTCGAGGTCCCTCACTTCACCGGGCGCATCCTCCAGACACTGCCGAAGGACGAGGCCAGCGAACTCTGGGCGCTGCGCAACAGGCTCGGAGGCGCCGTCTATCCCGGTGCACATTCGTGGAACCGCCTCCTGCCCCCGTCGCGCTACTTCGAGACGAACCCGGAGTACTACGCGCTGGTGGATGGCGAGCGCAGCCCGAAGCAGATCTGCACCTCCAACCCAATGGTGATCGCACATATTGCCGCCGCGATCATTGAGGAACATACAGCCAACCCGGAGAAGACGTGGTTCGGCATCGGGCCCAATGACGGCGGTGGCTTCTGCGAGTGTTACGATTGCGTCGCGCTCGATACCGGCGACATTGACCCATTCACCGGCGAGGAATCGATCACCGACCGCTTCCTCACCTTTGCGAACGCGGTCGCCGAGCAGGTGCATCAAGTCTACCCGGACATCAAGTTCGCGTTCTACGCGTACCACAACTACATGCTCCCGCCGAAGGAAGTAATGCCGGACCCGAGCATCATCCCGGCCATCGCCCCGATCGGCCTCTGTCGCATCCACGGCATGGGTAACGCGGTATGCGCCGAGCGCAACTTCCATCAGTACCTGATCTCCGAGTGGACGAAGATCTCCCCCGAGGTCTACCACCGCGGCTACAGCTACAACCTCGCCGCGCCCGACCTGCCGATGAACTACGCCAGCCGCTGGGGCTATGAGATCCCCTATTGCGAACGCGCCGGCATCACCGGCTTCCGCGTCGAGACCTCGATGTCGTGGGCGAATCAGGGGCCGCTCGGCTGGCTCATGGCGAAGCTGATGTGGAACGCCGATCAGGACCCGCAGCTTCTGCTGGATGACTTCTACAACCAGTTCTACGGCCCGGCCGCGCAGCCGATGGGGCGTTACTGGAGCTACATGGACCGCCTGCGCCGCAATGCACCGTATCACACCGGCAACGCGGTCAACATCCCCGACATCTACTCGGGCAAGGACATGAACTACCTGGCGGAGCGTCTCTATGAGGCCATGAGGTCCGCCCGAACACACAGTCCCTACGCCGACCGCGTGGATATCGCGAAGAAGAGTTGGGACTACCTCCACGCCTTCCTGCGCATGCGTGAGGCCTCTGAGCAACACAACTGGAAGCTTGCGCTGGAAGCGCTCGATGATATGCGCACGGAGGGGCAGTGGCTGCAGGACTACGAGCCGATGATGCTGCAGCCGAGCGGCGGCCTCGGGCGACTCGAGCGGTTCTGGGCGCCGGAGGTGGAGCAGGGCTACGAGCGCACCAACAACGGGAACCGCCTGGTGGCCGCATTCGACGACACCTGGCGCACGTTCATGGACCCCACGAACGCCGGCGAGTTCCTGCGCTACTGGTCGATCCGCACTGATGACTCCGACTGGCAGGAGATGAAGACCTACTCCGCAAGCTGGAGTGATCAGGGCCTGCGCTACTATCGCGGCCCGCTGTGGTATCGCCAGAAGGTGAAGATGTGGCCGGAGTGGGGTGGGCGACGGCTCGTGCTGTGGCTCGGCGGGGTGGATGAATCCGCGAAGGTCTGGGTCAACGACACCTACATCGGCGAGATACAAACAAATGGCTGGCAGCCCGCGGAGCTTGATGTGACTCACGCCATCCGCTTCGGCCGAGACAACCTTTTCGCGGTCAAGGTCACGAATGACGTCACTAATGAACTGGGCACCGGCGGCATCACGCGCCCGGTGATGATCTGGTCGCCCAACCCGGAGCCGGTCGCTGAGGAGAACGCTGAAGAATGAACCGCTGAACTCGCCGTATCGTCCCGAAGCCACACTGAGCTACTGGACATGGACGGAGGAACTAAGTGGACAACACAGTATCGGAGCTTGAGCAGATCGTGAAGGACAGGCTGGAGAACTGGCCAGCGCAGTGGGAGGGCTATCACTGGCCCGGCTATACGTGGGAACATACGCTGCGGGTGCGCAACCTCGCACTGACGCTTGCCGGGCAGGAAGGTGCCGACCAGACGGTGGTGGAGTTGGCCGCGATCCTGCACGACATCGAGAAAGAGGTCGGGCGGGAGCATGCCCATGCGGGCGCTGATACCGCGCGCAAACTGCTCGACGCCAGACCGGTTGCGGCCGACCTGGTGGACCGTGTGGTCTTCGCCATAGACAGCCACGCCGGGGAGAACACTCCCGAGCACCCCATCGAGAACCTCGTCCTTGGTGACGCGGACCTCATAGACGCCAACTTCGGCATGGTTGGCACCTGGCGCTTCATCACCATCCGCGCCGGGCATGGCTCGACCGTCGAGGAGACCATCGCGGGCTTTTCCGAGTGGCTGCCGAAGAAGGACGAACTGCTCGGTTGGCTGCACACCGACAAGGGCCGCGCAGTGGCTCAGGAGCGGCGCGAGTGGATGCATCGCTTCTGCGCCGAAGTGGAGCGCGAGATGGCGGATGGCGGCGCGGAGACGGGCCTGCCTGCGCTGGTGGCGCATATCAACGCCGAACACTCGCGCGGCAGCATCCTCGCGCAGCTACCGGAGCTTGAGCGCATTGCGGAGGCCTCCGGCAACGGCGCGCTTGAGGCGTGCCAGCGTCTCGCCAATGAGGCGCAGGGGCGCGCCTAGTACTTCCATCAGAACGCACTTCATGTTGACCTTCATGTGGCGGATTATCATCGGTCTGCTTTCAGCTGGAGGTGAACGTCTTGCGTTTGATTGCCCAGGAGAAGATCGACGACGTTCTCGCGGAAGTCGAGGCAATTGGTGGGGATCTGCTATCAGCAGAGGAATGGATGGATCTTGCCCAAGACCAAAGTTCACTTCGTTCCTCGGCTCGCCAGATGCTCCATGCTGCAATCGGCGCAGCAGTCGTGGTGAACGCCGCAGTATCAGTACCTACATCATTCATCCACACTCCGACTCTGCAGGTCTTCCGCGAGTACTTGGAGTGCGGCTTCGGTTGCTCCGGCCGCCCTTGGAGGCTGCTGATGCACTCACTCGGCGAGCCAGCAGTATTGTACACCCTTGAACGCTTGCCACCTGACTGCTATGCGCACACTGCGCTCTCGTCGGGAGCAAACCCAATACTCAAAGAGCGAACCTGCAGGGATGAGACCGTCTGGAATCTCGTCCTGTCTGTTGACTGCTTCTCGTCGCTCACTTGGCCCGCTCTAGATGACAACATCCGGGCGCTGGTGGCTGCTGCACGCCAACTATACCCCGATGTTCTCTTTCCGGGTGAATTCATACGCGGTCGTGAAACGATCGGCCCGGGGTTCGTTCTGTTGCATCGTCAAGACGAGATTTGTGATCAGCACTCCATCGCCATGGATGCTCTGCCGCTCGACGATATTCAGCAACTCACCGAGGATGTGCAGCATGAAACTCATCCAGTAACGTCCTCCGCGCATGCTGACGCAGCCAAAGCGTTGCCCACCGAATACTCTCGCGGCAGATCATTAGACAGAGACAAGTTCGGAATGATTCGCGCAGGATGGGTATGACGACGGCAGGTGTTGTCCATCAACTATGATCATCTTCGGCCAGTAACATTTAGCTGCGCAATCACACGCTCGACCGCATGCAGCGCAAGCTCCGCCTGGAGCTTGCGCCGCTCGGCTTTCTTGAGCCGCTTCTCCGAGTAGGGCGGCGGCAGCAGGCCGAAGTTGGAGTTCATCGGCTGGAAACACTCTGGATCGGCGGTGGTAATATGCCGAGCCAGCGCGCCGATCACCGACTGCTCCGGCATCACGATCGGCTCCTCCCCGCTGAGCAGCCGCGCCGCGTTGATGCCCGCCATCATCCCCGAGGCGATGCTCTCAACGTAGCCCTCAACGCCGGTGATCTGCCCGGCGAAGAAGAGATCGTCACGTTCGCGATGCTGCCAGGTGTCGCGAAGCTGCGTGGGCGCGTTGATGTAGGTGTTGCGGTGGATCGCGCCGTAGCGCAGGAACTCTGCGTTCTCGAGGCCGGGGATCATGCGGAAGACGCGGCGCTGCCCGGGGTAGGTCAGCGAGGTCTGGAAGCCCACGAGGTTCCACATCGTGCCCGCACGGTTCTCCATCCGAAGCTGCACGACCGCCCACGGCATCTTCCCCGTGCGCGGATCGCGCAGGCCCTTCGGCTTCATCGGCCCGTAGCGCGGACCGTCCATCCCCCGCGATGCGATGACCTCGATCGGCAGGCAGCCCTCGAAGAGTTCATCAGGATTGTAGTCAGCGTGGAGCGATCTCTCGGCGCTCATCAGCGCCTCATAGAACGCCTCGTACTCCTCGGGGCTGAACGGGCAGTTGATGTAGTCCGCATCGCCCTTGTCATAGCGTGACTGCCGGAAAGCGATGGTCTCGTCAATGCTCTCCGCCGAGACTATCGGCGAGAGCGCGTCGTAGAAGTAGAGCCGCTCCGCCCCGGTGAGGCCGGTGATCGCTCGTGCGAGCGCGTCCGATGTCAGCGGCCCGGAGGCGATGATCGCCGGGCCATCGGGGATGGCGGTGATTTCCTCGCGCCGGACCTCGATCAGGGGGTGGTTGCCGATTGCGTCAGTGACCGCTTCGGCGAAGCGCGTCCTGTCCACCGCGAGCGCCTGGCCGGCGGGCACGGCGTGCTCATCGGCGCAGCGGATCACCAGCGACCCCAGCAGGCGCAGTTCGTGCTTGAGGACACCGTGCGCGGAGGTGAGGCGGTCGGACTTGAGTGAGTTGGAGCACACCAGTTCGGCGAAGAGGTCTGTCTCATGCGCCGGTGTCATGCGCTCGGGGCGCATCTCATGCAGCACCACCGGCACGCCGCGCTGAGCTACCTGCCAGGCGGCCTCAGAACCCGCAAGCCCGGCGCCGATGATGGTGATGGGCTGCGTCATCGCGGCCTCTTGGCGCGAGAGGCGTAGACGCCTCTGCGATTCTCGTCGGGGTAGAACAGGAAGCGGTCGCCGATCTGCACATCGCCCATGGGCTTGGAGATCGACATGTGGACGTTGTAGCGATGCCCCAACTCGTCCGCGACCTGCAGGAAGCACGACCCGCCGTTGGGCAGTATGTTGATGACGACGCCGATGGCGGCCTTGTCCTTGACGAGAATGCACCCGGCGACGGGCTTTCCGCCCGTTTTCAGGGGCGCCTCGGCCGTGAAGAAGACCGTATCCCCGCGCAGAGGCGGTTCCTCGGCGGCAACGAGGCGCGGGTCGAAGTAGTACTCCTCCTCGCCACGGAGTATGAAGCCGAAGTCCTTGCCGCCTTCGGAGTAGGTGCGGTTGACTATGCCCTTCACCACGGTGGCGTATGATGCGGCAGATTCTGGATTCTCAGATTGCGGTGCGGTCGGATTATCCTGTTGCACAGTGCGTCTCCTTCGATCGATCTTTAGTGCTCCATCCTATTGTAACACAGACGCGAGGGGAGTGCAGGGGGCATCGGCGTAAGCCGTTGCCGTTCAGCCGATTTCGTCTGCCGTTCGGAGCGACGCATCCCGTCGTTTGGATGCGTCGGCCGTTCACCGCAGTCCGCGGCAGTGCGGTACGACGCACGGATCCCGCCCAGGGGCGGCATGGCACATGAACGACAAGGTCAAACGGCGCAGCGCGGGCGGAAAGAGGGGGGTGACGGCCACAGCGCATTGCCGTTGTAGGGCGGGGGCTTGTACCCCGCCGTGCCGTTGTTATGCCGTTGTGGCCCTCGCGCCCTCGCGAGGGGCGGCGCGAAGCGCCGCTG
>LSQX01202993.1_pt1 | contig 17534 bp, 17 predicted proteins | sample 654561 | NCBI WGS metagenome assembly LSQX01 (sample SAMN04489861, study PRJNA283612) | anaerobic digester metagenome | isolation source: 4 biogas reactors fed with cattle manure at either 37C or 55C with and... | place: Denmark: Kongens Lyngby | collected 2014
GTGGCGGCCAATACTTGGAGCATGATGTTCATAATTGGAAATCCAACAAACATTTATCTAGCATCAAGTCATAACATTGGTTTCATCGACTATGTAAAAGTAATGTACCTTCCAACCATTCTTGCTGGCGTTGTTTCTTTTTTTGTTCTAATTATGATTTTCAAAAAGAAACTATTATTGCCGATTCAAGAAGAAGTTGAAGATATAAAAATTGGCAATCGCTTTCTACTAACAATTGGACTTTTTTCCTTGGGAGCTTGTACGGTTTTTCTTACCATCGCTAACTATATTGGGTTCGAAATGTATTTAATTACTCTGATTTTTGCTGCCTTTTTGCTGATTACTACCCTGATCTACAGGGTTTTCAAAAAAGAAAAATCCATCGAAATCGTGAACACAGTTCGCCGTTTGCCTTGGGATTTGATTCCTTTTATTATTGCAATGTTCGTCATCGTATTAGCTTTAAATAAGCACGGGGTTACTTCTTTGATTGCTAACCTTTTTGGTGATTCGCTACCCATTGTCAAATATGGTCTTTCTTCATTTTTATTATCTAACTTGATTAACAACATCCCGATGAGCGTTTTATTCTCATCGGTCACCTCATATAGTAATAACATGGTAGCGACACCAGCCGTTTATGCTTCGATAATCGGTAGCAATCTTGGTGCTTTTTTAACACCAATCGGTGCGTTAGCCGGCATGATGTGGATGGGATTATTAAAAAGTCATCAAGTGAAATTTTCTTTTATCAAGTTTTTTCTTTATGGCGCCGCGCCATCAATCATTGCTTTAGGTGCTGCTCTGATTGGTTTGTTTATAACAATATAAAATCTATTTTCTAATTTTGATAACTTTGTCGTACGATTTCATAACTTCGTCGGATGGAACTTCAAACGATTCTTTCATCACGAGCATATCGTTATAAGGAATGGCTAAATGGCGTTTTTCATTCCGTTCAAGACATACTTCAAAAGGAATATCAAAATAGACGAGTTCAATGATATCAAAGGTTTGACGAAACATTTTTGCCCAGCGGAGGCGTCTTTCGTTAGCGGTTGCTGATGAATCAGCAATAACACTATCGCATGTCTTGGCCTTTTCAAATATTAGATTTTCGAAAGTGCTCCAAACAATATCTTCTTTAGAAAAATCATCAACGCGCCCAAATAATTCCATGCGAATCGCATCGCTAGCGACAATGGCGCTGCGCGGATGATTCAAGACATATTCTTGCGCATAGGTGCTTTTCCCTGAGCCGGGAATTCCCGATAAAACAATTAGCTTTTTTTCCATGTATCTTTGTCTTCTTCTTTGATGACGATTATCGAGTCAAAACTATTATTCACTTCTTCGTTCGGCGCTTCAAGCAGTTTAAACATTACCGCCATCGGATTTAAGGGGACTTTTCTTTCCCGTGCAATATTTCTTTCCCAACAAACACTGAATGGCATGTCGAGATAGACTAGTTCTATTTTATGAAAAAAAGAGCGGAAAACGTTATACCATTTCATTCTTAACACATTAGTGAGAGCCGTTGAATCAGCAATAACAATATCATTATCGTTGCTGGCTAACTTAATTTGCTTTTCAAACTCTTCCCAAACAAGTGTTTCTTTAGTGCCATCTGTAGTGTCTCCGGTTATCTCGCGACGTATTTCATCACTGGAAATAACTTTAACCTTGGGAAGGACGTTTTTAACACCGAAAGCATAAGTTGTTTTGCCCGATCCTGGAATGCCGGACAAGATGATCAGTTTATTCATATTTACATCCTCGCCATCATAAATGATGGTCTAAACAATAAATACCTTATCAAATCAATGTTTCATCTACAAGAGTGAAACGAAATTACGCTTGATTCATCGTATCTTTTTTATTCTTATGTTTATTGACGAAGTGGAATATTATAACGGCAATAACACTAATGAGGGCGGTGCCAAAAAAGACAATTAGCGAAACTAATAAATTATCCTCAACCAAGTAGTGGCCGACAATGGTCGAAGAAATAATCTTTGGAATACGCGCAACTGTCGAAAGAAGCAAAAACTTCCAAAACTTTATTTTCAGAGTGGGCGCCAAGTAAGTGGCGGTATCAACAGGAAGACCAACAATTAAATAGACAACAAAGACACCTAAGGCAATCTTTTTCTCATCTTGGAAAAATGCGTATTTAGTAAAATAATTCTTTTTGATGAATAAGCGGACAAAGGGGATACCAACCCACTTGGCTAGATAATAGGCAACAGTCGTTCCAGCGATAACGCCAAGAAGGGCGATTAAAAGACCAATAAAAGGCCCGTACGCCATTCCTAAAAACAATTCAACTACTTCGCCTGGCAAAAAGGAAATAACCACTTGCGCAAATTGTATTAAAAAGGCGAGGCCGTAGCCCCACATGCCCATGTCGACCATCTTCGCGCGCAAAGCTTGGCGATTACTAACATCAACAAGCGAATAGAAAAAATCAAAATAGTAGACAAAAAGACCAATTAGGGTACCGAAAATAACAACGAAAGCAATTACTTTAATAATCGTGGCTGCCTTTTCCGATAAACGCAATTTCATGGAAATATTATAGCACTCGGTAGTCACGAGGATGCTATTTGAGCATCTTGGCACTCTTCGCAGGGAACGATCGTGTCATAAACCATCGGCCTTTGATAAAATTCTTCGTATTTTTTAATACAGGCTTTATAGTTTGCTTCGCGCATAGAATCGACATTTTCTTTGACACTTCGATGCGTTTCTGGGTAAATAGGCGGCATAATATTGACGGTCACAACCCTGCTCTTGATAATCTTTGCCCGTATGCCTTTTGGTTCTGAAAACGTAAGAAAGATGGGGATTATCGGCACATTAGAAGTCGCGGCAAAATGAAAGGCGCCATTACGAAATGGACGAGGTTTTTCATACATCCACCACTCTGATTCTTCAGGATAAAATAGAATGTAGTTACGTTTCTTAAGTAATTTGTCGACCGCTTTACGAAGGTTGATCATCGCTCTAAGGTTCGCGCTGAGAGGAAGAGTTCCGCCCGCTCTTAAGCATTTGCCAAAGAATCCTTTTTTATTATTAAACTCACCGACAACTATATATAGTCGATGGCCAAATAAGGCACTTCGCACCATGAGGTTGTCAAAGTTATTGACATGATTGCATGTCACGATTGCAGATTTGACGCCTTTGAGATTCTTACGACCTTTAACTTTCATGCCAAAAGCAATTCGATTAATGAATACTCCGGCGATGATCGCTGCTAAACGAATAATAAAATGAAAAAGACAATCCAATACATTTTTACAATTATAAGGATAGTTTTCATCAACGGGGTCATAGCTTTCATCATCGATTGGCTCGACATTAAAATGAAAGTCGCCTCGTGCCTCGCATTCCTTAATTCGCTTAATAAGTTCTTCTTTTTGAAGAGCCATTACTATTCATCCTTTTTGGCTACATAATTGATTCGATCGACATTGTCCCACTGCAAATTTCCGGGCGAAGTGAAAATACGAATGAATATCCAAACGAACTCACTGAGAATAAAAGGATTTAAGAAAATGACGGCAATCACTTCCCAAAAGGTCATTTTGATAACCTTGCGATCAACAATAAGGGTGAGAATGGTAAACAAGCATAAAACACCATAAACTAGACCAATTGATATGAGAGCAATTTTCAGAATCGGCCACGCTAAAGGTTGAAAGAAAAGAGCATAAGCGCCAGCTGCCAACAATCCGACAATACCCAAAACTAAACTTATTCCCGCAAAAATATAAACCGGTACAAGAGAATAAAGAAAATCAAAGTTTTTCCAAATAATCTTACCTTCAAAAAATGTCTTTCGAACAATTGCTTTCCGATACTTACGATTGCATTGTGTAAAACCAGTTAGCCACCGCATTCGGCGTTTAAAGGATACGCGATGCTCCACTGCTTCTTCGGTATAGACAATTGCGTGTTGGTAATATAAAGAAGTAAACCCTTTTAAAAGACAATCGACCATCACTTCAAAATCCTCAGTCAAAGTACGATATGGCCAACCTCCTAATTGTTTGATTACATCAGCGCGAACCATCATGCCCGTTCCACACATACTCACAGGAATATTGCGCGAGTTGCGATGTGAATTACCTAGGTCGTCAACCATTGTGTATACCAAAGAGGTGCAATTGCTCACTAGTGAACGCGATTTGCGGTCTGATGACTCCCAATTTTTAATGTACTTCTTGCCAACAACGATTTGCCGTCCGCTTGCTAAAGCGTTATTCATTTCTAAGATGAAATCAGGGTGGGCTAAGTTATCGGCGTCAATAATTATAAAAGCATCATATTTAGTTGGGTTTTCTTTTAAAATTGCCTTAAGAGCTCCGTCAAGAGCTTCTCCCTTGCGGGTTTGGTCTAAAACAATATGAACTGCTGCATTGACTGATTTTTTCGCCATCGCTATCGTCGGATCTAAAGGATCTTCCACAATTACATGAACATCAAACATCGAACGATCATATGTTTGCTTATTCAATGAATCGAATAAATTTTGAATGGTCTTGCTTTCGTTTTTTGCAGGTACGAGGATTGCAATGCGATTTTTGATAGCGTTTTGTAAGCGAGGGTGCTTTCGAAAAGCCGCCAAGAAATACCACATCCTTGGTATATATAAAATAAGCAACAATAAACAAACTAAAAAATAAATCTTTAATACATTATCTAAAATTATTTCCATTTTTTTATCCCTAGATTAACCTAGAATGGCGCTTAATAGCGCTTCTTGGCCTTCGCCTTGCATCGTTTTTGCCAGTTCGTTGCGAAGATTAGCAAGAACTTCACCAATGAAACGAACAACATCTTTCCCTTTATCGGTCAAAAATAGTTTATATTTGCGAATGCTGTCGGATGTTTGTCCAACCAGATTTTTTTCTTTAAGTAACTTAATTGCTCTTGTTGTTAAGGCCGCATCATTATCTGACAAGGTGTTCAATTCTTTAATCCTCAAACTTCCATTATCGGCTAAAAGAAGCAAATAAGTTGCATGCTGTAATGAAATGCCTTGCTTGTTGAGGTTGCGGTTCATCTCATCTTTTAGATGTTTGATGGTCCGACGATACATAATAAACTTAGAATTCCATTCTTTTGTATTCATATTTCTACCCCGTGACTATCGCATTTTATGATTTTTCATTGACTTAGTCAACGAATTTTCGTCATAGCTAGGAATAGATATAAGAAAAAGACACACTGTGTCTTATCTATTCTTGTTTAGTATTTATCGATTATTCCAATTCAAGAATATCGGCTATTTCCTTTCGCCAAGCAGCAATTAAATCATCTAATCTTATCTTGGCATTTGCCGGACTGGTCGATGGCACGCTAGCAACAGGAATGTTAACATTCTGAAAAAAACGCATGTATTCTTGATAAGCTTTTGCCCCGTTACAAATAACTTTTTCAATTTTCGCATTTCGAAAAATGGTGTGTAAATCTGAAGGTTGGACATTGCTGATTTTGGCATCACTTGAACCATAAATGTGGCAATACCCTATCGAGTCATGAAGGGCAATTCTGTGTTTTAAGAGCAACTGCTTTTTTTCTTCCCACTGGACATCAACAAGATTCACGCCTAATATGGCGCTCATCACTTTATAAAAGCGGTTATGAGGGTTTGCATAATAATAACCATCCGCTACAGCTTTAACCGAAGGAAAACTGCCTAAAATGAGAATTCTTGAATTTTCATCATAAAGCAGAGGAAAGGGGTGACTTAGATAGCGCATTGCTGATTTATGAACTGGCATATGAAAATTATACCAATATACTATATTGATTATAAGAAATTTGAAAAACCGCATTTATGCGGTCTTTGATTTGTTAATGTCAATATATTAGACAATTTCACGAACTAACGGATTAGTATAGGAGACTAGATATCCATCAAGCGGCGTTGCTACCGTGTCTTCGCCTTCACCGTCGCTATCAATTCCATCACCGTAATTAACGCCGTGAAACTCAATAGATTCGATACAGTACTCTTGGTTGGTGTAGTTGATTTCATCATAAAAAGCTTCATCTTCATGATAAATGTGGAAACCATTAATATATAAATCAAATGAATTTTCATTAACGACATAACGGACATTAAATATCGGCAAGTCAATAGCTTCATATGCTTCTCTTAGAGTTGTCTCGCTGTCTCCGACCACGGTCGCCACATCGGGATCAGCAAATCCCCAATCGTATTCACCGACATTAGCCACGTAATTCGTATAAAAGCGTCCACGATATGTGTCGGTACGATCCTTAATTCCGCCAATCGGATCATAATTATCATTACCGATGTATGACTGCATATAAGCAATTCTACCAATATCAGGCAAGACTTCGTGATTGGCAGTTGCCAAACTTACCCACGGGCAAACATGGAACCAAGCATCAGGATTATAGAAAGTATCGTAGTCAACCATGACCGTCGTAATTACTTCAAAACGATTACTAGCAAAATTACCTTTTGGTGTATTGTCATAATCTTTCGTTTCTGTAACTTTATCGTATTCATAATTTCTCATACTAATACCATTCCAGCGATACCATGAGTCAGCATATGTGTGAGTGCCTGTCATGCCGATTGAGTAATTATTCGTGTCAATCGTTGGGCTTGTCATAAACTGAACCCCATCTTGTGAAGGTTCATAGCCAAACAAGTTTGCTTTTGAACGAGCGCCGGTACCCTGCATTTAGGGGACATAATTGTTGATAATGATACCAACAAGAGTGATGTATATGTGTAGGAGGTATTAATAAAATGAATAATGTACAAATTATTGCTCCTACAAAGGTGGATAGCATATTTGATAAAGATCTATCTGAGTCGCGAGTAAAACGCGTTGCAGCGTACTGTCGAGTTAGTACTGACAGTGAAGAGCAATCCACTTCTTTTAATAACCAAATTGAAGAGTGGACAAAAAGGATCCTTGAGAATCCTGATTATCAATTAGTAAAGGTATACGCGGATGAAGGCATATCGGGTACATCAGCGAAAGGAAGAAATGGTTTTAATCAAATGATAAAAGATGCCAAAGCTGGCAAGATTGATTTAATCCTAGTTAAGTCTATATCAAGATTCGCAAGAAACACTGTCTTAACAATCCAGACGATACGTGAACTGAAAGAAATAGGTGTCGAAGTCTATTTTGATAATGAAAGACTAAGCACATTCGATGCTAAAAACGAATTCATGTTTTCAATAATCAGCTCTATGGCTCAAGAAGAGAGCAGACACATTTCTGAGAACGTTACGTGGACCGTGCAAAAGAAAATGCGTGAAGGTGTGCCCTTTGTAGCACCGTCAAACTTCATGGGCTATGACCTAAGCGAAGATAAAAAGCAGTTAATCATTAATGAAGAGCAAGCTAAAGTAGTTCGCCTTATATTTGATTTATATGATTCAGGCAAAGGACCAGACACGATATGTAGAGAACTTAGAAAACGTGGCATTAAAACTATGACTGGTAGAACCAAATGGAATAACACCACTGTTTTAGGAATGCTTAGAAATGAAAAATACATGGGTGATTTATTACTCCAAAAGACTTACACCGTTGATTATCTCACTCACAAGCGTACAGAAAATAAAGGTCAAAGACAAAAGTATAAAGTTGAAGGAGCACACGAGCCCATTATTTCCATAGAACAATGGAATAGAGTACAAGCTAGACTTAAGTCTCAATCTGCTAAAGCGGTTGGTAAAAATAGAGATTTAAGTAAATACAATACCAAGCATCCATTAAGCGGCATGATTATCTGCTATGGCTGTGGAGCATCCTATAAAAGAAGAACATGGTATAAAGGTTACCCTGATGGACAGCCAAAGATAATGTTTCAATGCAATACTTACATCTATCCAACCAAAACCCATAGATGCCACTCAAAGCCACTTAGTGAAAACATGATTCTAAGAGCATGTGCTGATATCATTAATAAACTTTATATAGGCAACACTAATGCCTTTAATAAACTATCTAAAGCTTTAACATCTACGTTATCAGAAGAAACCGATGTTGACGAAGAGCTCAATAGGCTACTCGAAAAGAAGAGCCAACTTAATGGAGATATCGACTTCTTGTTAAAAGAAAGAGCGGCCGCTAACACGGTTGAGATGAGAAAGACATTAGATACACGTTATCAAGATTTGGTTAATGATTATCAAAACATCGTTGCAGAAATCCAAAGAGTCCAAGATAAAACTGTTCTAAGAAAAGAAACTGAAGTCCGCTTATCTAAGATGATTGATATCTTAAAAGGTAAAGAAATAACTTATAAGATGCTCACTAAAGAAATGATGGACTGCTTCTTCTATCGCATTATCGCAGTTGATAAACATGAAATTGTAGTGACAATCAATGCATCAAATAAAATTACCTTAGATAAGTTTAGAGAGAGCAGACAAGCTATTGCTGCACTACCATCAATATTGGATGGATACATTAAATGTAAGGACCCATTTAAAACACAAACACTAGCGTATAAAGTTGTTGTTTTATAGCAAAAAGGCCACAAATCCTGGTTATTTTTAGGAAATGTGGTCTTTTTTACTTACTTAGATAATTCTATCTCTATTATTAATCCATAATCTTTTTCGCTAATAATTTCATATCCGAAACAAGAACAGAAGAAATCTAATCTTTCACGGCTTTTTCTGTTGTCATAAAAATATAAGCATTCATTGGTATCTGGTAAATAGACCTGAATGACTCTAGTTCTTTGAATCTCAAAATTAGTAATCTCGTTGAACATTGTCACATCGAAGAACGAATTATTGATAAAAGCGTTTTTCTTGGCTAATTCTTTTATGTCGTATCTTGGATAATCATCAATTACTTTATCCGTGTAATTAATGGAGATTTTATATTTTGTTTTTACAACCTTATCAATTAAGAGTTCGCGTTTATATTCTTTGAAATTGTTAAAAACATCTTTTTGATTACGTTCTAAAAAGTCTGAAAGTGATTTGATCGTTTTAACAATATATTCCAAGGTGAACTGTCTTACTTCATCTCTATAAATAAGATAATCATTTAAGATATAACCATGAGCACTAAAATTCCTCAAATAAATGACTTCGGTTAATATCTCATCTGGTGTATCGATATATCTTAAGGCTTTAGCTAATGATGTGTAATCAGTACCTCTATTAATTTTTCTAGTTCTATAGATGAAATTCTCTGTAGCAAGTAATAATCTCGATATAGCATCCACCATTAAAGATGACATGATTCTAAAGTCAGACGCTTTGTCTTTAAGTATCAAAAGAGCTAGGTTTTTATCAGCATAAAATTTTGGCCTATTTATTTTTGAAATTAGCTCGAAACTACCATCGATCCCAGAAGCTGATTCCTTATTAAAAACAGTAATACCTGATTCATATAAGTAATCAACTAATCCAAAAGGCGGCAATAGATTTGCTAATCTTATGAATTCTTTTTCGTCCTCAATTTTTAAAGCATATTCTTCTTTGTAATAAGTTCGAGTCAGCGATCCTTTTTGGATAATCAATCTATTACCATCTAATGTGAGGTCAACCTTAAAAGTCGGATAAGTCACTTTACCTATTGAAATAGAATACTTTATTCCATCAATTAAAGCCCTATCAAATAGCTCGCCCATTAAAGATGTAATAATATCACTGCCGCTCTTTTTACGTATTTCAATCTCCAAATTAGTGTGGCTGATTTCATCAACAAATCTTTGACCATCATCTAGTTCATATTTTCCATTGCTAATAACTCCAACTATAAAGTCATCTTTAATTACAGTTGCAATAGACTGACTTCTCAAGAAACTTAAAATGATAAAAAGTATCCCGGCAACGGTAACCCTATCATCAATTAAGTATTTAATGGAGCCATGAAAGTGTTTTTGATTTTGTAAGAAAGAGAAATCCGACTTTAAAAAGGATGTATCTTCTTTGCCAATAAAGACATGAGCATTAATATTTCTTAACGATGTCAGATAATAACTTAACTTTTCAATATCAACTGAATCGCCATCATTGAACATAGTTAAACAAGCATTTGGATACATTTGTTTTAATTGGTTTTCATCGACAGAAACCATCGATAAATCACAACCAAATGTACCTCTTATGGTTCTCTCAACATCAATAATTCCACCCAAGAAATTTGCCTTAAGTCGACTGAAATATGACCTGTCGACGAATTGAATTTTGCCGTTATAAAAATCTTGCGCGGTCGTGTTTAAGAGCTCTATTACGTCGTTAATGTCGCTATTGTTTCTGGTTCCAACGTTAAATGCCATATGTTCTCCTTAATCTAGCAATACAAATGAAGAGCTTATTTTCTTCATCCTTTCTGCTGTTACTTTCTTACATATATCAGATTCCGAATTTGAAATAAGAACAAACGACCTGTCTCCACCATCTTCTTTGTTAAGTTCTTCTACAGCGTGGCCTACTGTTCCACTACCTGCAAAGAAATCTAAAACAACTGAATCCTTGCATGTTGTTGCTCTAATTAATTCTTTCATCAACTTGACTGGTTTTGGGGTTGAGAAATAATCTCTAGTACCAAATAGCTCATTGATTTCATCTTTTGCGGATGAGGTTGTACCAAAGCAATCAAATGTCTCAGGCACCTCAGAATCATATTCAAATATTGTATTATCTTTGATATAAGGCTGTTTTATTAAACCTAGTTTGGCTTCGCTAGATTTTCTACAGATGATTATATATTCGTAATCTGTTTGTACTTTATTAGGATTTAGCACCACTCTATTCACATCAAAGAAAGGGTGTTTTTTCTTCCATCGATGAAGAGTGACATTTTCTTTACTAAATATCAATTCTAATAGACTAAGTAAATTGTCTCTTTCGCCTTCATCGATATTTAATACAAGAAAGCCTCTAGGACTTAGCAATTTATAAGCGAGTTCAATTCTATCTTTCATAAAGGAAATGTATCCTTCAGAATAATCAGAATCTTTGTAACCAATATAATCGATGTGAGAATTGTAAGGAGGATCAATCAATATCGAGTCAATTAACCCCTTATAGGCTTTTTGCATACTCTTCAAGGTATAAATGTTGTCCGACTCAATAACATAGTTAGTACTGTCCTGTCGTTTGATTAGCTTTGCAGGGCAATTTGAGAATGCATTATTATCTACTATTGTGTCATTACAAACCGACACTTCTTTAAGAGAAGAGCAATAAGCGAATGCCCACTCTCCAATGTATGTGATTAAATCGCTGCAATATAACTCTGTTAGCGATGAGCAGTTCGTGAAGCACGACTTATTAACAATATTAACGTTATGAAGATCTAAAGCTGTCATTTTATCACAGCCAGAGAACGCCCCTCTTTCAAGAGTGATGACACATTCTTTTAGTTTGATGTGGCCCACTGCTTTCCATGCCGGATAGCAGATAATCTTGGATTCATCAAAATTATAAAGAACGTCATCAATCACCTTAAATCGAGGTGAATGTGTTTCAAAGTGGATATTCGAACAGCCAACAAACGGATTGTAACCAATATCAACTAAAGATTCAGGAAATACGATAGTTTTAATGCCTTTACAGTTCCAGAAAGAGTTTCTGTTGATTGTCTTTATTCCTTCAAGCAAAACGAGTCTCTCAGAGGCTATTTTATAAAGTGTACCAATAACTGCTGTTTTGAAACCGTTATAAATAACGTCATCTTTGATAACATATGCTTTTGAGTGATTCTCTAACTCTAATTTAGAACAGCCAGAGAATGGATTGTTTTCCATCTTCTCTAATGATTCAGGTAAAACTATCTTTGTAAAGCGATCACAAAGGAAGAATGTGTGCTTGCAAATGACTTTAACGGTATTAGGAACGATGAATGTATCCTCTTCTCCTTTGATTGAGCAATAGATCATTGTTTCTTTATCTCTTGTGTAAAGAGCATCGTTTTCATAAATAAAGAATGGTGATTCGTTTTTGACTTCCACCAAAGGACATCCAGCAAAAGGGTTGTTGCCCATTAGATTGACGTTCTTAGGAATATTAATCTTTTTTAGATTTTTGCAGTTGTAGAACGTGTCTCCACCCATATTGGTAAGAGAGTCCGGAAGTATAACTTCCTCTATAAATTGATTATCCCAAAATGAAGAAGATTCTAGTTCTTCTATACCGTTGGGGACTACCACCACTTTATCTTTGCCGTGATAATGCATTACCCTGTTTTCTTCGATATCAAAATCAAGATTTGAGTAATTGCCTTTAACAGCTTTTCTGAGTTTGATATCTTTTCCTTCAAACAATCCATAGTCATACCATTCATTATCACTATGAATTTTTGTCTTATATTCGAGAACGCCACTAACAAGTCTAGATTTATAAACAACTTTTTTGTCGGCTATTCCATCTAATTTGAAAGAATCATCCCAAACGATGAATTTAATTTGATATCCATTAAAAACAAACTCATCATTGTTTAGAAATATGTCATTAATTGAATATCCTAAAGAAAGGATTCTATTAATGCATTCTAATTTAACAAAGCTTTCATGAGAATCGAGCAAAAAAGCAGGTTTATCATTAACAAACACTTCTTGAGAATTAGCTTTGATAACAATGTGAGTGCCATCAGCGAATGTCTTTTCAAAGATATCTGGTTCGTGCTCAAAAAACCTCATCGCCCAATAGAGCGCTGTGTATTTCATATTTTTGCTTAATCTAAGATCGCTTAATTTTTCCATTATTTCAATTCTTCTATAATTCTGCTCACTACTTCTTCAGGAGTTAACTTTGATGTGTCGATTACCAAATAAGGGAATTTGAACTTTTCACAGAATTCAATCATTCTCTTATAGATTTTTTCTGATTCTTTGGTTCTAACTATATCTTTATCTTCTTTATCTCTAGAGATTAATCTTTGAACGATGACATCAGATGGCGAATAGATAATGACCGTGAGTCTTGGGGCTCCTAATTTTTTAACAAGAAGTTCATACACGTCTTCATTATAATCAGATCCGCTCCAAGCATAGTTGGATGCTAAGTGTCTATCCGTTATGATGTTTTTATTTTTGAAAGCCTCATACATATAAAGGCTACCTAAACCATAAAACCAAGATGTAAAATCACGATTTGGATTAACATTTACTTGATCCCTTATTCTTAAATATTCGTCAAAGGAGTTTTCATCTTTATCGAAAAGATAATGCAAAGGTTTCTCAACGAACTCATAACCTAATTTCTCAGCTAATAGTTTGCAAGTTGTTGATTTTCCAACACCATCCATACCCTCAATTGATATATGGTTCATTTTTGTTTTCTTCCTTTAAACTAATTAATTCATCTAACGTTCTCGGTTCGAATTCACATACATCTACGCCACAATTATATGCAGGTAAATCCTTATAGAACTCTTTAATCATTTTATATGCATTTCCATTCTCTGCAGTCTTATTGTGGATGTGTCCGTAAACCAATATTCCATTTCGATTAAACTCCATCCAGTCCATGAGCGGATAATGGCAAATACATACTTTTCTATTATTATCGATAATAAGGTCAATGAATTTTACTGTTTCAAATATGTTTAATTCCTTGATTCTATCCAATAACAATTGATCGTGATTTCCAACTATTAAATGCTTGTGACCTTTCAACTTACTAAAGATATTGATTGATTCAAAATCATCATCTTTAACTAAATCGCCAAGCAAATAAACAATATCATCATCTTGAACTTTTTTGTTCCAATTATTGATGATTGCATTTTCCATATCGCTAAGCGATTTAAATGGCCTTTTGCATTTATCAAATATTGCCTGATCTCTTAAATGTGTATCTGCAATGTAATAAATCATTAGTTAGTTTTCCTATTCTTACTTTCGTGCATTTTGCCTTTTGTAAAGTAGTCCTGTATCTCAAGATAGCCAGAGACTCTTCTAATTCTAGTTATGTCTTTTGAGCCACAGGCTGGGCAAACATCGAATGTTCCAGATGCACCACATTCTTTGCACACGTCCTTGGGGAAATTGAATCCGAGATAATGAACGCCAGATTTAACTGCCATTTCAACCAATTCGTTTAATCCTTCTGCGTTTCCTATAGGCGCTTCAGCTAACTCAATGTAAGAGATACACCCACCATTAGCTAAAATATGAAACGGTCCTTCTAATTCAATCTTCTTGTAAGCAGGTAGTCTGCTGTCCACGTCAACATGGAACGAGTTTGTGTAATAGTCTTTTTTCATGACTGGTGAATCATAGATTTTTTTATCTATTTCAACAAACCTGCCGCTGATGTATTCTCCACTAGTAGCTAATAAAGAGAAGTTCAAATGGTATTCGTCTCTTAACTCATTTAAGTATGCCCTCATATATTTAACAAAATTAAGTGCCTCGGAATACACCTCATCATTATTCCAATATTTCTCATCACTCAATATTTCCATTGCTTCGCTTAAACCGATAAAGCCGATAGATAAGGTTCCATGTTTAAATGTGCCTCTTAATCCAGATTCGTTTATATCCTCGACTGTTAGTTTGTATTGACGAATTGTCGGGAATAACTCGATATCAGCATTGCAAGTTTTTTCATATCTATCCAAAAGTATGTCTTTAGTGGTCTCTGCAACCTTATGCCACTTGCTTTTAAATAAAGCTAGGCGTTCTTCAAAAGGAGCATCTTTTAATTCTGCAGACGTCTCTAAAGCTAATCTAGGCAAATTGACTGATATGTTATCAATATTGCTTCTTCCAATAGCACCTGGTTCACCAAAAAGGTCGTCTACTACTCTGGTTCTACAACCCATAATTGACAGCTTTTCAGGATTTGTGTCTTTGTCTGCCTCACAATCGCAAAGCAAATATGTAGGAATCATCTTTCTTGCTGTGCATAGTAAGGCCTCTTGGAAAAGGTCGTAATTTGGATCTTCTGGAAATCTATTAACACCTTCATGGACCTTAAAAACAATATTTGGTTTATAAACTAAGTCTCCTGCACAGCTGAAGCGTTCCAATAATGTATATGCTAAGAATCTTTCAGCGTTGTTTGTGCCTAACCCAATGCAGAAAGTAACGTAATAACTGGTTTGGCCCATTCTTGTGTGCATGTTATTACACCATAAGATTAATGACCTAATACAAGCTTTAAAGATTGCGTGATTCTCGAGGACATTGATACCTAAATTCTTAAAAATCAGCGCAAAATCTTTATCAAAATTAGCAAAAGACATTCCGCCGCTTTGCTCATTTCCTATTTTTGCTAACATTTCTTTAATAAAATCAAATACGCCAACAATTGTTTCTTCAGGTTCTAAACCTTTGAAATTCTCATAGGGAAATGCACCTAAAATATCAAAGGTTAAACAATTGTAAGTGAGACCATATGCATCTAAATCATGAATATGGATATAGCCTTCTCTATGAAGTCTTGCCCACTCAGGATTTAAGCTATTGAGAATAGTTTCTTTTTCGTGTTTCTCGCCAATGTTAAAAACGTGACCAACATAGCTTTTTCTGTTAGCGGCGTTATCATTTTTATTTTGTTTCTTCATGGTGAATCCTCACAAACTTTTGATTAGTTGAGCCAACGAATGGCTGAGTGCTTGTTCTTTGCTCCAGAATGAATCTGCCAACTTTAACGTATTTAAGATATTTGAGCATTTCTTCTGGAACATCTTCAAGTTGTCGCCCTGTATAAAGGCAAAGGTCGAAGTCGGATAGTTCCTTAAGAAGTTCAAGAACAGCATCTTTTTGAAGTAAAGGCTCTCCTCCACTAATCGTAACTTTTTTATTAATTGCTTGTTCTCTTAGAATTTGAGCAAGATCTGATACCTCCATAACTGTACCTTTATCTAAAGGCCAGGTGCTTTTATTGTGGCAACCAGGACAATGCATATCGCAGCCTTGGAGAAAAACGACTGTTCTATAACCATACCCATCACAAAGAGAAGGGTTTTTCATTATTGAATTAATACGCAAGGATGCCATCAAAGTATTCCTCCTCGTAGTCCCACCATTTCTCTTTGAGAACATAGGATTGTTTCTTTAATCTATATTTTACAGATTCTCTTTTTGTCTTCTTTTCGACTTTTAAGAATCTTGGTTCAAGTTCAAGTCTTGAAGAAAAGCTTTCAATCATTTCTTGTTCTTGCTTACACTCGCATTTTAAATATGGATCATTATTATTTATTTCTTGTAATTTAACATATTCATCATGAGTTATTTCACAACACCCGAGAATAGCGTCTTTGTGATCGTGTTTAACTCTTGGAATATATCTGGCAATTGCTGAAGCATCTTTACCGCATGTAGCCATTATTGGAAATGATATTCTAATAAAATATTTGATTCCAACATGACCACATTTGCATGTAACTTTAAAATATTTATTTGCCATAAGGACTTTCGATGAATGTTTCTAAATTATTAAAGATATCTATTAATTTCTGTGGCTCAACAATGTCATTAGTGACAACTGGTTTGTTTCTTTCTTTAATTCTAACAACCACTCTGCCATGTTTTTTATTTGCGTCTTTTGCCAACTCCATGCTTTCAATTTCAGAAACAGGGATATACACAGTTCTATCAAATTTGGAATCTGACCATCCAATGATGACGAAATGAGTTTGACTCAAAGTTCCAAAAGAATAATTCCTTCCGCCAGCTTTTATATATTTGATTCTCGCAATTGGAAGAGAAATTAATGAAACCATAAACACCAACATTAGACCCAACGCATATTCAACAATGGCACTAACATTGAAACCATTGATGAAAAACGCATTAACTGTCACTGCTACAGCCAACAAAGCAACCAATGAAAAGTAGATAATTACGCGTACATAATCACTTCTTTTAACAGTATATTCGCGTATACGATATCTGAAGGAACCATTAATTTTTTCTTTAGTTCCTTCGTCCAAGTGTTTTAATGCTCTATTAAGTGTTTGCTCATCTTTTAAATCAATAGAATCATCTAATAATGTGTCAAAAGATACATCAAGAACTTGAGCAATAGCACGAATACTATCGAGTGTTGGTTCGTACTCGCCTTTTTCCCAACTAGAGACGGTCTGTCTAGAAACACCTATCTTGTCACCTAGATCTTCTTGGGAGAATCTGCGAGCTTTTCTAATGATTGCAATTTTAGTTGAAAGATTCATCTACTTGCCTCCTTTCGACATCAATTGTAAATTACAGATTGACGTGAAATCCACCAAGCCTGACTTTGAAATGCGTCAAGCACAACTTTACATGTACAAAAATTATAGCATATTTGAACTATAACGATATGATTACGATATTAATTCGCTTGTGCAATTTTAATATTATAAATAATATTACTTTAAAATCCCAGTGAAGTATTCAAGGCCTCGTATAGTGATTTAGGGTATATGTTCCTTCCCAGTTACCACTATAATAAAAATCTTGTTCTATTTCTCTTTGGCAACTATAGTAAACCGTTAAATCTTCGATAATGATATCGGTTGTAGAATATGTTATTAGCAGGAAATATCCACAATTCGTGTAATCAGCAGAAG